>Ga0163150_10007832_pt1 | contig 12380 bp, 8 predicted proteins | sample OliLakLV19P2IB_FD_148628 | JGI IMG/M metagenome (GOLD analysis project Ga0163150, IMG submission 148628) | Freshwater microbial mat bacterial communities from Lake Vanda, McMurdo Dry Valleys, Antarctica - Oligotrophic Lake LV.19.P2.IB | ecosystem: Environmental > Aquatic > Freshwater > Lake >...
GTCCGTGGATTGCTTGGTCAACGCCGTTTGATGGCTTTCCAACGTCCCGCCGTCTCCCGAGGTTCTATCCAGGAACGCCCCCAGACTCTTGGTGATCCCGCTCGAGGCATCAGAAAAAAGGTTTCGCACCGCGCTGAGGTTGTTGGCCAGCGCGCTGTCGAGTTTGCCGCTGTCGGCCACCGACAAATTATTATCCTGTCCGTTGGCCACGATACCCAGGCTGTCGAGGTTATTGATCACCCCCGGCAAACCGGTCGCATTGGCGATGCGTCGCAAGCTCGTGGCAATGGTGCCGATGTCGCTCTCCCCGGCCAGCAATCCGGCCGTGACCTTGCCCTTAGCGTCGGTCGTGCTCGCCGTGTAAGTGTCGATCAGGGTTTGCGAGCGATTGTATTCCTCCACGAAACCGGTGATGGCCGACTTGATTTTGGCATTGTCGCTGGTCACCTCCACGGAGGATGAGCCGACTTTCAACGCGGTCACGAAAAGTCCCGTCAATCCCGAGGTGGCTTCGCTGATTGTGTTGGACTGACTGGTCAATGTCCCGCCGCCATTTATGTTGTAGAGAAGGTTATTGCCCCGTTGCAACGCTCCGCCCGAGAGGCCGGTCGCGGCCAGGAAATTTCCCGTCACATCCTCCAGCGAAATACCCACATCGCCAGCCGCCTTGTTGGTTATTTGAAAACGATCATTGACGGCGTCATACGAAGCCGTCACTCCCGCGGCAGAATCGTTGATCCGCTTCAACACCACGCTCAGGCTCTCGCCGGTGCTGAAAGCGATGGCCACCCCGTTTATCTTAAAGCTGCCTTCGCCCGCGCCCCCGTCGCTAATGGCCGTCGCCAAATTGGCGGCGGCAAGCGTGCCACCCAGCTTCACGCTGCCCAGCGCCGAGGCGCTTTCGATTCCACTGGTGCCGTTGTTGAACAGCTTGGAAGCCTGGAGGAAATTGCTCGTGTCGGTCGCGCTGCCCAGGATGATCGGGCCACTGCCGCTCAGCGAAATCTTGTCTGTTGTCGATTCGTAGCTGGCCGTGACCGCGCCGCCGGTGGCGGTACTGATCCGGTCAAAGACCGCCTGGAGCGTGTCAGTGGTGGAGATCGTGACACTCTGGCCGTTTACGGTAAAAGTGCCTCCCGTGATTCCAGTCGCAAATCCGGCATCGCTCAAGACCAGGCCGGAGACGTCGTTGGTGGCACTTAACGCGCGGCCTGCGTTGACTGCGCCCTGCTGCGCGGCAGCGGTGGCCAACTGGGTGAAGTTGAACGTATAGCTGCCAAGCGGAGCTCCAGTGCTCGCGGTGGCTTTGGCTGTAATGGCCTCGCCGACGCCCGCCAGGCGGCTGTCAAAAAGATTCGGATCATTCAACGCGGCGGCACGATTGCTCAAGACCCCGAGTTGGGTATTGATGCTGCCGTAGGCGTTATTGCGCTGCTGGATTGCATTCTGAAGAGAGAGCAGGCGGGTCTCCGGCGCACGCTCCACCGCCACCAACTGGGCGACGAGGGATTGCCAGTCGAAGCCGGACGCCAGACCCGATATCGCCAAATTTGTGCTGGTTCCCGTTGTTGGCATAGTGTCTTTCGGTCAATTGGTCCAGTATCCCATCGTTATTCTCCCGCTAATGGAGAGACTCGAGCGACGCGAACGCCGCCCGAGTTTGCGATCAGCTGGTTGCGCTCTTTTACTGGAGCAAACGCAGCGCGGATTGCGGATTTTGGTTCGCTTGCGCCAACATCGCTGTGCCCGCCTGGACCAGGATGTTGTATCGAGCGAACTGCGTGCTTTCCGTGGCGACGTCCACATCCTTGATTCGGCTGTTGGCGGCGATCAGGTTGTCTTTCAAGACACCCAATTGTTCGCCAGTGTAGCTCAAACGGGAGATGTTCGCACCGAGGCTCGCGCGGTCAGCGGTCAAGGTCGTAATCGCCGCTTTCACCGTGGCCAAAGCCGCCGTCGCACCCGTGCTGGTGGCAACTGTAGCCGAGGCTGTGTCCGTGTAAGCGGTAGCGGCGAGGTCGATTCCCGACATCGAGAACGAACCACCGTCACCATCGGTTGTGACCGACAACGCGCTCGTACTAAACAGGCTCACGCCGTTGAAGTCTTTGCTCGCTGTGTTGCTGATGTAAGTGGAGAGCGTCGAGAACTCTTTTTGATAGAGCGCGCGATCGCTGTCCGTCTTGGTCACGTCCGCGGACATGATGGACAATTCACTCATACGATCGAGAGCTTTGCCGATCTTGGCCATGAACCCGTCCTGGGTTTGGCTGAAAGAAATAGCATTGCCGACGTTCGCATTCGCGGCAGCCGTGCGGTTGACCTGCGCATCAAAACGCAGAGAAACAGCCAATCCTGCTGCATCATCTTCCGGGGAGACGATTCTCGAACCGGACGATAAACGCGACAGGGATTTGGCCAACATGGCTGACGATTCCGTCAGATTCCGAGAACTACCTTGAGCTGATATATTTGTATTAATTACCATAACTACCTGGACCCTTCCTTGAGTCACCCCTTGCGGGGCGTTTTGTGTTGCGCGGCATCCTTGCCGCGTGATGAATTTTTACTACAGGCATTCATCGATTCTCCCTATTGGCCCTTTGTGGCTGCCAATCGCCATTGTCTTGCGACACTGGGAATATCGGCAGCCTGAGAAAATACTTTAGCCTCGACTTCACCCCGCGCCTGATTCGCTGATTGCCCAATCAATGCGGCCATGGAAAAATCCGTCTGATTTTCCCGCGATTCCGCAGGTTTTGCGATTGCCACTGACAAGCGTCAGGAATTCTGGAAGTTTTAAATAATGGAATTCTGCGATTCAACTCCGGAAGCGCCGCAGCCGGTTAGCCAAAACAACCCTAATACTGGGGCAATTCCCGATGCGCCGGGCCGCTTCGCAACGGCTCTTCTTGACTCAGCTTCTGATGCGATCATCGGCCTGGACCTCGATGACAAGGTGGTGTTTTGGAACGCGGGGGCCGAAAATTTCTTTGGCCGCAGCGCCAAAGAGGCCAGAGGTCACCCCTTCGCGTTCTTGACAGGCGAAGATGGCGAAAAGGAACAGAAAATCCTGGCACGAGCAAAATCTGGCGAACGCGTTGACCCATTCCAGTCCGTTTGGATGGGAAGCAACGGACAATCCGTTTCCGTTTCGATATCCATTTCTTCGATCAAAGATGCGGCCGGAATTACCGTGGGCACCTCGAAAATTATCCACGCCACGAGCGAATCGAGACCCGTGCAGGAACCGCCGCGCGAGGATGAATTAAACTTTACGAATCAATTGCGCGGTGTCCAACGATTGGATTCCTTCGGGCTGCTGGCCCGCGCCATCGCGCACGATTTCAATAATATGCTGGCGGTCATTGATGGTTACTCCCGCCTCATTTTGCACAAAGAAAATCCTTCGCCGAAGATTGCGAAACACATCGGTGAAGTATTGAAAGCCGCAGAGCGCGCCGCCGCTTTATCCCAACAGTTGCTCAGCTTCAGTCGAAAACAAACCTTCGACCTCCAGCCTGCGGACGTTGGCAAAATCGCCCAAAAATCATCGAAAATGCTCCAATATATTTTGGGGCCGGATATTGCCCTGCGAATGTCTTTCGCGCCGAGTTTGCCTCTGGTCCGAGCCGATCGGCAGGGTATCGAAAAAGTCTTGAATACCCTGGCATTCAACGCTCGCGATGCGTTGCCCGAGGGCGGAGAAGTGCAAATCGCGGCCACGCCTTTCCAAAGCGACGAAACTTTTGCGCAAAACAACCCGGGAGCGGCGGTCGGAGAATTTGTCCGCCTATCCTTCCGGGACAATGGGCACGGCATTCCGTCCGAAAACCAGCCCCGCATTTTTGAACCCTTCTTTACCACCCGTCCGGAAGATCCCGGCGCAGGCCTCAGCCTGGCGACAGCCGCCGGAATTATCAAACAACATCGTGGCTGGATTCAAGTCGCGAGCCGCCCAGGCGAAGGAACCAACGTTGAAGTTTTTCTTCCAGTTTCGCAAGGGGAATCCCGCAAGCTGCAAGAATCGCGTCCGTCACTCGACCTGAACCTCGAACAACGTCGAACAATCGGCGGGTCGGAGACGATTCTGATCGTTGAAGCGGAACACTCGCTGCGGCAACTCATGCAACACGTCCTGCGGAGCCACGGCTACAAATCATTGGAAGCAGCCGACGCCAAGCAGGCATTAGCGGCTTGGGAAGCGCACAAAGGAGAAATCGACCTTTTGCTCACGGATGTTTCCCTGCCCGGCGAAGTCAGCGGAGTTGACCTGTTTCTGCGCCTGCAACGTTTAAAGCCGACCCTGAAATCAGCGTTTACGAGCATTCATCCGGTCGAAAAACTAACCAACAGAGCTTCGATTATCTCGGACGCAAACACGATCACCAAGCCGTTCTACACTCAACAACTTGTGGAAACCATCGCTCGAGCGTGCAAAGAAAAACCGCCAATAAAATAATTGAGAAATGAAGCATGGCGACCCTACCGGGAATCGCCCCCGGATTTTCAGTTTTTGAAAAAGTTCGTGAAACACGAGCAAACGCCTATAAAAAAAGGGCGAAATCAATGTTCACTCTGTTTGTTGTGTGGCACGTCAAAACACTATTTTGACACGTTTTTTGTCGGCAACTGTCGGCAACTTTTCCTACCGGGATTTAAGCCGATGCGATGCAAACTGGATTTTTCCGCTTGTCGGCAACTGTCGGCAACCAAATTTCCCCATCGCTGCCCTTGGCGACCTTGGCGCGGGTGCGGTCGGTGGCTGGCCAACGTCGCGGGGCCAATTCATTTCCCAGCGCCGGGGGCAAGATGCAGATGTGCATCTTGATAAATCCCGGCCTTTCGGCAAACGTCGCCACGACCTGCGTTTCTCAAAAACCCCAATGAATCGACACTTTCAGTGGAAACCGGGTTTCCACTTGAAAGCCTCTTGTGGCCAAAGCTGGCAAGCATCTGCGCGGGTGCGGTGGCGCAAGGTTTTGAAAGGGAATTCGGATGTTGCATTGACGCGAAAAAAGTTCAACGCGTCCAATATTCCGGTTGAAACTTCTTCTTCATATTCCTGAAGCGTCCGAATACCGGGTTGCAACGGCAACTTTTTGATTTGGTTCCATCGGTGCGGCGACGGACGGCCTTCCATTGCGGGCATGATTGACTATTTCCTGAATTTGACTGATACTCTCGATATGTTGACGACCAAGGGTGCCTCAAAGCGCCCTCCCACAGCAAGTGTGTCATCACCCCATAGGGTTTCCTCAGCCGACCTTGAATTTGTGTCGGCCAACCAAAAACTGGAAGGGTTTTCGGGGGGAGATTACCGAAAAAATCGCCTTTCATCAACCTGACTTAAAAAAGATAGCCGATTCCGCCAAACGTTTCGGCGCTCAAATTCCCACCGAAGAGAATCGCAAGCTCAAGCCTCTTTTCAAACGGTAGTTTACAGTTTTCGATTGAGCCTCTTTGAATGAATAAACAGGTTCCGGTCAAAGTTTTTTGGGTTTGAATTTCCCGCCAGCGTGACTTTGCAATGCGATCCGTGCTAAGGTTTGATTTTCTTTCGATGAGGAGCCATGCCAGATTCGGAAAGCCCTTCACACTCATCACCTGTCACACCCACCGACAGGCGCCGGGATGCCTTTGTTTTGTTGGCGGTTTCACTACAAAAATTTAATCTCGGCCGAATTGTCGTCACTTCAAACGCAGACGCCATATTACCCCAGGCAGATGTTAAGACCGGCCTCTTGCGGCACCAGCGATGCGATTGGGGAGATGTTTGCGCAGAAGACCGGAAGGTCAATGAACGCGGCGTTCTGGAACAAGGAATGATCTTATCCGTTTACCAGTCAGGCAACGGGGTGAAGTTTTAAATTATCACTGATCCAGGACGTGAGGTCACAACGGTACTGCTGCCCGACGACTATTGACGAAGGATGGAGTCTTCCAATCTCTTCGAGCTATTTGCACAGACAGCCTTCGATAAACTTCACAAATTTCGGATCGCGCGTGTGCCGCGTCTGTTTCCACACAGATTTCGGAATCGGAAGATTGAAAAAGTTTCGGGCATCCGCTTTCAACGTCTTTAAAGTCACGACCGTTTCCTCTTTGGCCAACTGCCAGCCGGTGTGGAAATGGATAATCACTAAATTTAGAAATTCTTGTTCCGCCACTGTGATTGGATTTGCGACCAAATCCGCCGATCCTGCCAAAACACGTTGCAATTCCGGTCGGCGATGCACATCACTCCATAAATCCAGCAGTTCTCATTTTGGGAGAGCGGAACGGGGAGTTTTTGGAAAATCTGGGAGATGTAGAGCCGGGGCGAGAGTCCGAGGCGGTGTTTTGAGTGTTCCGCAATGCTCAAAGACAATGCGCGGCCCTCACGCCCCTGCGGCGTGTCTGCTCCCGGCTGTGCCGGTCTTAGCTTTTTTGAACGGCGTAGGGCCCGATTTCCAGACCCTGCATCATCAAATCCATCAGCCGCTCCCAGCTCTCAAAATGCAAATAGCGGGTCAGCGCGCGAAGGTGCTCAAAGAACGTGCTTCGCGCGCCCACCGTGGCGCGGATCAGCCGGTAGCTGGCGTCGGTCAAATCCAGCAACGTGTGCCATCCAAAGGCCAGCAGGTTCATCGTCGCCAAGAGCGAAGATAGATGTTGCTTGCCGTGCCCGAAGTTGTGCTCCAGGTGATAGCCTTTGGTCTTGAGCACGTTGTTGTTTTCGTTCTCGATCTTCCAGCGCGCCCGCCCGGCCGCCACCAAACCCGCCACGTTGTCGGCGGTGATCGCCCAGTCGGTGATGAAAGAGTTGCGGTAACGCACCGCGCCCTCCTCATCGGTGATGACCAGTTCGCACCAGTTGACCTTGAGCGCGTCGTCCTGGTCGGTCAAGGGCACGGCGTTGGCCCAGCGATACTGGTGGTGTTCCCAGCGATTGCCTTGGCCTTTGACCCGCTGTTTCAAGGAGGGCAGCGCGCCGACCGCGGCCAAACCTTCCACCCAGGAACTCAAGTGCGGATGCGACGCGGGCTTGCAGGTGAAGAGGAAATGAAAGCAGTGCAGCAACACCTGCCGGCAGAAGGGTTGATGAGCGTAAAGATCGTCACCCAGCAAGGTGTCGTTGCCGGTGCCATAACGCGCCGCATGGGCGGCCAGCCAGCGTTTGGCGGCGTTGATCTCGCAGTCCTGTTTAACCTGTCCGTCCTGCGGAGTGATGAACTCCGGGCGCAGCGGCACGACCTGGCTATGGCCCGGGCTGACCACGACCGGCGTGATGGCGCTGTGGAAGTGGGTTGTTTTGCCCTCGGCGTGTTCAAGGCACGAACAGTTGGAGCAGCAGACGTTCCTGGACTGGGAGGAGAAATACCAGGTGGCATCCAAGGCGATGAGCCGGGTGCGCTGGACGGCGCGCATTTCCTCCAGCAGGCCCGTCTGATCGAAGGCGCGGTGCAGTTCATCAAAGAGGCTGAAGAGGTGATGCGGCGCGACCGGGTCGAGCGTCTGGCGGATGTGATTGTCGCTGGGGATATGTTCGACCTGAAAAAGGGACCGGGCGTTGTCGCGGCTGCGAGCCTGTTCCATGGCCTGCTGATAGCTCAGGAATGAAGGGCACTGGGTGAAGAACACTGCAAAAGCCGCCAGCGCAATGTCGGCCATGTCGAACTGGGTGTTGGCGCCCGTGCGCCGGTCCGGCAGCGCGGCGGCGACAGAGCGGAGACGTTCGATGAGGTGATCGAAGGCGCGCGTGTTCATGCGCCAAGAGATGCCGGTACGGGATCAAAAGTACAAGTTACAATTGTGTGACAAAGGTGGCGGCTGTGTGACAGTGGGGATGATTTGCGCGTCCGGCCTCCACCACTCCCGCCCGCCCGCTCCCGCTCAAGTCAAAATGCGAACTGCTGCCATAAATCCCGATGTTGTTGCATCAATGCCAGAACATCGCTGCGCCTTCTGTCCTTCGCATCACGGATCAAGGTTATGGCGGTATCAAGCAGTCCCAATACGATGCCGCCGCTCTGAAGCAGCGAAAACCAATTGTCCTTCAACCAGGAAAGAAATGATGCCACCCAATCGTCATATCATGAGCGGCACTCCCAGTGAAATGGGTGGACTTAAACCGCGTTTGGAATATGTGCTTTTGCTCTCACCAAGAGATTGCGAGGGATGCGGACCACGCGCTCGTTGGGGCCGCAACCGCTGCCCGGTGGAAATTTGCCCATTGCGATCTCCGTGATGTCGGAACCGATGACCGCAAAGTCGCCGGATTCCATCTCCAGAAGATCAGGGCAGGAATGACCTCCGGAGCAGAGCGCGTCCGGAGCCGAAGGAATAAGTTTTCGAATAAACATGCCTAAATACACGGGTGTCATTGCTTGGCGGTTTGGAAGTTGGCGAGGGTGGGCTGTGGTGCGGTCAGGCTGGCGAGGGCGAGGTCAAATAGCGGTGGGTTCGCCGAGGGGGTTCGCCGGGCATAAAAATGGCGTGGCGGCATAAATACCTTGCGAAGAAGCTTGACCGAGGTGGCGGCCAAAAAATTATTTTAATGGCCCTTAACCCACTCTCTTTATCGGGCACCTCCGAGGTGCGAAACCAGTTTCTTCAACCCTTGACCGAGGTCTTCTCGCAAGTGACCGCGCGCCGGAACTGTCCGGTGGAATCCGATTGGGAGTGGTTGCTCAAGGGTGTGGATCGTGTGATCTCCAACGGCCGCAGCGGGCGGGATTTTCTCCAAACCTTCCAGATGTTTTGGCGGCAGCCCATGCAAGTGGGGCCGTACTTTGAAACCCTGGCCAGCGATCGTCGCCTGGCGATGGTGGCGGAGTGTTCGGCCCGGCTGCGCGCGCGGGTGGATTCCTCGCGTCCTTCGGCGCTGGCGGAGTTCCCCGCGCTGGCGGCCTTTGATCTCTATGCCGGTGACGGCCATTATCTGGAGCACGCCACGCATGATCCGGTCCACGGCGAAACCCATTGGCCGACGGGCCACTTCTTTGCGCTCAACTTGAAAAGCCAAAGCCTCTTTCCGTTGACGCTGGCCGATCTGGCCGGGCGTAAAAAGGAACACGATGCCCGCGCGCTCAAACGCCAGAGCGTGGCCCAGTTGCGGCAGGGCGCGGGCAAAGGCCGCAAGATGCTGTGGGTTTGGGACAAGGCGGGCGTGGATTTGGCATTCTGGCAGGAGCGCAAAGCCTCGGGCATTTACTTTTTGTCCCAACGCAAAGCGGGGATGATCTTGGAACTGGAAAAGGAACGGACCATTGATCGGACCCAGCCGATCAATCAGGGAGTCCAGAGTGATCGTGTGGTCAAAGACCGGCGCGGCCTCTTGGTGCGGGAAATCACCTTTGAAAATCCGTGTGACGGCAAGGTCTATGTGTATCTGACTTCCGAGATGACGTTGGAGCCGGGCCTGCTGGTGTTGCTCGACAAGACCCGCTGGGAAATCGAGAAGGTCTTTGACGAGACCAAGACCAAATTGCAGGAGAAAAAATCCTGGGCCACGCGAACGACTGCCAAGGAAATGCAGTCCCATTTCGTGGCCCTCGTGCATAACCTCCTGCTGCTGGTGCAGGATCTCCACCAGCAACAGGGAGTGGAAAACACCGCCGAAACCGAGCGGAAACAAAAACGGCAGCAACAACAGGAAAAAATCCTGGCAAAAAACCGGCAGACCCTTCCCCTGGTTTACAAAACGCTCCAGCGCTTCACGCAAGCCACGTTCAAACTGATCCGCTGGTTGCGCACGCACTGGCATCTCCCAACCTCACTCCCCCAAGCCCTGCTTCAGCTACAACGCCTCTATGCCAAACTTTGATGCCGCAAACCAAACACCAATGTGATTTTCATAGTTTTGACGGGATAGGAGACGGGCAGGGGAGTGCCTTTTGGTGCCTTTTAGTGCCCTGAAAAGTGGGGGAAGTTGACCGGAAGTGTCCGCAGTGAGCCGAAGCGCCGGGCATGAGCAAATGCCTGTGAATACAAGCTTTTGCTGGGGAAATGCTATGGAATCTGACGATTCCAAGATGGTGCCCACGACAGGACTTGAACCTGTACGATGTTACTCACTAGAACCTGAATCTAGCGCGTCTGCCAATTCCGCCACGTGGGCTTTTCCGGATGTCAACGAGCACCCGCAAAATATCAAGATTCTCCACGCACGCAAGGCACGAATTACGCGTTCGCGTTTTCACGGCTGTTCCCTCATCGATATGCAGGTCGGCCGAAAACCCAGTTTCCATCGTGGAAACAGCATTGTGAGGCGGAAATAATTCTGGCGCCTTCCCGGTCCGGTTGGCAGTGTCCAGCGATTACCATGAAGAGCGTTGAAAAATCCTTCCGTCTGGCCCGGGAACGTTATGCGAACTTGGGCATCGATGCAGACGCCGTCTTGAGAACGCTCTCCAAAATCCCGGTCTCGCTCCAGTGCTGGCAGGGTGATGACGTGGGCGGCTTCGAGACGGGAGGCGGCACGCTCGGCGGCGGACTCGTCGCCACCGGCAATTATCCTGGCAAAGCCCGCACGCCGGATGAACTACGTGCGGATTTGGAGCAGGCGCTCTCGCTCATCCCTGGCAAGCATCGACTCAACCTCCATGCGATGTACGGCGAATTCGGCGGCAAGCGTGTGGATCGCGACGAAATCGAACCCGCCCATTTTAAAAATTGGATCGCGTGGGCGAAGTCGCACGGGCTGGGCCTCGATTTCAATCCGACGTGCTTTTCGCACCCGAAAGCCGCCGACGGTTTTACTCTTTCCCACCGTGATAAAGGCATTCGTCGGTTCTGGATTGAGCATTGTCGTCGTTCGCGCGAGATCGGCGCTGCGATGGGAAAAGCCCTCGGATCGCCATGCATCACCAACGTGTGGGTTCCCGATGGGTTCAAAGACACGCCCGCCGACCGTCATGGCCCGCGCGAACGCCTGGCCGGATCCCTCGATGCAATTTTCGAGAAGCCGCTGCCCGCAAAGCACAACCTCGACGCCGTCGAGGGAAAGCTCTTCGGTATCGGCGCGGAGAGCTGCACCGTCGGTTCGCACGAGTTTTATCTGGGCTACGCCATCACTCGTCGAAAGCTTCTTTGCCTTGACGCCGGGCATTTCCATCCCACGGAGAGCGTCGCCGACAAAATCTCGAGCGTGCTGCTCTACGTTCCGGAAATTCTCCTGCACGTCAGCCGCGGCGTGCGCTGGGACAGCGACCACGTCGTCACCTTCACTGACGAACTTCAGGCCATCGCCCGCGAAATCATCGCCGCCACTCATGGGTGGGGCGCGCGTCCCCGCGAGCCGCAGCGCCGGGTTCACTTGGGCCTCGATTACTTTGATGCTAGCATCAATCGCATCGCCGCGTGGGTAATCGGCACGCGGAACCTGCTCCGCGCCCTGCTGCTGGCACTGTTGGAACCGCCCGCCATCCGCGCGGCCGAGCTCGCGGGCGACAACACCGCCCGGCTGGCCCTTCAGGAAGAGAGCAAGGCGCTTCCTTTCGGCGCGGTGTGGGACTACTATTGCGAATCGAAAGGCGTTCCCGTCGGCAATGACTGGTTGAAGAATGTAAAACGTCATGAGGCTGGTGTGCTTCGCAAACGTTCTTGAACTGCGTTCATGACGGCGCCTTTGCTCCAACTCAACTCCGTTACCAAGTCCTTCGGCGCAGTCCGCGCGCTCAACGGAGTCTCGTTCGACCTCCGGGCAGGCGAGGTGCATGCGCTGCTGGGAGAGAACGGCGCGGGCAAGTCCACCCTCATCAAGATCATCACCGGTGCGCACCAGCCCGACGGCGGCAGCATCGAGATTCAGGGTCGGCGCGTCGCTCATCTTACGCCCGCCATGGCGCACAAGCTCGGCATCGCCTGCATCTATCAGCAGCCCGCGTTGTTTCCCGACCTGACCGTGGCGGAGAACATCGGGCTGCGACTCGAACCGGTGTCACCGTTGCGCAAAGTGAAATGGAGCCAGCGCCGTGAACACGCCGCGCAACTCTTGCAGCGTATCGGCGCGGAGATTTCCCCCGATGCCGAAGTTCGCTCGCTCTCGATGCCCGAACAGCAGCTCGTGGAAATCGCGTGTGCAATTGGGGCCGGGGCGCGCATTGTCATCATGGACGAACCAACCGCCTCGCTTACGCAGACCGAGGTTGAGTTGCTCTTCAATGTTGTTCGCGAGTTGCGCGCGGGCGGCGTCGGCGTGATCTACATCTCACACCGCCTGGAGGAGATTTTCGAACTGGCCGACCGAGTGACTGTTCTGCGGGACGGGGAAAGCGTCGGGACACGATCTGTCAGTGGGAGGCGAGGTAATGAGGCTCAAATATCTCCCGGGAAGGGCCAGAGCCTCCTCACGTCGGCTCCTACAATTACGGAGAGTGAGCTCATCAAGCTCATGG
>Ga0163150_10007833_pt1 | contig 12379 bp, 11 predicted proteins | sample OliLakLV19P2IB_FD_148628 | JGI IMG/M metagenome (GOLD analysis project Ga0163150, IMG submission 148628) | Freshwater microbial mat bacterial communities from Lake Vanda, McMurdo Dry Valleys, Antarctica - Oligotrophic Lake LV.19.P2.IB | ecosystem: Environmental > Aquatic > Freshwater > Lake >...
CTTTGCGCAGTTCAACCTCGGGCTGCTGCGGCTGGACCAGAGCCGCATCGACGAGGCCGCGAACCTCTTTCTCGGTGCCCGGGCGGTCAGGCGTGGCGCGCCGTGGACAAAAGCCGAAACGCCGGCGCGGCTTACGGTGAACGAGGCCCCGAATATCGCGGACCCGGACTGGGCCAGCGCGCGCTACAAGCTGGTCCATGACATCGAGCAGTTCGAGTACCTGCGCGATCGCGGAGTCTTCGGTCCCGAGATCGAGCCTGTGATCGCCGCCTACCGGACAGCGCTCGCGGACCCGACACTGGCCGTGGACACCAACCGCATCGTGGCGCTCGATCCCTTGCGCCATCCGGTGCTCACGCGCACCTACAAGCAGCCGGTCCACGCGCCGGATCCGGAGCCGCCGGCCGGCCCCGTGGTGAATCCGGAACTCGACTGGAAGCAGATCGAGGAACGCTACTTCGACTCGAAGCCCAATTGCGTGTACATCGACGACCTGCTCACGCCGGCGGCGCTCCAGGCGCTGCGCGCGTTCTGCCTCGAGAGCACGATCTGGAACGAGCTCAAGGGCGGCTATCTCGGCGCGTACATGCAGGATGGCTTTGCTGGCCGCCTGCTGCTGCGCATCGCCTCCGAACTGCGCGTGAAGATGCCGCGGACGATCCGCGACCACGCGCTGCAGACCATGTGGGGCTACAAGTACGACTCGAATTACTCAGGCATCGGCGTGCATGGCGACGCCGCCGCAATCAACGTCAATTTCTGGCTCACGCCCGACGAGGCCAACCTCGAGCCGGATTCGGGCGGGCTCATCGTCTATGCGCACGATGCGCCGCGCGACTGGAGTTTCAAGTACTTCAACCACGACCACGAGCGGATCTACCGCTACCTCGAATCGGTCGGCGCGAAGAAGATCGAGGTGCCCTACCGCGCGAACCGCGCGGTGAGCGGATCTACCGCTACCTCGAATCGGTCGGCGCGAAGAAGATCGAGGTGCCCTACCGCGCGAACCGCGCGGTGATCTTCGACTCGGATTTGTTCCACGAGACCGACGCCTTCCGCTTTCGCGAGGGCTACGAGAACCGTCGGGTCAACGTAACCATGCTCTACGGCACAAGAGCCGGATAGCTTTTTGGAGAGGCTGGCGATGCAACGCGTGCACCTGACCTTGCAAGTGAACGGCGAGGCGCAAGAGGTCTCCTTCGCGCCCTACAAGACCCTGCTCGAAGTCTTGCGCGAGGATATGAACCTCACCGGCACCAAGCACGGCTGCGAGCTCGGCGAATGCGGCGCCTGCGCCGTATTGGTCGACGGACAGCCGCTGCTCTCGTGCCTCGAGCTTGCCCTCGAATGCGAGGGCCGCGCGATCGAGACCGTGGAAGGGCTTGCGAACGGATCGGCGTTGCACCCGCTGCAGGCGGCGTTCGCGGACCTCGGCGGCGCGCAGTGCGGCTACTGCACGCCGGGCATCCTCATGACGGCCAAGGCGCTGCTCGAGAAGGAGCCCGAGCCTTCGCGCGAGCGGATCCGCGAGGCGATCTCGGGCAACCTTTGCCGCTGTACCGGTTATCAGCAGATCTACGAGTCGATCGAAGAGGGTGCGCGAAGAATGAGGGAGGAGGCATGAACGCGCCGGAGCGCCTCAAGCAGCGAACCCGCTTCGACACCGTCGGCAAGCCGCGCAGGCGTGTCGACGGCCGCGCAAAAGTCACCGGCCTCACGCGTTTTGCGGACGACGTAGTCCTGCCGCGCATGGTCCATTGCAAACTGTTGCGAAGCCCCCACCCGCATGCGGTGATCGAGGCCATCGACTTCGAGAAGGCGGCCAGGCACCCGGGCGTGCATCTCGTGCTTACGGGCAAGGATTTCCCGATCAGCTACGGCATCCTGCCGGTCACGCAGGATGAGTATCCGCTCGCCAACGAACGCGTGCGCTATGTGGGCGACCCCGTGGCCGCGGTCATCGCGCGCGACGAGCAGACCGCCGGCGAGGCTGCGGAGCTCATCGAGGTCAAGTACCGGCTCCTCAATACGGTCTCGTCGGCGGAGGACGCGCTGGCCAACCCGGAGCCGCGCATCCACGACTACGGCGAGCAGGGCAACATTCACCGCCTGCAGGCTTTCGAGTTCGGCGACGTGGCCGAAGCACTTGCCGGTGCCAACCCGGAGCCGCGCATCCACGACTACGGCGAGCAGGGCAACATTCACCGCCTGCAGGCTTTCGAGTTCGGCGACGTGGCCGAAGCACTTGCCGGTGCCGACCATGTGTTCGAGGACCTCTTCTTCTTCGAGGGCAACACGCACCTGCCGCTCGAACAGCATGCGTCGGTGGCGGCACCCGATGGGGAGGGCAAGCTCACGCTGTGGTCCTCGACGCAGGTGCCGCACTACATCCATCGCGCTCTTGCCCGCGCGTTGCGCATCCCGGCTGCGCATATCCGTGTGATCGCCTGCCCGAACGGCGGCGGTTTCGGCGGCAAGTGCGACCTGCATAACCACGAGATCGTCGTCTCGCGCGCCTCGATGCTGCTCGGGCGGCCGGTCAAGATCTGCCTCACGCGCGAAGAGGTGTTCTACATGCACCGCGGCCGCCATCCGGTGCTCATGAAGATGAAGACCGGCGTGACCAGGGAAGGCAAGCTCACCGGCATGCACCTGCAGACGCTGCTCGACGGCGGTGGCTATGGCTCGTATGGCGTGGCGAGCACTTTCTACACCGGCGCGCTGCAGACGGTGACCTACGAGCTGCCGCGCTACAAGTTCGATGCCTGCCGCACCTTCACCAACAAGCCGCCCTGCGGCCCCAAGCGCGGGCACGGCACGCCGCAGCCGCGCTTCGGGCAGGAAGTGCAGCTCGACAAGATCGCCGAGAAGCTCGGCCTCGACCCGGCCGAGATGCGCATCAACATGGTGGCAAAGCCCGATTCGCTCACCGCCAACTGGCTCAAGATCGGCTCGATCGGCCTGGAGGAATGCATCCGCCAGGTCGTCGAGCATTCGGGCTGGAAGGAAAAGCGCGCGAACCTGCCGCCCGGACGCGGCCTGGGCATCGCCTGCGGCTCGTACCTGTGCGGCGCCGGCCTGCCGATCTACTGGAACAAGATGCCGCAGTCGGGCGTGCAGATCCTCGCCGACAGAAGCGGGCAGGTGACGGTGTTCTGCGGCGCGACCGAAATCGGGCAGGGGTCGGACGACATGCTGGCGGCTTTTGTTGCCGAGGTGCTGGGCATCGACGCGTTCGACGTGCGCCTCGTCACCGGCGACACCGGGCTCACGCCCGTGGACCTCGGCTCGTACTCGAGCCGCGTGACGGTGATGATGGGCCACGCCGCGATCCAGGCCGCCGAGCGAATGCGCGAGATGATCGCCGATGCGGCTGCGATGGAACTCGAGGTTTCGCCCGAACGGCTGGTGATGGCACAGGGGCGCGTGTTCCTCTCCGAAGACCCCTCCAAGGGCATGACGTTCGCCGAAGCGGTCGTCTACGCCGAGACCAAGTACGGAACGCTCGGCACCGTCGGCTCGTATTCACCACCGCGTGCGCCGGGCCGCTTCAAGGGCGCGGGGGTCGGCCCCTCACCCGCTTATTCGTACACGGCGGTGGTCGTGGAAACCGAAGTCGACCAGAACACCGGCTGGATCCACGTGCCGAGAATCTGGGTTGCGCATGACATCGGTCGCGCCGTAAACCCGGTGCTTGCGCGCGGACAGGTCGAGGGCAGCATCTACATGGGCCTGGGCGAAGCGCTCATGGAAGAGCAGGTCTTCCGGAGGCTGCCGCCAAAGATGTCACATGCGCTGGTGCACAAGTTTCCGTCGTTGCTCGAGTACAAGAGTCCGACCTCGCTCGACATGCCCGAGGTCTTCACTTACCTCGTCGAGGACCCGGACCCGAACTGCCCGTTCGGCGCCAAGGAAGTCGGGCAGGGACCGCTGCTGCCCGTCATGCCGGCCGTGGCAAACGCGATCTACGACGCGGTCGGCGTGCGTATCGACGAGATCCCGATCACGCCGGACAAGGTGCTGCGCGCGCTGGAGAAGAAAGCCAAGGGCGAAGTGCCGCGCGTCGGCCCGGAGCATTTCCCGCAGGTGCCTTATCCCACGCCGATCTACGTGAAGACGCCTTGGGAAGGCGGCGACGGCAATGAAACCAAGCCGGCAGACCGCAAGCAACGTCAGGCGCTCGCGTCATGATGCGGCTGCCATGGTTCGGGTTTCATTCGCCGCGCACGGTGAGCGAGGCGGCGAAGATCCTCGCGGGCGAAGGCCCGGAGGCGATGCTGATCGCCGGCGGCACCGACCTCGTGCCGAACATGAAACGCAGGCACCAATCGCCAAAGACGCTGGTGTCGCTTCGGCGTGTGGAGGAACTGAAGAAGGTCTCGAACGGCACGGGCCTCAGGCTCGGCGCCGGCCTTTCGCTCACCGAAGTCGTCGACTCCGGGAAAGTGCGCGGCGCCTACACCGGGCTCTACCAGGCGGCCGCACAGGTTGCGACCGTGCACCTGCGCAACATGGGCACGCTCGGCGGCAACCTGTGCATCGACACGCGCTGCACCTACTTCAACCAGAACTACGAGTGGCGCAAGGCGATCGACTTCTGCATGAAGAAGGACGGCGACATCTGCTGGGTCGCCACGGCCAGCAAGCGATGCCTCGCGGTTTCGTCCACCGATACCGCGCCCGCGCTGATTTCGCTTGGCGCGAGAGTGAAGCTCGTCTCCACGCAGGGCGAGCGCGACGTGCTGCTCGCCGACCTTTACAACAACGACGGCATCGACTACATCACCCGCCGCGCCGACGAGGTGCTGACCGAAATCTCGCTGCCCGATGCCGCGGGATGGAAGAGCACCTACTGGAAACTGCGCCGCAGGGGTGCGTTCGACTTTCCCGTGCTGGGCGTGGCGGCTGCGATCAAGTTCGCGGGCGATGGCACGGTCGAGGCGGCACGCATCGCGCTCGGCGCAGTCTCCTCGAGGCCCCTGGCCACCAGGGCCGGAGAATCGCTCATCGGTAAAAATCTCACCGACGAATCGATCGCGCTGGCCGGCGCCAAAGCGCAGAACGTGGCCAAGCCGATGGACAACACGGACCTCGACATCTACTGGAGGAAGGACGTGGTTTCCGCCTTCGTGGGCTACGCGCTGCGCGAGTTGCGGGGGGATGACATGCGCGCGACGCGGATGAGGATTTCGCGGACAGCGCTGTAGGAAAGTTTAACTTTCATTTTCGTAGAGTTAATATTGGCGCAGGTTGCAAGGCAGTCAGGTTTCCATAACTGGAAAATAACGCCGCGCTAATCCGTCAGGCGCCGTAACCCGCCCGCGGCTGCTCCAGCCGGTCGAGCGGACTCCTCACGCCACGCCCGCCCTTGTTCATGACGTGCGTGTAGATCATCGTTGTTTCCACGCTCGAATGCCCAAGCAGCTCCTGCACCGTGCGGATGTCGTAGCCGTTTTCGAGCAGGTGCGTGGCAAAGGAATGGCGCAGCGTGTGGCAGCTCACGTGCTTCGCGATCCGGGCCCGGACCGTCGCCAGCTTGACGCCGCGGATCACGTAGTTCTCGTAGACGTGGTGGCGGCGGATCACGCCGCTGCGCGGATCGGCCGAGAACTTATGCGACGGGAACACGTATTGCCAGCCCCATAGGCGCCCGGCATTCGGATATTTGATCGCCAACGCGTTCGGAAGCTCCACTTCGCCAGAGCCTGCCAACAGGTCCCGCTCGTGCAGCGCCTTCACGCGCGCCAGGTGCGCCTGCAGCGGCTCCACGGCCATGCCCGGCAACAGCGTGCGCCGGTCCTTGGCGCCCTTGCCCTGCCTCACCACGATCTGCCGGTAGTCGAAGTCCACGTCCTGCACGCGCAACGTGAGGCATTCGCGCAGACGCAGTCCGGCCCCATACAGCAGCGCCGCCATCAGCCACTTTGTACCCGTCATCCCAGCGAGTAAGGCGGTGACCTCCGCCTGACTCAGCACCGTGGGTACCCGCACCGGCCGCTTGGACCTTTCCAGCCCGTCGAGCCACGCCAGCGGCTCGGCCAGCACTTCCCGATACAGGAAAAGGAGCGCCGAAAGCGCCTGGTTCTGGGTCGCCGCCGCAACGTCCCGGGTCTGGACCAGGTGGTTGAGGAACGCCGTCACCTCGGCCGCGCCCAGTTCGCGCGGGTGCCGCTTTGCATGAAAGTAGATGAACCGCTTGATCCAATGGGTGTAGGTTTCCTCAGTGCGCAGGCTGTAGTGCTTGAAGCGGATCCGTTCGCGCACGAGGTCGAGCAGGCGTCGGGGCTTTGGGGGCGGGGACTTGTCGGCGGGCGGTGATTCGGGAGCGTGCATGCTGGAAGAGGTATTGTTATTTGAGGCAAGCACGCTTAACGTACTGAACAGGCAGGCGGATGACGGTCGGGAAAAGAAATCTGGAGCAGAAATAGTTGCCAAACCCGATCTGTCACCTAAATTTGTCAACTAAAAATGTCAACCATACTAAGTTAGCCCGCCATCAATGAGGCCGATATGAAGGTGGACACCGTCAGACTCCGCGTGGCCGATCTCGGTTTTGCGACGGGTGCCCTCACTCGTGAGATCCTTGGCTCGGAGGAGGACAGGAATTTGTTCGGTCATCCAGCTCCGTTTACCGGTGGGAGATGCAATCAACTGGGCCTGGATCTCTGCCCACCCCAGCTAGGACCGCAACTGCGCTTGCAGTACTGCGAGCAGCCTCTGGGTGAGCGGGTCTATGTCGCGATGAAGCCAATCACTGCGAGCGATGGGGAACCACGCATCTTCGTCATCGAACACAACTCGAACGGCATGTCACTGGACGCCGCTCGCGCACGACCAAGAGATGAATGGCCCCCCGACGCCATCTTCGTGTTCTGCGCCCGCGTGACACCAGTTGCCGAGGAAGCACATGGCTGATTCGAGTTCCACACGTGAGGGTGCGGCCATGTCGTCCCACATCGGTGACAAGGGCGAGGCATGGTTCTTCTACGCTCTTCCGGATGGGTGGATCTGGCAGCCGCCGCGACGTGACGTCGGTAAGGACGGTCTCATCGTAATCCGCGACCGGAGCGAACTGCACAATCTGGAGTTCTCCGTACAGATCAAGACATCTGGTAAGCTCAAGGTCCATGACGGCCACGTCGTGATCCGAGGCGTTTCTCGCTCCTCGGTCCAGTACTGGTTCGCCAGCCCGCTACCGACCCTCGTTGTCGCAGTGGATCTCTCGACCCGGACCGCCTGGTACGGTTGGCACCTGGAACTCTTCGACTCGCCTGAGCAGGTGTTTGGGGTCGACACTCCCAAGGTGAGCATTCGCATACCAGAAAAGAATCGACTCGATGGTTCAGGGTGGAACGCGATCCGAAAATATCTACTTCAACATTTCCGGGCAATTCAGTGCGCTCTCACAACTGATGCGGTGGCACCCCACGTAATGGCGACTCTGCACAACATTTCACGGATTACGGGGAACCTGATTCGCCTGGGGGCGACCGCTCCGCCAGAACCCCCGTTAACACGGAGCGAGGGCATGGCCATTCTGATTGAACAGATTGAGCTCCGTGATCTATTGGACACCGTCCGCGCTTTGCTTCAGCGGTTGGCCGTCAGTTCTGACGCCCACAAGCAGGTGGCGTTCTGGGTGAAGTCGTTTGAGCATATTGCACTAGAGGCACATCCAACGATTCGGTTACTTCCGCCGCGAGGTAGCGATATTCCAGCAGATCTACAATTTGGATTCGCGCCAAAGCGGCTTCTTGAGATCCGGCCGCAGCTGGTGCGTGCCGCGGTTGATCTCCTGAGGCTCCTGACCTCGCCGCGGCCTGGCTCAGGCTCCGAGGCGAGTGCGGGCTAACAACCGGTTGCAGCGGACGGTCCGCTGCGCGGCCCGCCGCTGAACCGGAACGTTAGGCGCCGCATCGGCAGCATGCCGCTCGGAACGCACAAGGAACCCGCATGACAGATCCCATGGATGCACTTAATGGACTACAAGCCGCACTTGATGCTGGTTCTGTGCAGTTGCGTAATTGCGAACTACATCCAACGATCAAAGTACTTCTCGACCAGCCGAATGGAACTCCGCGATTTACATACGCGCACATCGTTGGAAACAAGGTTCAGGCTATTGCGCTCTTCGCAATGACCGAACCTGTCGATGGCGTGCAATGCTTCCAAATCGGTTACGCAGTCGCTGAAAGCATGAGAGGTCAAGGATTGGGCGGTCGAGTCCTGCAACAAGCGATTGATGAACTGACGCATGGACTAAGCCGCACCCCCATGAAGGAGTTCTATCTAGAAGCGGTCGTCTCACCCGCAAACCTACCTTCAAACAAGATTGCCAAGCGGCTCATTGTGGACTCGGCGAAGGAATGCACTGACTGCTTCTCGAACGAACCGGCATTGCAGTATCTGCGCAGAGTTCAGTGCGGTGCCTAACCCGCCGTTGCAGCGGAATCTCAGGAGCGGCGCTGCGCGCCGTCCCTCGATCCGCTGAACGGCAACGTTAGGCGGTTTCCGTATGCCCGCGTGGGACACATTCAGGCGTATAGGCAATTTGATACTTGCTTACTTCAAATGGCTTGTGGGTCCGCACTTGTTCTGGCTCTGTGTCCTAGTGATTGGAAATGCACTTTTGTTCGGGTTCTATACGTTTCGAAGTGAAGTCGCAATTCGGAGCGCCGGACTCGGATTGGAAGTATTAGGTCTATTCGTGGCTATTTCTGGAATGTGAACGGCGATCAGGAACCGCGCTTATTTGGATGTGAGGTGGCGATTCGGTAATCGGCAGTGCTGTGTGGCAGCGGATCTTCGATGAACATGAGTTGCGCGTCGACTCGCCTGCTTGGCTGCCCTGCAGGGCAGCCAAGCAGGCGAGGTCGGCCTGGCGCCCGAGTCGGTGCCTTGGCCGTGATGCGTACGAGAAGGACTCGACAGGCAGGCCGGCTGGACGAGCCGGCTCCGCGCGTGGATGACAAGCCCTCGCTGGTCGCGGTAGAAGGGTCGTCAAGCCCTGAGTAGGTGGGCACGGCGGCGGCCTCTGAACGCTTGGCAGCTTTAGAACCGCGCCGTGCCCTGCACCGTGCTGGTGTAGCGGGTGCGGCGTCAGTGTTGCATTGCCGGGGGAGTCCGTCCAGCACTGCACTGCATCGGCACCGTGCGCGTTGCGCGCGCGGAGCGCTCTCGGGGTTTCGCCCCGAGGAGCGTGCCCCTGGCCGAGCATCCTGCCCGCCTGTTCGTGTGCGCTCGCTGCCGGGCGCAGGTGCTGCTGTGCAGCCACTGCGACCGTGGTCAGCGCTACTGCGGCCGAGCCTGCTCGCGCGCGGCACGTCAGGGTTCGCAGCGTGAGGCGGCACAGCGCTACCAGCGCAGCCGCGGCGGGCGCATGGCGCACGCCGAGCGCTCGCGACGCTGGCGCATGCGTCAGCGCTTGTGCGCGCAACGCGTACCCAGCGCGCTGGACTCGAACATCGTGACGCATCAGGGTTCCCAGGCCCCCGAGGACGATGCTTCACTGGCGCCATGCGAACCAGAGCACGCCGATCCCATCACGTACAGGGCGCTGCCCGACGCCGGCCAGTCCTGGCGGTGCCGGGGCTGCGCCAAAGCACTGCGGCCTTGGGTGCGCCAAGGCTTCCTGCGCCAGGGCCACGCCAGGGCCCTTGCGTGGCCCTGGCGTGCTCGCGCCCCCCCCTGAGGAGCACCGATGACGATCTCCCCTGAGTTGAGCGCGCAGATCCTGCGCTTGCACGATGCCGAGCGCTGGCGCGTGGGCACCATCGCGCGCCAGCTGCACGTGCACCGCGACACCGTGCGGCGCGTGCTCGCCCAGCACGGCGTGCCGGCGGCGGCGGCCATGCCGCTGCGGCCCAGCCGCGTCGACCCCTACCGGGTGTTCATCCTCGAGACGCTGGCCAAGTTCCCCACGCTCACCGCCGCACGCCTGTACGTCATGGTGCACGAGCGCGGCTACCGCGGCAGCCCCGGGCACTTGCGTCACCTCATCGCTGCCATGCGCCCGCGCCCGGCCGCCGAGGCGTACCTGCGCCTGCGCACGCTGCCGGGGGAGCAGGCGCAAGTGGACTGGGCGCACTTCGGCCATCTGCAGATCGGCCGTGCGCGCAGGCCGCTGATGGCTTTCGTGATAGTGCTGAGCTACTCGCGGCGCATCTTCCTGCGCTTCTTTCTGGATGCGCGCATGGACAGCTTCCTGCGCGGCCATGTGGAGGCCTTCATCGCCTTCGGCGGCCAGGCCAGGGTGCTGCTCTACGACAACCTGAAGAGTGCCGTGCTCGAGCGCGTGGGTGAGGCCATCCGCTTCAACCCCACGCTGCTGGAGTTCGCTGGCCATTACCGCTTCGAGCCGCGCCCGGTGGCGGTGGCCCGCGGCAACGAGAAGGGCCGCGTCGAGCGCGCGATCCGCTACGTGCGCGAGAGCTTCTTCGCGGCGCGCGCATTCACCGACTTGGCTGATCTGAACGTGCAGGCGCGCACATGGTGCGAGGGCGCGGCTTCGGATCGGCCCTGGCCCCAAGACGCGCGCTTGACGGTGCGCGATGCCTTCCAGGCCGAGCGGGGGAGTCTGCTGGGCCTGCCCGAGCGCGAGTATGCCTTGGGCGAACGCGTGGCCGCGCAAGTGGGCAAGACGCCGTACGTGCGCTTCGATCTGAACGACTACTCGGTGCCGCATACGCACGTGCGTCGCACGCTGGGCGTCCTGGCCGACGAGCACTGGGTGCGCGTCTTCGACGCTGAGCGCGAGCTCGCCTGTCATGCGCGCAGCTACGAGCGCGGCGCCCAAATCGAGCACGCGCACCATGTGCAGGGGTTGGTCGATCACAAGCGCAAGGCACGCGCGCATCGCGCCTGCGACCGGCTCGCGCAGGCCGCGCCAGCCAGTGCGACGCTGCTCGCGCGCGCGGCTGAGCGCGGCCACAACCTGGGCTCGATCACCGCGGCGCTCACGCGCCTGCTCGATCGCTACGGGGCCGCAGCACTGCAGGCGGGGATCGGCGAGGCGCTCGATCGCGATGTGCCCCATCCGAACGCGGTGCGCCTGGCGCTGGAGCGCGCCCGCGAGCGCCGCGGCGAGCCCCCGCCGGTGGCGCTGGTGCTCAGCGAACACGTCGCGCGCCGCGATGCGCCGGTGCGCTCGCATCCTCTGGCCTCCTATGACCGACTTGAGGAATTCGACGATGAACGAACCGGCGATGAAGGTGCTGACGATGATTGATGCTACGTCGGCTCTGCGCGAGCAGGCCGTTGAGCTGCGCCTGCATGGCTTGCTCGCCCATTGGTCCGAGGTGATGCACCAGCCCGATCATGCGCGCTGGGTCACCCAGTGGCTCACCTGGGAGGCGCAGGAGCGCTCCCGGCGCAGCCTGGAGCGACGCCTGGGAGAGGCGCACATCGGGCGCTTCAAGCCGCTGGCCGATTTCGATTGGGACTGGCCCACGCAGTGCGACCGCGCGATGCTTGAGGAGTTGATGACGCTGCAGTTCCTCGCCGAGGCCAGCAACGTCGTGCTGGTCGGCCCCAACGGCGTGGGCAAGACGATGTGCGCGTGCAATATCGGCTATCAGGCGGTGCTCGCCGGGCACACGGCCTTGTTTACCACCGCCGGGCAGTTGCTCGGCGATCTGGCCGCCCTGGACAGCGACTCGGCCTTGCGTCGGCGGCTGCGCCACTACGCCGCACCCGACATCCTGCTCATCGACGAGGTCGGCTACCTGTCCTACTCCAACCGGCACGCCGACTTGCTCTTCGAACTGATCAGCCGGCGCTACCAGCACAAGAGCACGGTGGTGACCACCAACCGCCCCTTCGCCGAATGGGGCGAGGTGTTCCCCAATGCCGCCTGCGTGGTCTCGCTCATCGACCGGCTGATGCACCGTGCCGAGGTGCTGCGCTTCGAGGGCGAGTCCTACCGCAAGAAGGAAGCCGAGGAGCGACTGGCTGCGCGTGCCCGGCAGCGTGCCGGCAAGACCCCCCCTCGCGTGGCTCGCAAGACCAAGCCATGACGCCCCGCCGCACGAACCCTGCGGCGCTGCCCCTGCCCGAACACTGGTCGCCAGAACAGGCGCTGGCCGTCTTCGAGTGCCTGCACGCGCTGCGCGAGAGCCTGTGGGCGATGTACGGGCCTCAGGTTCAGCAGGCCTGGCGCGATCAGCTCTTGCCCGAACAAGACCTGCCGCAATTCGATTCCGACGAGCCATTCTGATCAAACGCCGCATCGAGTCGCCAGCGTTTGTCGTCACTGTCAGTCAGTAGCTCAACGCCTCTTCTGGAGCCCTCAGCATTGGTGTCGCACCCATCGCTTCGGCTGTAGGCAATAAAACCGCGTCCTCGCGGCCGAATAGAAACGGTTTTACATAGCCGTTAACAC
>Ga0163150_10007834_pt1 | contig 12379 bp, 12 predicted proteins | sample OliLakLV19P2IB_FD_148628 | JGI IMG/M metagenome (GOLD analysis project Ga0163150, IMG submission 148628) | Freshwater microbial mat bacterial communities from Lake Vanda, McMurdo Dry Valleys, Antarctica - Oligotrophic Lake LV.19.P2.IB | ecosystem: Environmental > Aquatic > Freshwater > Lake >...
CTTTTTCTGGCTCTGTAAAATAGTCAGAGAAGTCAGTTCCAATCAATTTTTCCCTTGTTTCTCCTGTTACTTTCACTGATGCTTCATTTACATCTGTAATTTTTCCTTCGGCAGAAATTGTAACAAGCGGGTCGAGTGATGCTTCAATTAAACTCCTTGCATATTGCGATGCTTGTTTTTGTTCGGTCACATCTCTTGCTGCCGCAAACACACCATGCACGCTTCCTTTATCGTCTTTATAAACTGATGCGTTGTATAATACATCAGTCAACTTTCCAGTTGCGTGGTGGATAGTAAGTGGATAATCGGAAACAAACCCTTTTTCAAAAACCTGCTTATATCCTTCTCGTGCTTTTTCTGGCTCTGTAAAATAGTCAGAGAAGTCAGTTCCAATCAATTTTTCCCTTGTTTCTCCTGTTACTTTCACTGATGCTTCATTTACATCTGTAATTTTTCCTTCGGCAGAAATTGTAACAAGTGGGTCGAGTGATGCTTCAATTAAACTCCTTGCATATTGCGATGCTTGTTTCTGTTCGGTAATATCCATCAGGATGCTTAAATTGAAATCAGGCTTTATACGACTTGCTTGGTATTGTGCAAATTTACGCATACCGTTTTCCCTAATAAAATCCAAATCTCCAGTTTCTTCACCCTTTTTCATATATTCTTCGAAACGCTTCGCTGCTCCGGGTTGGGTGGTTATTTTTAAATCGCTCACATTCATTTGCAATAACTCATTAACAGAATAACCCAAAAGTTCGCCTGCTGCTTTGTTAGCAGATAAATAATTGCCTTGATCATCGGCAACCAGCACTGCTGCAAGGCTATTGTCAAAAATTGATTTAAACATTTCTTCGCTTTGGCGAATTTTTTCCTCGGTTTCTTTTTGGTGGGTAATATCGAGGTTAATGCCCGTAAGGGTTATAGCTTCACCAAATTCATCATATTGATATTGACCAGTAGATTTCATCCACACAATAGCGCCATCATTGGCACGTTTTATACGATATTCGGCATCATAAATGCTGCGATTATTTTTTGATTCTTCTAATTTTTGAAAGGTCAATGCTTTATCTTCAGGCAAAATTGATTTAGCCCATTCTTCTAAAGTCAAGTTATCAAGGTGTTCGCTATAACCCCACATTTTTTTCATCAGACCATTCCATTCTAATTTTTCTGTCTTAACGTTTAATGACCCAATTCCTACTTTAGCAGAATCAGTTGCTAATTTCAATAGGCTTGCCAATTTTTTTTGTTCTTTCTCGCTTTCCTCAACCCGTTTATGGGCTTCCAACTGCAATGCGTGAGAAGCGTTGAGTTGCTCCTGCTTATCAAGCAACTCCTGATTTACAATTATGAGTTCTTCGTTGGTTGATTGCAGTTCTTCTTTTGAGGTTTCTAATTCTTCATTCAAACTTTGCATTTCCTCATTGCTGCTTTGCAATTCTTCGTTGGCGCTTTGCAGTTCTTCATTCGAGGCTTCAATATCTTCGCTGATGGAACGCATATCTTCGCGGGTTTGCGAAAGTTCTTTTTCTAATTGTTTGTTTTGCTTTTGTGTTTCAATTATTTTTCCTGATGAAGATTTTTTTTCATCCTGAACAACAGCAGTTATTTTTTTCTCAAAACGAATTAAATAATGCGGTTCTATGGTATCGGTAAGCGGAATAATTTCAATCGTAACTTCAGTTTGCTTTTCGTTTGCTTTGACTGGTATATTTTCTTTAGTGACTGTTGCCTGTTCCCTTGTTGCTTTGTGAATTGCGTTTCTCAATTCAAACGCCAATCCTTCACGTGCCATTTTGGTAAGGTTGTGCGTGGGTTTGCCTTGCGGTGCTTGCAGAAAAGGAGTAATGTCTCCATGAATATGAACAATGTCCATTGCTTTATTAACTACTACACTAGCAGGAAATTTTGAAATCATTATTTCCTCTGCACTTTTTCTGAAATCGGTATGAATGGCTTCTTGTTTGGTTGCCGTTTTATCTTTTATTATTAACGCTTCTTCGCTCCGATCTGTTACAACATGCATAAACCGACCTGGAACTGGCTTGCGTAAATAAATTTTTTCGTGTTTCTCTACTTGTGTAAACAAATCGGATGATGCGCCTGTAGTTTCAGATTTTCCCAAGAGAAGGAATCCATTTTCTTTGAGGGCGTAATGAAAGGTAGTGAATGCTTTCTTTTGCAAAAAAGTATCCATGTATATGAGCACATTGCGGCATGTAACTAAATCCATTTTTGCAAATGGTGGATCTTTCAAAAAATTATGCGGAGCAAACACACACATATCACGAATAAATTTGCTCACCTCATAACCGCCATTATTTTTTACAAAATAATTCTTAAGTTGAATTTCAGAAAGTTTTTCTACATCGGCTTTGATGTAAATAGCTTTACGTGCTTTCTTAATTGCTTGCTCTGAAATATCGGAAGCAAAGATTTGAATTTTCGTTCCTTCGCTTTTGGAGAAGTTAAGGGTAAGGTATTCGTGCAGGCAAATAGCAATTGAAAATGCTTCTTCTCCTGTGGAGCATCCCGCAATCCAAATACGAATGGCCTCATCAGCGGATTTATTTTTTAGGATAGCAGGAAAAACGGTTTCGGTTAATGCCTGAAAAGTTTTCGGGTCGCGAAAAAAAGACGTCACCGGAATAAGCACATCCTGAAAGAGGGCATCTTGTTCAGCTTTATCAGTGCGTAAAAATTTTAAATAATCGGCAAGGTTTTTCTTTTTTACAATGGCAATTCTCCGCGCTATTCGCCTGTGAAAAGTGGGCTGCTTGTAGTAAGTAAAATCAACTCCGCTTCTCTGACGAAGTAGCAAAAGAATTTGCTTGAAAATACCTTCATCGTCTTTTGGCATTTCTTCTGGTTCTTTGAAAAAATGACTCGTTTTGTAGGTACTTCTGATTTCTAAAAGCTGTTGTGGAATTTTTTCAGGTGCTAAAATAAAATCTACTACGCCTGCATTTACCGCACTTTGAGGCATACTATCGTAAGCAGCCGATTCTGAATCCTGCACCATGCTAATACCTCCGTGTTCTTTAATGGCTTTCAAACCTAATGTGCCATCGCTTCCCGTGCCGGATAGCACGACACCTACTGCAAACTCTTTATGCACTTCGGCAAGCGAAGTAAAAAAAATATCAATGGACAGGTTGAGCACTTTCTTCTCTCGTTCGATAAGTTTGAGCACGCCATCGGTTGAGAAAAGCATTTTACTTGAGGGAATTACATAAATATGGTCGGGAGCAAGGTGTATATCATCCGTAATTTCGAGTACCGGAATTGTTGTTACCCGCTGTAAAATTTCCGGCAAAATACTTTCGTGCGTTGGGTCGAGATGCTGCACCAGCACATACGCCATTCCTGAAACTTCGGGTATTGCTGTGAGCAACCGCTTAAAAGCATCAAGTCCTCCAGCAGATGCTCCAATACCTATAATGGGAAAGTTCTGGACGGTGGTAGGAGGCTCAGGTTTATTTTTATTTTTTCTTGAAGTAGCCATTTTTATTTTTTGTCTATGCTGTCTGTCAGCTGTTATGTTTATATTATTTCTGTTGGGTCAATGTTACGAATTTAGATTTCAGCATTGTCGGTCGTTTTAGGGTTCTGACTAACGTTTCACAAGTTGTTGATATTCAATTGCAAACCGAGGTCCTCAGGTGTTATATCAAACTTATGAATTAGCTTTTTCATTTCCATTACTTTGCGCTTTCTTTTTTGATCCAGGAATTCGTATTGTGTGTCTGTTTTGTAAGGTAGTTTCTTTGTGATCATGTTCCAGATGATGACGGCAAGTTTTCGTGCTGTGGCAGATATAGCTGATGTCCTCCCTTTGCGAAATGCAATTCGCTTGAAAAAATTTGAAAGCGCTGTATCTTTTAAATTACCTACAGCATTAGCAGCATTTCTAAGAGCTATCTTCAATCGGTTACTTCCTTTAGTTATTCTATTACTCAAAATCTTTCCGCCACTGATTTTATTATTGGGTGCTAACCTCAGCCAACTGGCGAACTGCTTGGCCGATTCAAACTTATTGATTCCATGCCCCACTTCGCTCATCAGAGTCAGCACGGTTGAATGACTCACTCCTTCAATGGCTAACAGATCAACTCCTTCGAAGTATTGATAAGAAAGCAGGTTTATGTTGATGTCTGGATTATTCTTGTTAATCCGTTTATGAACTTTGCCATCAATATGATGTTGTTTCTTGTTCTCATCATTGTTGATCTGTTCATTAAGAAGTTTTTGTATCTGCTTATCGCACTCAGTAATCTTCTTCTGAAAGATTTGATACAGCTGATATTCATGGGTCAATGAGAAAAGAAAGTCTTTGCGTCCATTGCTTTGCAACGCTTTGGCGATTTCCTGTTCTGATTTTTTACAATTCCCATGTCGGAAGGAAGCTAATTTCTCAGGATTGATTTCACCTTTGCAGACGGCATCAATGATAGTCAGTCCGGTAAGGCCAGTTACATCTTTTACTACAACATCCAAACGGAGATTGAGCAATCGTAAATACTTTTGCATTTTGCGCGATGTATCGGCAGCTTGTTCTAGTAGATTCGCTCGGTGTCTACAATATGTACGAAGTTGTTCAGTTGCTTCATCTGGCAGGAAGCTACCGCTTAATAAACCTAAGGTGTGAAGTTTCTGAATCCACTGGCAATCTTTCACATCCGTCTTTTTTCCTTTGATGTTCTTGGTGAATTTGCCATTGCAGAGAATTGCTTCAATGCCTACACTTTGAAGAGTAGTGAATAAACTTTGCCAGTACGCCTGTACTTTCCATTGCTACTGTTTTAACTTCATTGTCCAGGAGCCATTGCGCAAGGGCAATCAAGTCTTCATTGTAAACACTAAATTCTTTGACGTCTTCATCGGTCTGGCCGATGGCCACATAGTGCGAACGGCTGCCCACATCAATACCAGCGGCTTGTGGGTTTACTACATCGAGAGCCATTTTTTCCTTTTTCATAATTAATGGTTTAAGTGATTGAAAATATGCTCTACGGAAATGTTGGTATGGATATTTTAGATTATTTTTTTGAATAAAATGGAATTGAAAAATATTTTGAAAGGAATACTTTTTAAAAAGATAAAACCTCACCTAAATGAGGTTTTATCTTAATGATTTAATTAAGGGCATCTCTAAAAACCCTTGCTCTCATTACCTCAACCCCCGTCCCTTCTCCAAAAGAGAAGGGTAAGCGGAGTTGTTAGAGATGCCCTTAAATTAATCTTGCGGTAATAACACTTTGTCAATAACATGAATTACTCCGTTTGATGCTTCAATGTCAGCATCTGTAACTTTTGCTCCACCCACTGTTACCTTTCCGTCTTTAACGGTTACTTTCAACTTACCGCCTTCTACGGTAGTTAACTCTTGTCCATCTTTCAAATCAGCAGCTTTCGTTTTTCCACTTACAACATGGTAAGTCAAAATTTTAGAAAGCTTTGCTTTGCTTTCTGGTTTCAATAATTTGTCCACCTCTGATTGAATTGCAACAAAAGCTTCATCTGTAGGTGCAAAAACTGTGAAAGGTCCTTTGCCCTGCAAAGTTTCTACCAAGCCGGCAGCTTTTACTGCGGCAGCAAGTGTTTTACAATCTGTTGCTGCAATAGCAACAATGTCTTTGGTCATTGTCATTTCTTTTTCCATTTTATTTTTGATTTAAACAGAGAATGAATTTTCTCTGTGTTGCAAAACTGTATTTAATTGGTATTTCAAGCATTACATAATTTAGAGTAAGAGTTACATCATTCACACTTATTTTTATAAGTATTCAAATCAAATAAGTCTGATAACCGGGAATTGAAATAAATTTCAATTCCCGTTCTGCAAACCTTTCTATTTGAAAGGAACGAAACAGTCTCTTACCAGTTACTTCTGACAGTTTTTTTAATTTTAATAAATATTTAAATCAAAAAATCCGATAAAAGGGAATTAAAATTTATTTCAATTCCCTTCCTGCAAACCTTAAATTTATTAAGGAACGAAACAGTCTCCTACCGATTACTACTGCCAGCATTTTTAATGTTTCTATTTACTTTCCTCCTGCTTTACTAATTTTTTGTAAACTCCCATGATTTAAATTGGGGCTACCCATTGCCCTACAAACGAGGCATTTTTATCGTTGCCCATACATTTTAATGTTAGCGAAAGTGCTGCTGCACCTATAGCTGCAAATAAAAATACATCGGATGGCAATTTGATTGTTTGCTTTTCAATTGCTTTGGTTAGCATGTCTTCATTTGTTGTTGAATTTTCCATTTTGTTATTATAGGGCATCTCTAAAAACCCTTGCTTTCATTACCTCAACCCCTGCCCCTTCTACAAAAGAGAAGGGTAAGCGGAGTTTTTATAGATGCCCTATATTTATTGATGAATTGAATTGATTATTTGAAAATTTATTTTTTAATGGTTGCTTTATTGAATTAATAACACATGAGCTTGTTTTTTTAATTTTACTTTATTTCTCCATTCTCCCCATGCTCCAGTACGCGACAATAACAATGCGATTAGAAGTGGTTGAAATGGCAATCGTAGCCAGAGAAGTAAATCGGAGTTTAAACCAAAAGCATAATTATGATTTACCAATTGAGCAACATTGCCCGGAAAAACTGCAACTAAAAAAAAGGCGACTATCCAACCAACAACAGTTCGTTTTTTTGATAAAAAAAGCAATGAAGCACCTAAAATTAGTTCTGCCACTCCAGATAAAAGTACAACCATATCCTTCTGCATGGGTACCTAATTGGGCACTTGTGCTAAAAATGCTGTTCGCATAAAAGTAAGATGCCCAGTACCAGTAAAAATGAATAAGATGCCGAGTAATACTCTCGTTGTAGTTTTAGCTTTTGTTGAATGTGTAATTTTATTTCACATAATTTTAGATTAATACATCAGGGTTTAAATTAGTTGCAAAATCAGCCAATTCATCAATAAACTTTTTTAAAAACGCTGTTGTTTTTTCATCAGTCAAATTTCCACTTTCATCAAATTTTGTATTTACCTGTGTTATCACCACTTCAGGTACATTCATAGTCATCGCATTTACAGCTACCAATATTTGCCTTAAGTGATATTGTGCCCTTACGCCACCCAACAAACTCGGACTTGCACTTATAATACCCACTGCTTTTTTGTCAAAAGGTTTTGTTGGATGTTTGGAAAGAAAATCAATTACATTTTTAAGCACTCCCGGAATAGAATAATTATATTCAGGAGTAACTATAATGAGTCCATCGGCAGATTTAATAGAAGTACAAATTTTTTCAATGGATTCAGGAAATGTTTTTTCATGCAAATCAAAATTGTACATGGGTACATCTGTAATAGGTATTTGTTCAATGACAATATTTGCCGGTGCAAGTTTTCGTGCCGCTTTTAGCACCATCGTGTTATAAGACTCTTTTCTTAAACTTCCGGAAATGGCAACAAAGTGATAGTTATCTTTCATGTTTTGCTTTTTATAAATTAAATTACTGAGCTGTATAACCTCCATCAATTGTATAGTATGAACCCGTTACAAAAGATGATTTGGAAGAACTTAAAAAACAGTTTCGTTGCCGCCTTTTTCAGCTATGTCGCATACTACAAGTTTTGCTTTTTCAGAAGCATACAACATTGCAACTGCTTTGCCGATTCCTGAACCTGCTCCGGTAACAATGGCTATTTTATTTTCTAAACTATTCATGATAATATTTTTTAGGATGATTTTATTTTTTAAGTATTAATTTTTCCGTGTTCGCCTTCTGCATATTCTTTTCCTGTTACTATTGCTTTGAGCAAATTGAAAAGCACAACCATTTTGCTTGAACTGCTGTCCCAATAATCAACCTCGCTGGGAACAACTTTAATAAGTGTCATGTCAGGGTCGTCTAAGCCAAGCGGAAACCACGCTTTCATCATAGAACTCCACAACTCTTTCATTTTGCTTTTGTCGTTTACTAAAGTTGCGGTGCCGTGTATCATCAAATAATTCTGACTGCTTTCGTTGGCAATGGCAATAGAAACTTTTTTACTTGTTTCAATTTCTTCAACTTTATATGATGATGCTTTTGTAAAAAACCACATAGTTCCATCGTCATCAATTTTATTTATACCCATTGGTCTGCCCGATAAATTTTCAGCATTTATTTCGTTGGTAATGAGCATACAAATACGAACATCTTTAACCATCTCCACTAATTTTTCTACATGTTGATTGTGTTCCTGTTTCATAAAATATTTTGTTTTTAAATTGTAACTAAAAATTTATGCCACAAAGGTGTGGACATTGAATTGGGATATCGTTACACAATAAAAGGAAGAAGTTACATCGTGCACACATTTGTCATCTTACTACAGAGAATTGTCTTGGTGCGTTGGTGCAAAATAAAATGTGAGTCAAATTGTGTTGGCTTGTGAGTCGGCTTTGACTCTCTTTTTATTTTGCGAAGAATGGCAAACACGGCTTGTCCGACTTTCAAAAATGTTCAATCAGGGCTGGTCAGTTTGATGTTAGCACTGTCCCATAGGGTTTCAGCTAACGGTTTGCGGCTACAAGAAGTTGGCGATTTCCCTGGCTGACTGCCTCAAGCAGGAGGGAAGCAGCCAATTTTTTGTAGGTGCTGTTAGCAGAAGTTTTTCTCATTTCGTCTGCGTAATAATCCAATTTGTAATTTCTGTCAATGCTGTTGGTGAAAATGTTTGTTCAATTTTAGCGTATTCTTCTGGCGAACCTGTTTCGCATTCTTGAAATAGATGATTAAGATTAGGTAATTCCTTTATTGTTACTTTCTTATTACCTCCTTTTTCTAAACCTTTTTTAATTGCTTCTAAATTCACTTTTGGTGGAACTTGTAAATCTTTCTCTCCATTTAAAGCTAAAACAGGACATTTTACTTTTTCTAAAATAATTGCTGGATTATACTTAATAAAGTATTGCATCCAAGGACTTGTAAGTTGGTCAACTTGCAATTTTACAAAATCATCTTCACTCATACCCATTGGTCTTTCTGATTCAGGGGTATCTTTTAAGGCTTGTTTTATGTAGTTTGTCAAGTCAGTTTTTAATGTTTCAGAATTGTTTGATTTTGCTACTATGTCAAATGCACCTTTATTAATAACTTTTGCTTTTTGTAATTCATCATCGCTAACTCCAGTTGCTTTGCCAATTAATTCTTGTTGCAGTAATAATAATTGGTCGCCAGATATTCCTGTTCCCGCTAACAACACTATAAAACTAATGTCTTTAGATTTTCCTGTAACCATTGGCGCTATTATTCCTCCTTCGCTGTGTCCAATTAGTCCAATTTTCTTATTGTTGATTTCTTTTCTTGTTTGCAAATACTTTATTGCTGATTCAACATCAGAAGCAAAATCTAATGAAGTAGCTGTTTTAAAATCTCCTTTAGATTCAGCTGTTCCTCTATCATCAAATCTTAAAACTGCAATTCCATTTTTAGTTAAATGGTCTGATAAAACAAGAAACGGTTTGTGTCCTAATAATTCTTCATCTCTGTTTTGTGGTCCACTTCCAGTGATTAAAATAACAACAGGAAAGTTGCCTTCTTTTTTAGGTAATGTTAGTGTTCCTGCTAGTGTTATTTTATCTTTTGTATTTTCAAAAGTTATTTCTTCCGAATAATAAGGGTAAGGTTTTATTGGTTCCTGAGGTCTAACTATTGCTTTCTTTTCAATTTTTTCTCTGGATAAATTCATTGGAAATGATTGACCACCTTGTTTAAATGTACCTACAATACTATTGTCTTTAAGATCTCCTGTATATGCAATTCGTGCATTTGTAACTTCGAGTTTTAAGGTTGAGTTTTCAAATGTCGTAGAAGTTACAGGAATTCCTTTTGCTCCTTGGTCTGGGCTGTCCATAGTTGAAGTATAACCTTTGTCAGATTTAGAAATATTAAATACAAGTCTTAATTGAATTCCTTGAACTGACAATGAACCATTCCATTGTCCAGTAATGTCCTGTCCATACATTGATAATGTTGTCAAAACTGTCAGTAAAAATAATGCTGCTTTTTTCATTTTAGATGTTGTTATGTGTTGGTTTTAAAATTTCTGCTAACGGTTTGCAGCTACAAGAATCTGGCGATTTCCCTGCCCGACTGCATCATTCAGGCGGGGCAGCACAATCCCGATAGCTATCGGGATCATTTAACCACTGAACCGCCAATTTTTTGTAGGTACTGTTAGCAGTAGGCCTTCTTTTAGTTTAGGTGTAACTTTAAATTCTTCAATGCTATTTGAATAAATTTCGGATTGTTAAAAAAGGTCTTTTTTCTGTCACTCCAATTTTCCAATTCTTTGGTAATAGCTTCTTCTGAATTGGCCTTCTTTTCAGAAATTATAAAATCAATAGTGGAGAGTAACTCTAAACCAAAGGGAGAATAAAATCCTGAAAGGAACATCTTTGTTTTTTCAATTGTTCTTTTATGTTCCGTATTTTCGGGCTTGTCTATAAAGTCGTTCACTTCTATTTCAGCATCGGGAACTAAACCCAATTCTTCAAACGGCTTTTTGTCTTTCGAACTGTAACCCATTACATAACTTCCATTTAGATAATACAATACGTGTTTTACTTTGCCCGAATATGGTCCATAAAAATTAGGTTGGAAATCTAGTTTGAAAATTTCTTTTGCTCCAAAACGTTGTAAGAAATATGCGATCTTTTCAGATGAAAATTCTGATACAAATTCACCATTCCGAACCAGTTCATATAAAACAGATAATAACATTGCCCTTGCTGGTGTAAGCTTCACTCGCTCTTTTTTTAGAACTTCTTGTATAGCGGTACTTGGTTCGTAAATGTATATATCACAAACCACATCAGACAAATGTTTATCCAATATCTGTTTTACTTTATTCCAATCTAAGCCACCGTTACCTGAACCCAATGGCGGAATAGCGATTGATTTTATTTTTTTCTCTTTGATTACTTTAACCAATTCTACTAAACCTTCCTCAATATATTGATATTCGGAAGGTAAACGCCAGCTAGTCTTTGTTGGGAAATTGATAATGATTTTCTTACCAGTCAACAATGCTTCATCTTCTATAACTAAAAGTTGACCAACTTTTACTTCTTTATTTTTACACGCATTGGAATACATTTTAAAATTGTTAGGAAACATATTTTTAAATTGCAAGGCAATACCTTTGCCCATTACACCAATTGTGTTTACTGTATTGACCAAAGCTTCTGCTTCGCTATCTAACAAGTTACCTGTTTTGTAATGTATCATATCTTAAAAATAAAATCCTAATTTAATGTGGACATTGGTCGCATCTGCACCAAAATTTATAACTCTGTTTTTTGCATTTTCGTTAGAAGTAATATAACCTAAAACAGCATCGTGAGTAATATCACCCAAGACTAAAAACTCAGATTCTTTTCTTCGTTTTCTGTCCAAATCGTTTTCGTCTTTCCAATACTTGGCATTGATAGCATTTTTGTCTAAAATAGTGTCAATATTTTGAATATCTTCAAGATTGTATTGTGTAGTAAAACCATCAACAGCGTGACCATCGGTAAATACAAAATCCAATTGAAGGTCTATAATTTTCTGAACAGAACTAACGCAATAGACAATGTTTTCAGATGGGGTGGGGGCAACCATATTAAAGCCATTTTGAACCACATAGAGCATTGGTGTTCTTACGCCAAAATAAAAGGGTATATACTCTCCTAACCGTCTGCCATTGTTTAATAAAAAATTGCTTCGGGTAGTAATTAAACTACCATCGCCAATAGGAACAAAATTAGGATTAGCTTTTACCGATGTGGAGTGTGTAATTCCATTTTGAAGAATATGTTGGATATTTTCAATATGGGTCATTCTAAACAGATATATTTTATTCAAATCAGGCATTCTACAAATTTAATTTATTCTGTGTTTTATTTCGTCAATTTCTAAGTTTTGTTTCCGCATGTATTGTCTTTTAGGCTTACTGGTAACGTTTTGCAGCTACCCGAAGGGCGGGACTTTTACTATTACCACAACACTTGATTTGAAAAACTAAACTTCCATTAACCACAAAACTGTCTTTGGTAAACGAAACCCCGCCTTTTGGCAAGGTGCTGTTAGCGGTTCGGCTTTTTACTTTATTCTTAGTCGTCATTTAGTTCAGCTAAGGTTAAATATTTCTTTCGTCCTATTGTCAAATAGTAAACAAGTAAAAGAAACAACGGTGCAACTAAATAAATAAGGTAGTCTATGTCAGCAAAATTTGTTAAGATGAAATGCAAAACAATAAGTCCAAGTGCAATTGGCATTAGAATTTGTCCGTTTTTAAAACCGCCAACTTTTAAATTTTTCGTCTGATTGTCTTTAATGTCTATTGAAATGTTTGGACTACAACACCAAT
>Ga0163150_10007836_pt1 | contig 12374 bp, 14 predicted proteins | sample OliLakLV19P2IB_FD_148628 | JGI IMG/M metagenome (GOLD analysis project Ga0163150, IMG submission 148628) | Freshwater microbial mat bacterial communities from Lake Vanda, McMurdo Dry Valleys, Antarctica - Oligotrophic Lake LV.19.P2.IB | ecosystem: Environmental > Aquatic > Freshwater > Lake >...
ACGGTGTTTCCAGTTTTCGGGATATCATTCTCAAGAAAAACGGCCTGGATTTAGGCTCTTCTTTAGATGAGCTGCAGTCATTATTGATTGAATTTTCAATTGATACCGGATCAGGATACACGGCGTATGCAACTGCAACACCAGCAAATCTGGCAGCCTTATCAGTCTCAACCACCACTGGATTTTTATTAAAAATTAGAATCACCGCCCGCCCTGGTATGTTATTCTCAACTCAAACCAACCCTTTTGTAGTTGGAGAAGAAATTGAAGGCACTACCAGCGGAGTCACGGCAACTGTCGATGAGGTGTTTAATATAACAACTACTACCGGCACAATTATTCTCTCTGCTGTATCAGGAACATTTCTACCAGGTGAGTTAGTTCGCCGCAACTCAGACAATCAAACCCGCGCCACCAACGTTGTCACCAATACCCAATTTGCTCTTTTCCCATCTTTTAACAGCTATATTGATGGACTCCAAATTTTTACCAATACCGTAGGTCCAGGGGACTATCCAGGCCGAATAGTTAACCTAGTCTTAACAAATGTAGTTACAGGCAGTAGATATTATGTCTATAAAACATCCGACTTAACCTTACTTGGCTCTGGCGAAGCCTCCAGTAGTACAGTTACTATCGCTGACGTCGCCTATGTGGCTGATTTTGGCATAACTATTCGCGTCAGAAAGTCTAGTGCTGCTCCTAAATACATTCCTCTTGAAACTCAAGCAACGGTAAATTCGGCCGGGGTTACGGTATATGTGGGTCAACAGCCGGATACGATTACTTCCTAAGCTATGATTGCAGATGATTTTATTATTGATACAACAAAGAAATTGATTACTCACAATGAGAACGGTTCTGAAGAAATTTATACCTTAAATGAGTTTTATTCTTTTGTGCAGGATTTGTTTGATGAACCTAAGTATATGCCATTTCAAATCCCTATCTCTGCTAATTCGAAAAATGATTATTCATTAATAAACGGGTGGAAGATCAAAATGAAGAGTCTTAAATATATAAAAAATGGAAAATTGCTACACGGCAATGCAGGAACTAAGCGGATCACATAATTAAGTTGTTACAGGTAATAAAATCCTCAAAATGTTCACCCTTCAGGTGTTCGCCTAAAAACAGATCATTAGTTGTTTACAACAATCAAACTGCTATGTTACTTTTAATTTAAGGGTAAAAAAATGAATGCCAAAAATGCTGACACTGTCCTAGGTAAGGCAGATTTTTATTATTATGCTCACCTCTACAAGTCCTCTTTTCAAGCTCAAAATACAGAAAGGCTCCTTAAGTAATGGCTGATACAATTTTAAGTAACAGATGGGTCGTATATTATGAATCCGAGAATAGACAGAAACGAATTTGGCGTAATACTGCTGTAACCCCAACTATTACTGACACTGTTAACGCACTCTACTCTGCACTACAGAATCACTTTGATGAACTTGGCCAGATGGATGACGGTGTACCAATGAGCGCACAGACTCCAACTGAGTACACGATTGGTATTATTGATGCTGGTGATAAAGATCCTTGGTTTATTGATCGTACTTCTGTTGAATACTTGACAGGTGGTGCTCTAAAAACTGCTTCATGGGACAGAGCCACTACTACCAACGTAGGTGTTGTCCGGATTGCTTATACAATTGGAACAGATTTTGATACCACAGATATTGGACGAACTATTACTAATGCTACAGGTTTAGATAGCGGCACTTTACTCGATTTTAATACCACCGGATCAACAAAATATGCCTGGATCAGACCGGCTACATTTGCTGCGGCTAATGATTGGGATTCAACCTCTGGCACGATTGCAGTTACTAATGATCCACTTAGCGTAGCTTTAAATTATGATGACTCGTCTACTACCTTTGTTGATGACAGTATCCATGCTAATGACTCAACAAATGCTAACTGGGAAATTTTTCCAGCTACTGAGGCTACATCTGATTATATGGCGGTTGGTTATAGTCAGAAATTTAAAAAAGTTATTTTTGATAATGCAAACGGAACTGCCGGAATCGACGGTGGTTCACTTGCTACAGTCTGGGAATATTACGACGGCTCAACTTGGGCTTCGCTCTCAGGTGTGACAGATGGAACTTCAGCTGCCAGCAAAGCTTTTACTGCTACGGCTGCTGATAGTCAAACCCTCACTTTTACCGTTCCTTCGGATTGGACAGCTCTTTCTTTAAATGGTTCACAAAGCCTATTCTATATCCGGAACAGAATAACCGCCGGAACTTATTCCACTAACCCAGTTTACGACCAGGGTTTTATTGGTGGTACTGTTTCTGCCACTCAATCAGCTGTGGGAGTATCAGGAGGTGAATCTCTTTGGGCAAATATCTACTCCATCGGTACCATCGAATCCAATACCCATTTATATATTCAACAAAATAGCGTGAATTTAACTGCTTACAAAGAGACTACTGACTGGTGGGCCGATGGTCACATTGATATTTTGGTTAATGTTAAAGAATTAGGCACAGAAACTGACGAGGGCTATATTAAAGTTTTGGCTCGCCAATATTCAAAGACCTACTCTTACTACACTGTGGACTTAACCACTGGAGGAAGAAACCCTATTCCGTTGCAGACCGGTGCTGACTTAGATAATACTACCGGCTATAAAACAATTGCTTTTGACGGAGGAAACGGTAGCACACTTACTGTTGGAGATGTAATAACCATTAGCAGTTCAGTCAGGGCTATAGTAACAGCCGTCACTGGACCAGCTGCAGCCACCGGTACTTTCAATTACTATTTAATTGGCGACCCAATCACTGATTTTTCTGACAATGAAACCTTTACAGCTACCGCTGGGAAAAGTGCCCTTATCAATGGAGTATCATCAGCTGCTGGACCTGCCGCTCTAGGTTCACCTCCAACCATCACTTTTGGCGGACTTGCTACCGGAGGCTCGGCCGATATAGATGAGAACGGAACAGCCGAAAATTACTCAATTACTCTTGATTGTAATCAAAATACACTCGCTAATGTTTATGAATACACTAAATACATCACAAGAAGAGGCAATACCGGAGATATTGATGCAGGATCACTAACTATTGAAGGACAGTTCTATCTAGGAAATGAATACCGTCTCAAATACTCTGGCTCAGTCACTGGAACGATTGTTGACGGTAATACAGTAACTCAGGAAACATCAGGTGCCACAGGGATTGTCGTCAACCATAACACCACTGATAAAATAATTATGCTACGAAATACTCGTGGTACTTTTGGTACGCACGCCACGACTTACACCTTAACAGATGGATCAACTTCAGGCACAGTTGAAATCAATACTGAAGCTACGGCTGTAACCCCTATTGCAGCAGCACCTTTCGGCACCTTCGCTGGAGGAACCTTCTTTGTGGCGACTGGTGTTCTACTTTCTGACTACTTAACAATTGAGGCAAATAAGTTCCAGCTTAAGACTGACGAAGGAACAGTTATTCAGGCTCCTACCAAAGTTACTCTTTCAGTTGGTAATACCCGATTAGGAGACAAAGTCGCTGTCTTCCGACTTTCCGCCTCAGGCGGCTCAATTATCAAAAACAGATACAGTGCTACAGCCCAATCAGCTCTGGCTACAACTGCACTCATGGGTTCTTCAATTGCGGCTGACGAACCAGGCAAATCAGTTGGTGGTATTATCAGACTGGTTGACACCTCGGCGAATGCTGAATACCGTATCCGTTTTTCAAGTTGGGCAAGTTCCACATTCACCCTGGCAAGTTCAACAATAGCAGCAGCTGATTCAGGAACTAATACTGTCACAATCGTTGAATCCGGTGCTTTTGCTTCATCTAAAGTCGGAGACATCGTCGTCAACGTCACCAGAGGAAATGCTGTTTCATATATAACTGTCATCACTGATGATAATACTGTCACCATCTCACCTGCAATCACAGGTCAGACAACTGCTGATGAAATCAGACTCAATGTTTTACCAGTGGCAGTAACCGCCTCCCCGCAAGACACCTGGTATGTTCCGATGATCGATACTTACGAAACTACCGGATCTGCAGGTACCCCAGGCACAGAAACCGCTGAAGTTACCTATCTGGCTGACATCCCTGTCCGTGTTCGTGCTCGAAACGCCGGTAATATTATTCCTTATGAAGCTGATTCAACGGTCACCACTTCCGGTATGTCTAACAGTATCATTAGAACAACTGATACAATATTTGTATAATTAAATTATGGATGAAACACCGCAGCCAAAGCCGGCAGTCAGATTTGAAATATCAAGATCATTAAACGGTCATAAAATCGTGTATATTGCTCGTGATCCATATGGAATTGTCAGGCTCCGCTCTGAGAATATGGAGAACATGGAGAAACTCATCTTTGAATATCGTTTACCAGAGCCACCAAAACCAGCTGTGGATAGAGAGGCAATTGTTGAGGCAAAAATAGATACCCTTGTAGAGGCGGTTGTAGCTGCTCAAGCCGAAGAGGATGAAAAGAAAAAACCGGTAAAGAAAGCTGCAGGTTCTCCACTAGTTAAGACTGAAGAAGCTGAAGCTACAGAAACTAAGGTTTTTGAAGAAAAGAAAGAGTTCCTGAAGAATGAATTGAAGGATGCAATTGAAGAACAAAAAGATAAGACTGAGAAGAAAAGTTTCTGGGATCGGCTAAAATAGCTGTTTTGACTTCACTATCCCTATGATCCGCCAACAATCAAATGCAATCTATAGCCCTACAGCACTTAGACAAAGTGCCAAGAGACGCGAAAAAAATATTCTAGCTTTTGCGGATACTATAAAAAAAGAGCAGGATTTTATTGACCACTTTAAAGATGTTGTCTCGCGGATTCACCCCACTCATCCTGATGTTAAAAAGCTTAAATCTGTAATCAAAAAAAAACAAGAAAATGTCACGCTTTTTAAACAAGCAATTAAAGATGAAAAGAGGCTTATACTCGAAGAACTCAAATGGGCAGATGAAGGACTTGACCCATAAGCTGTAACCCTTTACCCTTAAAATATGGCTGTTACATTTGATAAAAATACCAAAATAATTACCGTGCTTTCACCTGCAACTACTATTACAATCCAGGATTTGCATGATGAAATTCGAATTTATGAAGCAGATAATTCAAATCTGGAGATAACTCAGATTGCGAATGCTTCAGGAAAACAGGATTTAGGTGGAGGTGTCCGTGTGGGAATCACCCTTGAACTGATAAATGACTGGCGGTTGGCATTTGAAGCCAGACCTGGTCCGGACACTATATTGTGTACTGTCGCCGGAGGTAATTTGGTTGCAACAAATCAATATGGTAATACGGCGATCTTTCCAACTGCATTCACTCAGGTTATTATTTCGCAATCTTCATCAGCGACGATTTCTGATGCCTCTACAGTTGCTAATACGAATATTATGTATATGTTAGAAACGATGCGGACCGGAAGTCATGCAGGAGTTGGAAGTATATTCTACTGGGATCCGACCGGTGGTAACAACAGTAATAATGGTACTACCCCACTTACTGCTGTACTTACTTTTGCTCAGGCTCAAACTTTAGCGACTGCCGGAAATAATGACATTATTTTTTGTTTAGCTAATGATGCGGCTGGTGTTACAACAGTGACTGAAGTTTTGAACATTAATAAACACAATCTAAAAGTTCGAGGTCCGGGCTTTAACTTTCAAATAATTCCAGCTGTTACCAATGCGGATACAATTACAATTAGTGCGGATAATGTGGAAGTTAGTGGGCTTTATTTGGAGACAGCTACTAGTGGAACTAGGGATGGGATTGTGATAACTGGGGATAGCGCTATAGTTAAAGATTGTTGGATTGCTGATGTTATGGGCAATGGCATAAATATTTCTAGTGCAACCAGAACAAGAATAGAAACGTGTGCTATCGAAGACTGTGGTAGCTCAGGGACAGGAGACGGGATTAAAATTGGTGATTCTACTACAAGATCTCTTATTACTAAATGCGTTCTTTATTCCTGTGTCAATGGAGCATCATTATCCGGAACCGGTATTACAGACAACATCTTTGAAAATAATTTAGTTTACTCAAATTCTGCGTATGGAATAACAATTGGTTCAGGTGTCGCTAGAACTGGTGTGCGAAGTGGGCATACTTTTTCGAATAATACATCGGGATCTACTAATGATTCCGGATCAAATACCTTTATTGAAACACCGGCAGGTGGCGCATCTGCGACCGATATTGCAGATGCAGTTTGGGATGAATTGATCACTGATCATTTGGCAATTAATTCAACTGGTAAGACATTGCGGGATGCAAAAACACGGGCAACACTTGCTTCACTTAAATAACATTTCCGCTTTTTCCGGTTATACACAATAAGTACGATTCCGAACGAGCCAGAATGACAGCTTCGAATCAGAATGTAATTGTTTACTCTCTGGTGTCTTGGACGTCAAATCGTTTCGCTTTTTTTAACATTTTTTCTGATTCATTTATTTTTCCTTGCTGGTGATAGATCTCGGCTAAGTTATAGTAAGGATCTGAAAATTTTGGTGCGTATTTGATTGCAAGCTCGTAGTATTTGATTGCAGATTTGATTTTTGATTCGGATTGAAAAAGTGCACCAATATTATTGTAGGCATCAGCAAATTTGGAATCTAATTTTATGGCTTTTTGATAGTAGCGAAGTGCTTTTTTTGAATCTCCTTTTAGCTTATATACATTTGCAATATTTGAAATTGTGGGTACCAGATTGGGATCTATTTTTAGGGCCTGCTTAAACTTAGCTTCAGCAACATCCAGATCACCTTGAATCTTATAAATAATTCCTAAATTATTCCATGCCTTAGTATATCTGGAGTCAATTGCGAGTATTTTTCCGTATAAACCAATTGCCTCATCAAATTCAGTTTTCTTCATGTAACCTAGAGCTAATTTGTGCAAATCTTCAACTATTGGATTAACTTTGTGTTTCATTTTGATATGTTTATAATTACTTTGTTACCTTTATTAGTCTTTTGATATCTTCTCCCATGAAATAAAGGCAGCTGTGTTTCCTTCATCAGAAAAATTATGGATTATTTTTGCATTATTCTTAAGATAGAAGTTTAAAGAGAAATGATTGGTATCGCTGACATATGCATAAATGCTCTTAATTCCGTTTTTGTATGCATATTTCATAACTTTACTAAAAAGTAATCCACCTATACCCTGCCTTCTCATTTCTGGCCTGACATAAAGATACATCAATTCAAAAGAAGCAACATTAGTTCTGAAATCTTTTTGAACCCAACCTTCTTCTATAAATACTTTTTGCCATGACTTCATTTTTAACGGTGATATTGAAATTACTGCGAAACCTGCGTCCTGAGAGCTTGCTGCTTCGCAAAAAAAGGCTTGCATAGCAACAGGTATGCCTTTGGTGACACTATCGCTATAATCTTTTGAAACGCGATCTGCTAGATGCGAATACTTCTTATCACCTCTAACAATTTCAGTAATCCTTTTTATATCGCTCTTGACCATATGTGTTTACGACCAATATATCATTTCCTATTAATCATTTCCCCTATTGCATAATTATTTGGCTCATGTTTTACTAGATATATGCCGTTTCTTCCAAACCTAGGTACAACCGAATGGGTCATTATCGCAATTCTTGTTATTGTCTTTTTTGGTAGTAAAAAATTGACCGAACTTGCAAGAGGTTTAGGAGAATCAGGCAAAGAATTAAAGAAAGCTAAAAAAGAATTTCACTCAGCTATGGATGAAAACAAAGAAGATAAGGGGAAAGATTAATGTTTAATAACTTTGGAACTGTTGAATTAGTAATAATAGTCGGTTTAATCGTTCTCTTCTTTGGTGGAAAAAAGATCCCTCAGTTTGTACGCGGTTTAACTGATGCTGTACGCGAATTCCGTAAAGGCATAAAGGAATAATCTCCTCACCATGGAGACTGATCAAAGTTCTTCATTCACAGGTATTGAAGACCAGTATGCTAAATACCTCCCCATTCTTTCTGAAATAAGGAAAAGACTTTTTTTTCTTGTTGCTGTTTTGATTATCACCTGCGCGATTGGTTTTATCTATTATCAAAAAATCATTGAGATATGTTTGAGCATGTTCAACTTAAATGGTGTTAATGTGGTGTTCACTTCTCCGTTTCAATTTGTATCACTGGCTTTTACTTCAGCATTTATTTTGGCAACTATTATTATTTTTCCACTTGTTGTTTTTCAAGTGCTGTCTTTTTTAAAGCCAGCCCTACATCCGAAAGAGTATAAAACGGTTTTAGCGCTGATGCCTTTTAGTTTTATCCTTTTTATGGCCGGCTTTAGTTTTGGTATTTTAATTATGCGTTATGTGATTGAAATTTTTTATCAAAAGTCAGTCGAATTAAATGTGGGAAACTTTTTAGATATTACCCAACTCCTGTCACAGGTTCTGGTTACTTCTATTCTGATGGGGCTGGCGTTCCAGTATCCGGTCATTTTAACTGTATTAGTGCGTCTAAAGTTACTTAAATATAATGTGCTGAAAAAACAGCGTCTTTGGGCCTACTGTGCATCAGGTATTTTTGCGGCATTACTTCCTCCTACCGATATATTGTCACTCGTGCTGTTGTTTCTGCCGCTGGCACTTTTATTTGAATTAACACTCATACTGAACAGATGGGTTTTGAGAGCACATAAGTATTGATGGGTATTATATTTCTTATTCCATTAATTGCAGCGATCGGACCATTTTTTCTTTGGCCAATTGAACTTGTATTCCCTTATCCGTTTCTGGTTGAAGAGCTTTTTAAACTAGTATTGATATATATTGTTATAGATAAGTTGAGAAAAGATTCACTTATATTAATCTTTGGGAGTTCCCTCTTGTTTACTTTATCGGAGAGCATTCTGTATATTTTTAACTTCGCAATGGTCGGCAGTTCCAGTTCTTTTTTCACAAGATTATTACTAACACTGATACTTCATACCATTACTTTTTTGGTGATGTATGCAGCCGGTAGAATTAGTATTAAATTGCTGCCATTTGGCTTTATTTTGGCTGCTCTCATCCATTACCTGTATAATCAGTTCATTGCCGGAATTAGTTCTTTTTAGAGGGCGATTTGGCCACCGATGGCCTTTGGTTGTTTGTAGCTTGTGTACTTACCTGATACCCACCCGAAGCTTCCGTCATCCATTAACAGCTTGAGCCATCCACTTTTTGACTCTAATACCGGATACTTTTTACCCGGATCAATCTTACCCAATTCTTTTCCGCTTGGCGCATTTCTCACCCGCAAGAAACCTGTTGGCGTATCGCTGACGGTGATAAATGTTAATCCATCTTGGACTGGCGTTTCTGCTAATACCGGTGTAGTAACTGAGGCTGTGGCCACTGATTTTGTTTCAATAAAGTCCATATCTACCCAGCCAATTATTTTTTCTTTTGTAAGTTCAGATCCATTTTGCTTTGAAAAAGCTACTTGCACCCAACCGTTTTTATCTGACTGTTGCTCAATCTTTATAACCTGCTGAGAAGACCATAAACCAGCCAAAATTGGCGATTCTAGTGAGGGATCCTGGAATACTTCAACTAATGATTGCTGCGGTACAAAAAGAGTTACTTCTTCCCCCTTCACTTCTGTCTGGGTTGTAGTTTTTGCCCCTAAGACTACACTGTTTTTTTCTCGTTCTTTTTTAATGTTTGACTGCACGGTTATTGCTAAGTCTTCGCTCTTTGTGTTGTTCATAGTGTGAAGTACAACACCAATTGCTGTACTAGTGGTGAATCCAACAGTGATGATTATTGCAGCAATTTTTATAACCTTTCGCACTTTGTGATGTGGCTTTGGCTCATCAACTATTTCAAATTGCTGATCAGAATCCTCATTGACACCTTGCTTCTTGAGAAACTTAAAGTAGAGTGCGAGAAAAACAAAACCAGCAACGAAAATAATGATTAAACCCCATACAGCTAATACCTGCGCTCCACCTACAAAACCAAACATTGTATTTACAGATCCTGCATTGGTCGCAAGTTCTTTTAACTTCTCTAATTTCAATTCAACTGCATCGAGTTCAATCTTACCTTCACGATACCCTCTTATTTTTTCTTCAGGTGTATTTGCTGAGTTTTGAAGTGACATTATTTTATTTAGTGATACGTCAATATCACTTTTTAGGGTGACACCTTGCGCAAAAAAAGAGGTTTTTTCTAAAGGCTTTGCCAAATCATCTGCTTGCTTTCTCAGTCCATCAAGTATTTCTACTTGGAACATGAATATGCTGTCATCGATTTTTATACTTAATGTCTTACTTTCCCCTGCTTTTAATTCAAAATCACCTGATGCAAAATATTGGTTCTTTTCAGGATCAAAATTGACTATCAGATCTTTGTCGATCTCAATTATATTCTCCCGCTTGATCTCTTCTGGCAAATAATACTGAACCGGTACTTTTTGGGAGATACTCTTTGAAGGGTTTGTTATCAATGTTTTGAAGACGATACTGCCAATTTCAAGCCATGTACTTGTCAAGGTGTCTTCTGGTTTTATGGCAAGAAGCTTTTTATTCGCGTCTAACATACCGATTAAAGATAATATTTTGTTTTTCATTCCTTTTTGGTCAGTGTTCGTTATTGAAAGGATTGAAGGATTAACCTTTGGAATATTGTTTAGCGCAGCTACCTCTTTGGAAAGCTGTGTCACTTGTTTTGCTGGTTCCACTGCTTGATCCTTATTAACTGAAACATATAGTTTAGCAAGCTCAGCACTCTTAGCATTGTAGCTATCAGCTAAAGTTTTAACTTCATTTAGCTTAGTATTAATTGATTTTACCTTCTTTGTATCGTTGCTATTACCTAAGGCCGCTTCAATCTTGGCGAACTGGCTCACTAGCAGTTTTAGCTCCTTTTGGGTGTTACTGCTTTTGCCTTTTGATTCAACTATTTTTTGGATACTCGCAATTTTTGACTTTGTATTTTTTAGCTGAGTGCTAAATACTGTAATTTCTGCCCAGCCCCACTGTGACTTTAGCCAGTTAGCTGAACCTAGCATTGACTTGGTTTCTAATGCATCCGATTCTGAACCAATGGTATACGCCAAATCATCCAAAGTTTTCTTTATTTGGCTTTGATCGAGTGTCCCCCATTTTGTTTCAACAAGAGATGTCTTACTTTTCAAATATTGGATTTTGGAGCTCAGTTGGGATGTTACATTTTTTGAACTACTTATCTTAGCTTCTATAGAAAAGTTGTCATCGAGATGTTCTAAACTATTGGTAATTATTGGCTTGTTAATCAACCTTTCGAGTAGCTCTTTGTTATCGTTTGTTGCACTTTGAATGTTTGTTACATTGTTTGATATGTTAGTGATATTGGCGGTTGCTGTTGTGACATCAGACTTTGTGGCAAGTGAGCCGGAATTTAAGTCCGCACCGGTTATCGTTCTGGTTGAAAAGCCCCAAATATCCGAAACAATGCTGTTAAATGTGCTTAAACTTCTATTTGAGTATCCCCATGTGGCTGAAGCTATGTCAGATGAGGAAGGAATTGCATTTTGTACTACTTCCCCAAATGAACCAGACGTTGTGTGTGATGACCTTGATTCATCCCAGACAGCATCAGCAATGGCAGCAGGATTAGCGTCACTTTCTGCTTTCACTTCAAAAGTTTTATCCAGACAAAGATAGTCACTTGAGGCAGTGCAGCATACTTGAGTTCTATATATACCTGTTGTAGTTGGGGTGGTGAATTCATTTGAATACCAACCATCATTTTGGGCGGATGAAGTCATTGCGGATGCGTTTAAGAAGTAGGAACCGTTGGGATTTCTGGTGGTGATTGTGCAGCTTGCCGAAGTAATTGGCACATAGGAGTCATCATACAGAAATTCACCAACTGTACAGCTGGTGTTAGGATGGCAGACCTGCACATTACCAGAAGCAGCCTCAGTGTTCAAAGGAAACACTAAGGCTGCGACTGAAAAAATGAGTGCCAAAAATGCGAATTTTGCAGTTTGGGCAGTATTCATTACTATTACGCTTTCTCACTAGCGGCTTTTCGAAATTCTCTAATAGAATCCCCTATTCCCCTTGATAATTCAGGAAGTTTTTTACCTCCGAATAATACTAGTAATACCAAAGCTACTACAACCACTTCTGTTGTACCTATACCTTGTAACATGCGCAAATCACCCCCTTCTTTTAGATTTTGAAGCAGTTAGCTTCAATGCGAAGTTTTATCTTCGAAATTAATTACATACTAATTTAATCTATAAACTAAATTGGTATGTATTCATTCTTGTATAACTTAATCTTACTGTCAACAACCTATTTTTCTCGTATATATTTGTATAAATATGTATAATATTGCATACTTGCATAGTTCAATATCACTCTTTTTC
>Ga0163150_10007837_pt1 | contig 12372 bp, 13 predicted proteins | sample OliLakLV19P2IB_FD_148628 | JGI IMG/M metagenome (GOLD analysis project Ga0163150, IMG submission 148628) | Freshwater microbial mat bacterial communities from Lake Vanda, McMurdo Dry Valleys, Antarctica - Oligotrophic Lake LV.19.P2.IB | ecosystem: Environmental > Aquatic > Freshwater > Lake >...
CCCTTCGACACGTAACGGGACCCGACCACCATTCCTGCCCCGTTTGAACTTTCCAGCGCCCGCAGCAAATCAGGCATGCAGGCCGGATCGTGACTGAAATCTGCATCCATGGTCGCAAGCCACCGGTAATGCCGCTCCAAGCCCCAGCCCAGCCCTTTCATGGCCGACGAACCGAGCCCTTTGTCTGCCAGCCGTACAATACAAAACAGATCGTCGCACTTTTCCGCCTGCTCCATTCCCCAGCAACCGGTCCCGTCCGGCGAGTCGTCATCGACGATCAAAATATGAACGCCAGCCAGGCACGACCGCAGATTCTCCACCAGCCTGGGCAAGTCTGCGATCTCGTTGTACGTGCAGATCACCACCAACAGACCATCCGCATCGATTGGTGTATCATTCATAAGAAGTTATGGAGTGATGTCGTTGTGGATCTTCGCCAGTTATCAACTGCCATAACACTGCCAGCGGTACCGTCCGGTTTTTCGGGGTTTCCGGAAAAAGTTTCGGTAACGTGCACACCGGCGGATTCCTGTAGTCTTTCGACAAACCCGCACAAGCAATTTATGGCGTCTGCCAATGTTTCTGACCCTGCTCCGACGAACAGCCTTTGCCGCATGCGGCATCTATTTGAGCCTGGTCATGGCAATGATGATCCTCGAAACCAGATTGGTCTACCCGGCTCCACCTGCTTGCGTCGTCGCCTCGAAACCAGGCGAGACTGAGCTCACCTGCCTGTCCGCCGACGGCACGACCGTACATGGATGGCTGCTGGAGGGACCACCCAACCGGCCGGCGATCATTGTCTTTCACGGAAACGCAGAAGATGTCCCGCGGGTAGCCCGGGATATTGGCCGCGACATGCGTGACCGGCTGGATGCAACCGTACTGGTCTTCGACTATCGCGGTTACGGACAAACTGGCGGCATTCCCGAAGAGCATGCCGTCCTGGAAGATGGCGAAGCGATGGTTCGCGCGTTTGCGGAATTAAAAAAGACCACACCGGACCAGCTGGTCTTTTTTGGCCGCAGCCTGGGAGGGGGAGTTGCCACCGGGGTCGCAGCCCGGACCGGAACGGGCCTGGTGATGCTCGACCGGACGTTTGACGCTCTCGACACAGCCGCTTCTGCGAATTACCCCTGGATCCCGACCCGCCTGGTAATGCACAATCACTTCTGCTGCGATGAAGTTGTCTGCCGGCTGAACGTGCCCTATTTCCAAAGCCATTTCCGGCACGACCAGATTACGCCGCTGGCCAACGCCGAACGGCTGTTTGGCCTTTGTCCGTCACCCGTGAAACAGTTTGTACTGATGGAAGATGGCCACCATTTGTCCCCCATGCCCGACCATTGGTGGACAGAGGCAAAAGCCTTCCTCGACCAGCACGCCCCGCGAATTCAATAACGCTCCAGTTCCCCGCCCAACCATTTATGCGCCAGCAAATCACCAGTCCCCACAACGCCCGCCTCCGCGCTGCAGCCGGGCTGCAGTCCAGCCGCAACCGGAAACGCGATAACGCAATCATTGTTTTTGGCATTCGTGAAACCGAACGGGCTATGGCCGCGGGCGTGCACTTCAACGAGCTTTTCATCAGTCCCGACCTGGCCGATTCCCATCGGGCTACTGCGTTGGAATCGGCTGTCCTGTCGCTCAATCCGGATTGCCGGATCTACGAACTTTCTGCCGACCTGTTTGGCAAGATCGCTTACGGGGACCGGATGGACGGCATCGCCGCAATCGCCACCCGTCCAACAACAGATCTCAAAACGCTTCGACCGGTCGACAACAAGTTCGTCCTGGTCATGGAATCAATCGAAAAGCCCGGAAACGTTGGAGCGGTCATCCGGAGCGCCGACGGCGCCGGAGCCGGAGCTGTGATTCTGGCCAATCCCGCGACGGATTTTTTCCATCCCAACAGCATTCGTTCCAGTGTCGCCACCGTTTTTTCCGTACCAGTTGCGATGGGCGATTCGGACTCGGTCGCCGCCTGGCTGTCCAAAAAAGGATACCGGATCATTCTGGCGACTGATGGTGCAGAAAAAACATTTTTCGACGTTGACCTGACTGGCCGGATTGCCATTGTCCTTGGAAATGAAGCCCAGGGTCTCTCACCATCCTGGACCAGCCTCCAATCCGCACTCCCCGCCCGCCTCCCGATGCTGGGCCTGGCCGACAGCCTGAACATCTCCGCCGCCGCCGCCGCGATCATGTACCTGGTGACGGCCGGCCAGAATCCATCCCGTTGAACAGCCGTGCGAGAATCGCGCTATCCATTTTATTGGTCCATGCCGATGTCCGGCAATTCGAGAACTCAGTGCATTTTACAATTAATTGTTCTGCTTCCTCTCGCGGAAAAAAATTGTTTAACCGCCCAGCGCGCCTGCCCGCAGCGCGCACAGCGACAAAACATGCCGATTGCTCCGAAAATTGGCTGATTGTAGCGACCAAAAAAGCAACTATCGGGACGAACGAGCTTCGTTCGTTGTGACCGAAGCGCGCATGAGCGTCGAACGCCATGATACGGTAATAGGAAAATGGAACGCGGCGGCCGCCGTCTGGCTAATGGCCGAAAAGCGTCAAAGAAATCGCCGTCGACGAAATTGACCTCCACGAGTCTCACTGTAAGTGATGTGTGATGGCGTCGACACCTCATTCCTCGGCCGTAGCCGTCCGCTCAATGCGGGTTCGTACCAACTCGCCGCGGGAGAGGAGGTCGTCGGCGCGGTCGTCGCCCTCATGCTCCCGCACCCACTGGTAACCGGCCGCCATGCCAGAACACCGTTTCAAGTTGTGGGCGTCCGACGCGAGGACTATTTCGCGGTGCCTCCGCAACAGATCGCGGCCGGCTTGCGACGGTGCTGCGCCGTGGTTGCCGATCAATGAATCAACCGTCACTTGCAACCACGCGCCGGCGTCCACCAGGCCGTCCACACGGCTCAAGTCCTCCCAGAAGAATTCATGTCGTTCCGGATGGGCCAGGATTGGCGTCATTCCCTGGCCGCGGATCCAACGGATCAGCTCCTCCGCGTCGTGGGGAAAGAGTTCGCGCTGCCAGTTGAATTCCAACAAAGTGAATTCCCGGCCGTCTCCGAGGTGACAAAAGTCGCCTCGCTCGAATTCGGCCCGATACTCGGTGGTATCGACGACCTGGATCTCCGACCCCGGAATGACCGTGAGTGGGACTGCCGCCGCTCGCAGCTCTTCGTTGAACCGGGCGACAGCAGGGACGACGTCGCGCCGGAGCAAGTGGACGTAACGGTGGCAGTGGGGCGTCGCCACGACGCAGGTCACGCCGTCAGCGACGTAAAAGCGCGCCATCGCGAGTGCCTCTTCCAGCGACTGAGCGCCGTCGTCAACTCCCGGCAGGATGTGGCTATGGAGGTCGAACAACGGCGGGCCTTGCGGTCGCGTCGGCTCGGCCGCCGCCGTGCCATTGCCGATGCTCCCGGGTGGGTTATTCGTCGGCGGATTCATTGCCCTTATCTTTCAACCAGAAGTCCAAGTCCAACAGACATTCCTTCTCAAACGGGCCTCGGACGTTCCAGAGTTCCGCTTCGAAGGGCTTACCACTCAGAGCGAGCGCGGACAGGCGGTGGTTCTTATCGAGGACAAAATAACGGTCGTCCGGCAGCGCGTAGCTCGGAGCGATAAATCGCACAGGACTCGGGCCGCCTCGAAGATTGTCGATCTTTTCGGTTATGTCCGCCTTGCGCTCGTCGCTCAAGATCGTGAATGCTTTAGGCACGTCACTGAGGCTCATCGGCACGGCGTGCGGATGGTCGTAGGACAATTCCTCGGCCCCCTTGCCAACGTACCAGGGCGTAAAGCACCGCCCGAGGTCGTGCCCGGAAACCAAAACCACCCGTTCGATCGGCCATCGCTCAGCCAGGAAGCGATCCCAGTTGAAACCAACGCGGATGGATTCGCGGAACTTCTCTTCGAATTTTTCGGGCGTCGGCGACGATCGTTCTGGCATGGGTCAAGGCTCCGTCGGTCATACTTCCTTCAATGCTGCAAAAATATGCCTTGAGGCGCATGGTTCATGGAAGATTTTACAAGATCAAACGGCAAAAGCAAACCGGTCAACTACGCTGTGCCATCGGAAAAGGAGGCAAGGTAGTTACCGTTACTGGGACCTTGCTTGTATCTCGTCTGCTTTCAAGGGCCGTACGCGAAAGGTCAAACTCAGTAACCTGCTTCGGTCCGACACACCGGAGTTGGACCCGTCGTACGGATCACCCCCACCCGGTCGATGTGACCGACGCATTTTTCTACCGCCGATCCTGTGACGAGCTTCTGGCGTTAGAACCACTGACAACCTCCAAAACCAAAGCAGAATTGTTCGCGATCGAAGGCGCAGTGATGGTATGAATCTGCTGCCGTGCTTACAGTTTGGCTCTCTTCATTCTTTATTCACAAATTGACAAGCATCGTTTTACGGAAATGGCCGCTTTCCGTTGAGCATCCAGCCGATCGGCGTGTACCGCACAAACACAACATAGGTCGCCAAACAAAAAAGCCACGTAACGAAGGTCACCGCCGCCAACTTCCCCAGAACCGGTAACGCGATCGGAATCAACAGAGTCTGCAAAAAGAGAGTGATCGGCAAGTGAATCAGATACACCCAATAGGAAGAGTCGGCGCAGAACTTGAGCCAGCCATTCGAGCAAGCCAGAAACCGCTGACCGACCAGCAACGCCGAGAGCGTCAACAAAGCCGACAGATACGAAGCCAACACAGACTCAAGCAAATAGGGCGCCGGCGACCGTGATTCGGTGGCCTGTTGGATCAACTCGATGTCGAACACAGGTAGCAGACAGTAATGTGGCACGAACAACAGGACGCTTGCCAGGACCAGGGGCCAACACCAGGGTTGCAAACGATCCAGCAGCACCTCGCGACCCAACAACTGCCAGCCAGCCCAATAGAACAACCCATAATATGCAAATGGCCACCAGGTGGGAACAAAGGACTCCGGTGATGCAATGGGAAGTCCTCCCCCCATCACTCCAGGAACCAAAGCCAGCGGTGAAAGCGCGAGCAACCATTTTCGCTGAAACAGCCAATCGAATCTCAACCGCGTCCAGCGACTGCCAGCGGCTGCGATCAAGGAGAACATCAGCAGATAGTACAAAAACCACAAATGCATTGTGGTGTAGGGTGTTGACGATGTCGCAGCTTCAGGATCCTGGCTCGCTGCCACAATCACTTGCATTAGCCCTTGTGGTTCCTTGACGTAAGAAAAGGCAAAGACGAATACAATGGTCATGGACACCATCAGCAACGGCCAGAACAAGACGAAGGGCAAAACGATTCGAATTCCGCGATTCCACAGAAACTGTTTAAGCCCTTTGCGCTGGATCACCAGCCTGGCAAAATAACCCGACAGCAGAAAAAACAGACCCATTCGAAACAGGTGAATCCACCAGATCGAAACATCGATTGCCACGCTTCCCTGAGGATTGGTAGCGATCCAGACCGACCGCGATGGTTCGGCGTAGGCCAGGGCACCATGCAGGTACACCCCCAGCAGCATCGCCAGTGCCCGCAGGTTGTCCAGATAGTGAATCCGCGCCGCGTTGCCGGACGCAGCTGCCATCAAACCAGATCCCTTCGGCGAATCTGAAACATAAACGCAAGTCCCAGGGCGACCAGAATCACGATGGTTTCGATGGCCATGATCTGCAGGACAACTGGCGGCCACGAAAGGACGTCGCTCTTGGCAAGTGCCGAAATTACCGGATGTTCGTAAAGCGATTTGATAAACAGATTGAGCAGAACATTTCCCAAAACGACGACGACGATCGTCCAACCTACTGATTCCGTCACCACTGCGGTGACCAACTGCAAACAAAATCCGGCCAGCATAAACAGGAATATCAGAACAAGAAACGCCAAAACTCCCGGGTTGGCTTCCGGCACGACGAAAATAAGCACCGTCAAACTGGCCAGCATCCCCAGCCATGGAATCAAAAACGCCACCAGCACGACCGAAATCTTGGCGATCGAATAATCGAGCAAGCTGACCGGCAAACTCATTACGAAGGTCCGCGTCATGTCGATCGTTTCGGCCAGTAGCAAGACACCGATCAAATGAATCCCGGCGGCAATGGTCACCGTAACCATCAAGATGAAGCCGATGAAACCAGCCGTCTCGCCCGGCAGGCAAGTGACCATTGCGCTCAACATCCCGCCCGCCAAATAACCAAACAGCGGCCAACGGCTGAGGAACAGGTCTTTCAAAAACAGAATCTGGATTGCCTGTGTGTTCATTATTGCTTCTCCTCTCGACCGCGTAAGACGGCGGCTACAAAGATCTCTTCCAGTGTCATGGCCTCGGAGGATTCCAGGGTCGCTCCGGACGATTGCAGTCGATCTTCAACCTCAGCCTGGTATCGATCCAGCGTCATCACTCGTAAATTGCCGAACGTCGACTCAGGTCGCAATCCATCAATCGCTGGCGCTTGCCAATTTTGTGGAGCTTGCAATTTGAATCGACGCCAGCCATCCAGAAACTCATCGCGATTGTTGCTGGCAATCACCCGTCCGCGATCGATAAAGGTGATCGTGTCGCTGATCTGTTCGACATCCTGGGTGTTGTGCGATGAATACAAAATCGTTCGCGTTTCGTCGTTGACGATTTGCATCAGCTCCGAGAGGACTTCTTGCTTGGCCACCGGGTCGAGTCCATTGGTGGGCTCATCGAGTATCAATAGCCTGGGGCGCCGCGCGAGAATCAGCAGCAGCAGGGATTTGACCCGTTGACCATGCGAAAGCCCTTTGATTTTTTGCTGCGCGATCAGTCCGAACCGGTCGAGCAGCTGCTGGGCGTAGACTTCGTCCCAGCCTGGAAACAGCGAACGAACGAACTGCATGTGAAAGGCAATCGATTCAGACTTGTAGAGTCGCATGTCATCGGAAAAATAGCCGATATCCTGTTTGGCACTTGCTTCCCGCGATGAAATCGGTTGGCCCAGGACCGAAACAGTTCCCTGGTCAGGCATCACCAGTCCCATCATGATCCGCATGATCGTGGACTTGCCCGCACCATTGGGACCAATCAAGCCGTTGACGGTTCCCGGTTCGATTTCCAGATCGATGTTGTTGAGCCGAAAGTGTTTGTAAGATTTGGCGATTCCCCGTAGCGAAGCCGCAGCAGTCATTTGGTGCGGCTGGTTGAGAGCAGTGCTCATTTCTGTTTCCTTTGCGATTTTTCACAAGCTTCGGCAATGCGCCGCTGCATTTCAGTTTTCGATAGCCCCAGCAGCGCCCCCAGTTGGGCTGCCTGGTTCAAGTGCTCATCCAATTCCCGCTGGGCTATTGAAGACTGCAAACCGGGATGTTCGGATACCATGGACCCTTTGCCCTGGCGCGTGGTAATGGTTCCTTCGCGCTCCAGTTCCAGGTAAGCCCGTTTGATGGTGATCACGCTGACGGAGAGATCAGCTGCCAGTTGCCGAATCGAAGGCAGTTCGGTCCCCGGCGGCAAATCGCCCACAGCCACGCGTCGCTGAATTTGCTCGATCACCTGCAAATACAGCGCCCGTGGGTCACTTTTCGAAAGCGTGATCCAGCTGTGTCTGTTCATATACACAGTGTATACACAGAGGGATTCGTCAGTCAAGCACGGATCCTGGAAACTTCTTCAAGAATCGAAAGAGCAGGCAAGGAAGCAAGGGGTTCAGTGCTCGTCGCTTTGATGTTCGCCCGGGAATCATTCTCGTGGACCATCCTGACGACTGATGGATGATTCAAGCCCGGACGTCTGGCAATGGATTCTGTCCAATCCGCTTCACCTAACGGACTTCCATTCTGTCTCGAATTGAGAATCTGCTCCGGCCTGTTGTCAGTTATCGCGATATTGACACGCGCTATTAAGCCCGCCAGATTCATCTGCCCGAGAGTGTTTTGCCAATCCAAAAGACGAACAACACCATTCCTGCAAAACATCGAGTCGCTGACTCCTTCTGTTTACTGACCCCTTTTGTCTGACCCGATCGAATCAGGCGTGATCGAAGGAGCCTGCCGTCACCTGGTGAAAGACCGGATGGAACGCAGCGGAATGCGTTGGACCCTGGAGGGTGCCCGGAGTATGTTGCATGTCCGAGCCGCGATTCAAGGCGATCACTGGCAAAGCTTTTTGTCCAACCGCGAACAAACCAAAATCCAAATCAACCACCCCCATCATGAACTGGTCAACGAATACCAGGCATTAACTTTCGCCTGCTAATCGTCGCATCAACAGTTACACCCTATTCGTTCTGGATAATGGCCCAACGAATTGAACCATAACAAATAGAAGCTCGGTTTCCACGCCGCAGGGCGATTTCCGATAAGTGTCGAAATCTTTCTCCTGAAATCAGGCGAAAGTGATTCGGTCGCCCGATTAAACCCTGGCTTTTGAGTTCCTCCAGCCGTATTCAATGGATCGAAACCGGCCTCTCCAATAACATGATCGCTTCGTCACGTAATTCCAAATTCAATTGTCCCAGTACATGTCATTCAGCTATTTGATTGCCTGCCCTCCGTTCGACAACATTCTTCGCAGTTCTTCGGAATCATTCAGCATTTCGGGATCGAACAATTTTGAATCAACGGGTTGATTTAGCTGTGACCACCGCAACTCCCCTTCCTGGGATACGTCACCGACAAAGTCCACCCCCAGTGCATTCCATTGGCATCGACGCCGAAATGCCTGTCGATAACTTTCCGGTACGTGCAAATCTTCCAGTTCAATCCATTTGATACTTCCTTCAAAGGTGTTGACGGCTTTCCCCGACTCGTACTCGACACGCGTTGATATGCGGACCGGCATGTTGCTCGCAGGTTCAAACCAAATGTCTTTCGCGACCCTGAGCTTTTGGGCTGGAATCTCTCTGCCCCAAATCCTGATCTTGATACCTTCCCTTGAATGTGGCCAAGACTCAATCCGGTTGCTGGCACACTCATGTTTTAGTGATTCGATAGCCTGCTCAAATGGTTCAAACTCAAACCCAACCAAGCCAACCGACCGCGGATCCGGAAATGGTGGGATTCCGGTCGATCTGGCCATGCTGACTGATCCGGGCAAACGTCGCCGCCTTAATTGCTTTTCCCCGATATCAACCACCATCGCATCAAACCATGAATACGCCTGTCGTCCCTTTGAATCCGTGCTGGTTTTGGACAAGTCCAAAACCTCGATTTCGGTCGACTCAATAACCAAAACCTTTTGGCATTTAAAATCGAACAATATTCTTTGTAGTGCAGATTCCGTAACGAAATATCCCTCGTCTTTTACCAATTCGGCATGACCACGCTCGACTAAGTCCGCATTTACGGAAATGCCATCATACCAAGTTTTTTTCGACACAATTACATCGCCGCTCTCCCATGCCATGGCGTTGAGAGCCGGTACGTACATGATGTCACGAAGTTCAGCCGTCCCATCTTGGTCACGTAATCCCTGGAGAAATGGCCCCAATGCCGCCAAATGGAAATGAACGCAAACAATCGCAAGAACGAACCACCAACAAAAGAATATTTTGATATTCACCATGAAATCGATTGCTTTCCCTGAGAGTACATGCAAATGTTTCCTGCCTGGCTATTTTCCGCCAACAAATCAGTTGGGGGGGAACCAGCAGGCATTGCATCAAAAATCGGCACACGGCGAACCCGTACCGACATACGGCTGAATTTCCAGCGGGTAGGACACGAGCGTATAACAAGAAACAGGATTTGCGACGTTTTGCGGACAGACGCAAGTATGGGTTGTAAAACAGACGATTGGTTCTCCGACGGGTGAAAGCCAAAACCTGTCCTCACCCTGAACATCCAAATTGGGGATGTGTCCACCATGCGCTTCCGTCAGATAGGTCTCATTGCAATCCCAAATCTGTAGCTGTTCGTGAAAAAGACAGCCGATTCCTGCAGAACCGCAGTTTTCGGATTCTTCAATGGGCCCGCACTCGACGAGACGTGGTTGTGCACACAGGATTTCTGATGGGGGAGTAGGTTCCTGTTTCCGGCCGCCGATAGCCCCAGTAGTAACAAGAATTACCCAAATGGCCAGGTGCGATGATAACGTGGAGTAAAGCATACGATCATTCCTTGTTCAAAAAACCAGTGGTTACGACTTCAACGACTTCCGAATCTGTGGCCAGTTTCCAAACGAGGTGAATTTCGTCATCCTCCCAGACGTTTGTAGCGGTGTCTTTTCCCAAAGGGGCTACACGGACCTCCACTCTCCAAATCCCGTTCCGGATCTCTTTTGAATCAACCCCGGTATCCCATCCTTCAGCACTACAAACGAGTGATTTCAATGTTCCAACCTCTGGCGCAGCACGAACAAGAAAACGCCCTCGCCAGACCGGTGGCAGCTTTTCGGCATCCCCCTCAGGCGATTTCTGAAATCTGGAGACAATCGGACTTATTTGAATCAAGCGTCTTTTGACAAAAAGAACTGTTGCGATGTCCATTGCACCGCTTTTGGAATGGAGAATTTTGATTTCTCCAGAGAGGCCGCTTTCTCCCAATGCCATTTCCGGGCCGGTAACAATCAGGCATGGAGTGCCGTTGACAACGTCCAGTTTCGCCGTTAGATCCCGAAGCGACTCGCTCATCACCAATTCAATCCCCGCCAGGTCAACCGGTGCCGTAACGATGATGGGAATTTTCCATTCGGTCACGTTTTCCACGGATTCATAGATTGATTCTGCTTCCAGCGAAAGGCACCCAATAACATCTCCGAATACCTTTATAGCTGCCACTGTTCTCCCGGATTCGTCCAGAAGCTCAAATCCGATGTTGTATCTTCCGCGACGGGCATTTGTGGGAACCTTGTATTTCACCGCAAAGTCGATGTTATCGCCGGGAGCCGCGAATCCGCTGGAAGCCTTAATGTCCTGACAGGCGCAGGTCCTGACGATAGAACTGAAATGAAGTGGGCGATCAGATTTGTTGGCGACTTTCAACAGCAAGATCTGCTGTTTTCCCGAGTCCAGAGGAGGACCTTCGGCTCCACCCAAAAAGACACTTTGATTATTGGATGTGCCCGAAACTAGCGTCACCAAAACGTCATTTGGAAGTACGGCGATCAAGGGAGCGGTTTGCAGGCCGGCATTCGCATGATCGATTTGTTTGGCCACGCAGCGCAGAGTAAAAGGTGAAAAAGTCAATGTGACCAAAATCAAACTGGCAACAGAACGAACAGCCCAACACGGAGTCCCCTGCCGATTACTGCTGTCCAGATGCAAAGCACCTTGAAGCGTGTGTACCCCAACAAATGGTTTGACACTAACGAAATGTGGTTGGTAAGCGTGCATGCATGTTCCCGTCTGCAAAGAAAACGATTGAAAACGTTCGGCTAGGCACTAGAGCAAATTGGAAAGCGTGGAATGGATTGTATACGGCAATCCTCCGAAAGGGGGGGTACACCCCTTTTTTCGTTTGCGTTTTCCCGTGATTAGGGGGAGTTTTGGTGGGTTGATGAATCGGGTTCAACTTTTTTCGACATCGGTTGAGCGGTCCAGCGCCAAGAAGGCGTATGATTCTTTCAGTGCCATTGTCGACAACGACGGAGTCGGTAGTTCCAATGGCCGGTGATCAGCAATGACCTCAACTGCAACATCACTTCCGCATGATCTTCAGTCCAGATAATTCCTTTCCCTGTCAGACGCAAATTGAGCACCTGCCCAATGCTGCTTTCATTGGCAACGCTAACCAATAAAATTCCTGCTTCCGGAACTCCCTATAATCCATTTGCCCGCCTTCACCATGCCGACGAAGATCATTAAATTCGGTCTGCATCGCTTCGTTGGTCGGGTCATCATCCAGCAGCGATTGCAGTGTTGCGACAACAACGCGCCACTGGCCGTCGCATGGCCGGGTTCGCAGATCGCGGTACAGTAGCGTTCGCGCGGTCGTCGAAAGACCCATCGCGCCCAGCGCCAACGAGACAAGATGAATAGTGCGCTAATTGTCCAGCACCTGGCAAACCGGTCAGCAAAAACGCTCCTTCAGCGGAATAACACCGCAAAAACCCTACACCTCAGCTTCATAACTCCATCAGAAAACAAGGATCGCTTCCTTTCAATGGGGACAACCATGACGCTCCCCCAAACGCGAAAATCCTGTTTCAAACGCATTCCAAAACACCGTTCGTGACAGCTATCCCAACAGTTCCCGAATTACCGTGGCTTGTTCGACGCCGGTCAGCCGTTGATCGAGGCCCTGGGATTTGTAGGTGAACCGTTCGTGATCGATCCCGAGCAGATGCAGAATCGTGGCGTGGAAATCGCGGACGTGGACCGGGTCCTTGACGATGTTGTAGGAAAAATCGTCTGTCTCGCCGTAAACGCTGCCAGGCTTGCAGCCTCCTCCGGCCATCCACAT
>Ga0163150_10007839_pt1 | contig 12369 bp, 11 predicted proteins | sample OliLakLV19P2IB_FD_148628 | JGI IMG/M metagenome (GOLD analysis project Ga0163150, IMG submission 148628) | Freshwater microbial mat bacterial communities from Lake Vanda, McMurdo Dry Valleys, Antarctica - Oligotrophic Lake LV.19.P2.IB | ecosystem: Environmental > Aquatic > Freshwater > Lake >...
GAGCTGTTGTGGACTGGACAAATTTTTCAAGCTTTCGCATCCCGTCAAAATTTATCTATTTTGCCGGGTTTTATGGTGCGATTTTGTGCGCGTATGGCGCCGAGGCATGGTTTCGTTGCGGCGCTGATTTGCGGCAAAAAACATGGAAGATTTGGAGTTTTCTTTCTTTAGTTTCCGGAATAGGATTGATTGCCGCTCATTATTTATTGCGTGCTTTCCGTGGACCGCTACTAGATTATTTTTCTATATATATTGACGAACATTTTAAGAATTCTGTTATTCGCCCACATACCCTTGAGGTTTACCAGCACAAGCTCGTTCAGTTGTATGACGGCATCCTAAGCGCAACCAGAATTTCAGAGCCGCTTAATATTACTTTTATCGTTGTGATTGTCATGTCGTGGATATTGATGACATATAGCTTAAAGAAAAATCTGGCCAGAAATTATTTGATGGGGTTTGTCGCAATTGCTTTATTTGTTAATTTATGGATTTTTGGTGATACGAGTATTCGGGGAAGTTATCAGCCAAAAGAGTTTCTCTTGCCTTCGTCTAAGATTACCCAGTTTCTGAAAGATCAAAAAAGTTCAAACCGGCTACATCGTGTTTATAGGGATATTTACGGTGCGGACGCATTACCTTTAATGCCGCATAACACAATCTTAATTCATCGGCCGATGGTTGGAGCCTATAGTCCGTTAATCATGAAAAGTTTTTACACCCGGTTAAATGACCTCGGTGATGTCAATGACTCCAATGCTTTAAAAGTTTCAACCCGTGAAAAATTTATCAGCTCGTCTGAGTTTATTGACTTTTTGAACGTCGAATGGATTCTTTCCGATCATGAGTTTTCATTCGATCGTTACAAACAAGTTGTTGCGGATAATCAAGCATTTCTCTATCAGAATTCTTATGTCCGTCCGCGCGCGAGTCTTGAGTCTGAACCCTCTGTTCCCGTACTTATTCAGGATAATCAAAATTCTGTGTTATTGAACTTTCGTTCTGAAAATCCAGATCGTCTGATTATGAGTGATCTCTTTTACCCCGGGTGGAAGGCATTGCTTAATGGAAAACCTGCTTTAATTGATAAACAGGATGGATTATTTCGAAGTGTTGTCATTCCAAGTGCGGGAGATTGGATGCTTGAAATGAGGTATGCGCCCCTCTGGGAAAAGGCCGTCTTTCCTTGTGCAGCACTCGCCGGTCTTTTTTTTATTTTACCTTTTTTCTTAAGAGGGCGGCATGAAAACTAATTGGTTATCGGTTCTTTTTTATCTATGGGCAATTTCATGTGTAGTTTCTTATATTGTATTTTTCGTTATTCCTAAGTTTCAGGGGCGGCTCGGATGATTTTAAGTTTAGTTGTTTTTTTTATTTCAATTGTTATAGGGCGGCTCTTGATCGGATCTTCGGCGGCAGGCTATCACAACCGATATGAACGATTCTTTATTGCTTTTGCCTTAGGGTATGGTTTTTTTGCTTATTTTTTTTATATCATTGGATTGTTAGGGGTTTTTCAAAGAGATGTTTTAACCGCTGTTCTATGTGGTGCAGGTTTTGTTTCTCTTGGCATGTTTTGGCTTGTGATGAATGGAAAATGGAGGGCGCTTGCTGATGCCGTGAAACAGTTGTTTCATAGCAAAGAGGAGATGGTTCTATTTCTTTGGATTGGGGGAATCTTCCTTCTCCTTATTTTCGGGGCTTTTATACCTCCAACAGCTCACGATGCGCTTTGTTATCATTTAAATATCCCCAAGCGCTGGGCCCAGGATGGGGCGATCGGATATTACCCGTATCTTGTTAATTCACTTTTTCCGTTTTTGATTCAAATTTATTATGGTCTCGCCATTCTTTTTCAAGTGGATTATGCTGCTCATTTCTTCCACCTGCTTTGCGCAGTTGGAACCATCATGGGAGTCTTTGCTTTAGGAAAACGAATTGAGAACTCGTTGGTGGGTTGGTTGGCGGCACTTATTCTTATTTCAACCCCGGGAATATTTAATCAAGCCAATTTGCCTTTAAATGATATTGCGTTAATGTTTTTTAGTTTTGCCATGGCCTATGCCGTCTATTTAGGAATTGAGAGCGGCTTTTCCTACCGGTTTTTTGTCATTGCCGGAATGTTGGGGGGATTTGCCTTGGGAATAAAACATTTTGCCGCACTGCATATGTTGGCTGTCGGATCAGCCGCTTTTTTCTTTGCGATACAAAAAAAAGTGCCCTTGCCACGGGTTTTGAAATGCGCCGGTCTTTTTATCTTTTTTGTATTTTTATTTGGAGGGCTTTGGTATATCCGCTCTTGGGTTATTGAGGGGAATCCGATTTATCCTTACTTTTCAAATGTTTTTCAGCAGAGCGGCGATGTGGGATATGACTTTGAAAAGCAGGGGTATGGAAAAGGACTGATCGATTTTCTGTTATTATCTTGGCGCGTAACCATGGAGCCTCAAAACTTTGGCGGAACATGGAGTCAGATCGGGCTTGTCTATCTCGTCTTTCTGCCTCTTTTGTTTGTGAAATCAAGTCGATCTCAATTCAGTTTTTGGGGAATTGTGGCAAGCACCTATTTTTTATGTTGGTTTTTTGTTGTTCAGAATTTGCGATTCCTTTATTTTATTTTACCGATTTTGGCGGTCTTAATCGCCTTGAAAGCACAAGTTTTTCGCTGGGTGCTATACCCACTGCTCATTCTTAATACTGTTTTTTCGATTTATCATTCGAAGGAAGCTATTTTATACTGGGTCACGCAAGAAAAAATGGGGTCTTATTTAAACCGAGTCGATTCTTCCTATGGCATGATCCAAGAAGTGAATCGACTTGTGCCGGTGGGTGAGAAAATCTTTGTCAGTAATTTTGTTCGCCTTTATTATTTGAATGCCGAACCGATTCGAGCCAATGAGTTTTTTAACCGCCATAAGGTTCATTGGGATGATCCCTTTTTTCAAGAGGAATTAATGAGGCAGGGTATTCACTGGATTATTGTGAGTGAAAACGAAGCTGGGAAATATAATTTGAATAACCATCTAAAGTTTAAACAAGCGCAGAGCATTGGACAAGAATTTATTTTGTATCATATAGAATAGCTGGATCTTGGCGGCATAACTTAATTGACCATGAAGAGTTTATGAAATTTCAAAAAATAGTTTTCAGCGTGGGGCGCGGTGTCGCGATCGTGAGCTTTTTGATCGCTTTTTCTTTTTTTGAAAATCTTCCGTGCACAAGTTGTTGTGTCGGCAAATTAGTCTCTTTATCCGCAACTCAAGGATGATGGCGTGCAAATAAGTTTTGGAACCAAAGCGGAAACACTTGAACGGCTAAGACCGCATCTTAAGTCAGCACTGATTTTACCTTTAAGCGCTTTTTCGGTGGATTGTTGGAAAGGCGATAAGCATAAATGTCTAAATCAGATTCACACGCTTTTTCCTTTCGGAAAGCTGATTATCCGTTCATCTGCTTTTTCTGAGGATACTCTTCAGTCTTCCAATGCCGGCCATTTTGACTCAGTTTTAGGTGTCAATGCGGATGATCGGGCGGCGCTCGAAAATGCAATTCATCACGTGATTGAATCTTTTGGTCAGAATTCATCCGGAACAAATCAGTTTTTTGTTCAACCTTTTCTGTCTAATGTCGCTTTGAGCGGAGTTGTGTTTACGCGTGATTTAGATATGCTTTCGCCTTATTACATCGTGAATTATGATGATCATTCATCCCGTACGGACAGCGTTACATCCGGGCAGTCAAACAAGCTTAAAACTTTAATTAAATTTCGTAATCAAAAAACGCGGCATGAAAAATTTAAGAATCTTTTTGAGGTGATTTCAGAAATCGAAACTTTATTCCAATCAGACTGTCTGGATATCGAATTTGCCATTGATCACTCAAATCAAATCTATATTCTTCAAGTTAGGCCGATTGTCAGGCAGGGGCGTGCCTTACCACTTACTTCACAGGTCGGTCACTATTTACATAAAATTTTTATGAAGGCGGATCATTTAAATCAACGACACCCTTATTTATTTGGCAATCAAACGCTTCTCGGCGTTATGCCGGACTGGAATCCGGCGGAAATGATAGGCGTTAAGCCTCATCCGCTTGCTTTGTCTCTATACGAAGAGTTGATTACGGATAAGACATGGTCTGTGGCGCGCGCTCAGTATGGCTACAAAGATGTTCGTTCTTATCCCTTGATGGTCAGTCTGATTCACCAACCCTACATTGATGTTCGAGTAAGCTTTAATTCCTTTATTCCTCAGGGCGTGAGTGATGACCTGGCCGAGCGCCTGACAAATTATTATCTGCAATCTTTAAAGCAGTCGCCGGCAAGCCACGACAAGGTGGAGTTTGATATTATTTTGTCTTGTTTTTTCTTTGATATCGATACCCGGCTGAAGCATCTGGAAAAGGCCGGTTTTTCAAAAAGTGATACAGCGGAATTGCGTGCTGCGCTTTTAAATTTAACCAAGAATGTGCTTCTCTCTGAAGGCACTGACGGAGTATTTAAGACTGATATTAATGCCATCGAGCAATTACGTGTGCGGCAAAATAAAGTTTTAGAATCCGATATGATTCCGCTTGAGAAAATCTATTGGCTCATCGAGGACTGCAAACGTTACGGAACGCGGCCCTTTGCGGGAATAGCTCGCGTCGCTTTCATTGCGGTTCAAATTTTAAAGTCGTTGGCGACAACAGGTGTTTTATCAGAAAAAGAAACTGAATGTTTCATGGGATCTCTCTGTACGGTTTCTAAACAGATGGCTAACGATCATGCGCGGTTATCTCAAGCGGAGTTTATTGATCGGTATGGGCATCTGCGCCCGGGCACCTATGATATTCTTTCGGCGTCTTATGCGGAAGGTTATGACCTTTATTTTAACCAGAGCGATTTGCCTGAGGGCAATAAAGAAAAATTTGACTTTAGCTCCAGCGCGTTAAAAGCCATCGATCAAGCCCTTGCAAAAGAAGGTTTTCAAATTAACGCATCGGAATTGATTGCATTGATCCGTCAAGCGATTGAGGGGCGCGAACACGCTAAGTTTGTTTTTAGCAGAAGCGTTAGTGAAATTCTCAGATATGTTAAAGAGTTAACCAAATTTTATGGATTTAGTGTCGAAGACGCTTCGTTTATTAATATTAAAACGTTGCATCAACTTTATGCGACGCTCGACCACCGCGATCTTTGTATTATTCTTTCGGAGGAGATTCAAAGAAATAAAGAATTTCATGAAATCACAAAACTGCTTAAATTACCCGCTTTGATTGTATCGCCTGAAGATGTTTTTGAATTTGAACTTGAAGAAGGGGCCCCAAATTTTATTACGCTTGGGCGCTGCCAAGCTGAAGTTGTGGGTGAGGAAAATATCCTTGCTTCGTCTTTAACCGGCAAGATTATCTTTATTCCAAGCGCTGATCCCGGATATGATTGGATCTTTACGAAAAAAATTGCCGGCCTTGTTACGATGTATGGCGGTGCAAATTCACATATGGCGATTCGAGCCGCCGAATTGCGAATTCCGGCGGTCATTGGGGCTGGGGAAAAAAACTACCCCCACTGGTGTAAAGCCGCTATTCTTGAAATTGACTGTTTAAACAAGCAAGTGAGAGTCATCCGGTGAAAACAATTTTAGTCAGCCAGCGGTTGGTTGGAAATACAGGCTATGCGGAAATTCGTGAAGCCCTTGATGTTCAATGGGGGCTTTTTTTGAATCAATGCGGTTTGTTGCCTGTGCCGATTGCAACGCATGTTCCGGTTAAATCTTATTTTGATGCGCTCAAGCCGGCGGGAATTTTATTGACCGGCGGAAATGATTTGTCGGTGTTTGCACCGCAGGATCCACTTAGCGGTGAACGGGACCGTGTTGAACAAAATCTAATTGAACTGGCTATTAAGCACAGTCTGCCTATCATTGGAATTTGCCGTGGCGCACAAATGTTGGCGCATACATTTGGCGCTAAACTTGAAAAAAAAGAAGGGCATGTCACCGCATCGCACACCGTTCAAATTGATTCCGCAACGCGTATATTTGACCATTATCAGAAGACGGCGCTTGACGTGAATTCCTATCACAATTATTGTGTCACTCAATTGGGGGAGGAATTTAATGCGGCGGCGAAGCACACGGATCAAACCATCGAGGCTTTTGAGCACAAGTCGCGCCCCTTATATGGTTTGCTGTGGCATCCTGAGCGTTGTCATCCTTTTTCACATTTAGACATTCAATTTTTCAAAAAGGTATTTGATTCATGAAAGCGATTATTCTTGCTGCCGGTGAAGGCCGGCGTTTACGTCCGTTAACAGCCGATCGGCCTAAATGTATGGTTGAATATCAGGGTAAGCCTCTGCTTGATTATCAACTTGAAACCATGCGGGCATGTGGTCTTAATGACATTTTGTTGATCAAGGGTTATTGCGCAGATTCATTTAAAAGACCGGGGGTGAAGGAAGCGCTGAATCCGCGATTTGACAGTACAAACATGGTCTACACATTTTTTTGCGCTGAATCCCAATTTGATACGGATATTTTAATGAGTTATGGGGATATTATTTACGGTAAAGATATTTTACAACCACTTTTAGATGCGCCGGATGAATTTGCTGTAGCGGTTTCAATGAATTGGCGTGAACTTTGGAAGCGTCGCATGGCGGATCCCTTAGCGGATGCTGAAACCATGAAAATAGATGATCAGGGATTTATTCGCGAACTTGGGAAAAAGCCAAAGTCGTACGATGAAATTCAAGGGCAATACATGGGGCTTTTCAAAGCAAGTCGGCGTGTCATGCAAATGATTAAAGATATTTATCACGGTTTAGATAAGCAGGCAATTTATGACGGAAAAAGCTACGAGAACATGTTTATGACGAGCTTGATTCAAATTTTAATTGATCGCGGTATTCCATGCCGCGCGATTCCTGTAACGGGCGAATGGCTTGAAGTTGATCAGGCTGAAGACTTAGCAGTTGCTTGCCGGCTTTAAGCCCCATGCTTAAAAACAAAGTGCGGCGCTTTAGCCGAGAGCTCAAATACAAAGGTTATTGCTACGACGTTGTTCTCGATCACGTTCTGTGGCCGAATAAAAAAAAGCTTAAGCGTGATTTAATTGTTCATCCCGGAATTAGTATTTGGCTGCCGCTTTTAGATAAAGGGCGCGCTGTCCTGATTAAACAATATCGTTATGGTGCGGGGAAGGTCTTATGGGAATTACCGGCCGGAACAATTGGTGCCGGTGAAACACCGCTTGCTTGCGCTAAACGCGAAATTCAGGAAGAAATCGGTTATCGTGCGGCAAAGTGGCGAAAAATTTCAACGTGTTTTGCTTCGCCGGGCTATACCACCGAAATCATTCACGGATATATTGCCGAAAATCTTGCGCCCGTTGAGCGCAGGCTTGAACAGGATGAAATTATTGAGGCGCATATTTTTACCTTAAAAGAAATTGAAAAAATGGTCAGACAAAAGAAGATTTGCGACGCCCGCTCTTTGTCAGTATTACATTATTTTTTTGATGAACGGAAAAAACGATGAGCTCACAAGTCATTGCGATTGACGGGACCGCTTATTCGGGAAAAAGCCATATCGCGCGCGGAATTGCGAAAATAACCGGATTTGAATATATCAATACCGGACACATGTTTCGGGCTTTGGCCCACATGGCAAAAAAAAAGTCGGTGGACCTAGGGAGTGAAGTGGCGCTGCTGGCAATGCCGTTTCATGTCTGCTTTGTCGCGGGAAGCACCATAGTTTCCGATAAAACAAGTGATTTGGGCGAAGATTGGACTCAGGAACTTGAGAGCCCCGAGATTGTTCAGGATGCTTCTCGAATTGCTGTTTATCCCGCAATTCGTCAAAAATTAGCCGAGATGCAACGCAGTTATGCCAAAGAAAAATTCATTATTATGGAAGGGCGCGATATTGGATCAGTGGTATTTCCCGATGCGCTTTGCCGCGTTTATGTGACTGCAGAGCCGCTTGTGCGTGCCAAACGGCTTTATAAAACTTTACCATCTCAGAAAAAAAATGCGCAACCGCCTACAACCGAATTTATAAACCAATTACTTAATGAGAAATTAACCCCGATTGATCAGTTGGATGCAAACCGCAAGTTTTCTCCGCTTATTTCAGAGGAATCCGCTGAGAAATTAGGCTATTATATTCACAAAAGCCCCGAACATTATTCTGTTGAGGATGATGTTCGGGACATTTACAAAAATTATATAAAAGAGAAGCTCGATGGAATCCATTGCTGAATTAAGAAAAATTTGTCAGACAACGGCGCAAAAAGACCGCTCCAATGTTTATATGCGGTATGTTTCTCGTTTTTTTTCAATTTATTTAACGCGGCTTCTGCTTCCAACCCCCGTAACCGCAAATCAAGTCAGTTTTGCAATGATTATCACCGGCGTGATTGCCTCACTTTTACTTGCTTGTCCATCACAGGGTATTTTTTTGTTGGCAGCTTTACTGCTGCAGTTTTGGTACATCTTAGATTGCTGCGACGGCGAAGTGGCGCGCTATCGCCAGTTTCAACAAAGCTCGGCAATTGTCGCAGACAAACGCAATTCATCCATGGCTGGCGCGTATTACGATATTATTAACCACTACATTATCAATTTTCTGGTGCCATTGATGATCGGTTACGGTTTATTTTTGATGGATGACAATTTTCTTTATCTGAATCTCGGAATCGCCGGGTCGTTGGGACAAATCCTGACCCTAGCCATGCATGACGGCCGGTCGCGGGTTTTGTTGGCGCAAGTCCGCAAATACGAGTCCGTCCGAATCGCGACGACCGTGAAAGAGATGGGAAATACGCCCACTGCTCCAAAAAAACGTTCTTTGCCCCACACTATTTTTATGATTATCCATTACACGATGACTTATCCGACAGTTATGAATTTGGTTATCGTAACAGCAGTTTTAAATGTTCTTGTGCCTGTCATGGAATGGCGTGTACCACTTTTGATTTATTTGGCCGTCGGCTCGCTTCTTGTTTCTGTGATTTTTATCAGCCGTACGATTGCCAAGCGTACGATTGAAGATGAGTTTCAAAATGGGTTTCTCCCATCCGAAAATAAAATCAACGATGCCGCGGTACCCAACTTGGGACCCATGACTTCTTGATTTGACAACGCGCGCCTTATGACACTTTTTTTAATCCCTCTTTTTGCTTTGATAGCCCTATTCCAAATTTGGGGATGTACCTTGCCCATGTTTGGTCATTTCGGAAGTTATCAGGCGGTTAACGCGATGATGGCGGAACAATTCGGAGCACATGGCTGGATTTCTTTTTTTGAGCCACGTCTGTTTACCGTTCAAAACGGCGAACCTGCTTTTTGCCTACTGTATTTCCCCTATAGCGCTTGGTTTTCACGGATCACACAGCTATTGCTGCATCTTTCGCCCGATTGGTTGCCTTTTTTAGGCCGCTTAGCCTCGTGTGCTGCAACCTGGATCGCGGCTTTTACATTACGAAGGATCGCCTTCAAAATCTACGATTCACCGGTCGTTGCGAATGTCGCCGCGTTGCTATTTTTGTGCGCCCCGATGGTCACAATAACAGGTATTAGCTTTCAGAATGAAGCTTGGGCGCTTTTGTTCATTTTGTTGTCAATGCGCTTTTTGATTGAGAGAAAAACACCTAATGATCTCATCTCGGTGTTTGTTGCGGGTTTTTTCTATGGGCTTGCGTTAACGGCGCGCATCCATTTTGCTTTTTTTATTTTGCCCGCTATTTGGTATTTGGGTTTTTATAAAAGGGAAAATATTAAATCAATTATCGTTTACGGATTGGGAGCGGTTTTGCCTCTTTTGATATGGGGAAGCTGGTTTTATTATCTGCAAACTCAACATGCTGACACAGTGCAAACAAGTATTTTTATTCAATCCGATGAAGGGCGGTTTCTTGCTAAGAGCTATCTGGGAGATCCTGCATTTTGGATCCGGCTCGCTAAACAGATGGCTTTTTTTTGGGCGAACCCTATTTTTTGGCTGCTTTTAATAAAACAACCCGCGGCAGCAAAAGGGCGTAGTTTTATTTGGGTTTGGTTGGCGGCATCACTAACCGTAATTTTAATATTACCGCAGAAGGTTTTTGATCATCCTTTTTATTTGATGGGAGGTATTCCCGCCTTTGTTTTATTAATCGCCCCCTTTTTTCAAAAAGATGGGGACGGAAAACAGACACTCATATTGCGCCTATTTTTGGCCGCGATGACGCTTTGTAGTTTAGGTATTTTTTTACAAGTTCAAAGATTGCCGGCGGAATCGCTGCGATGGATGGCGCAGTCAAGGCAAATCCAAACCGAAGTGGCACCCAATCAAAAAATTGTACTTCAGCATGAGCAAACAGCCGCCATGCTTTTTTATACGCACCGACTCGGTTGGGGATTAGACCTAAGTATGAAAAATAAACAAAGCCAAAAGTTTGTGCCTGTTACGGTTAAAAAAGCACGCGCGATGGGTTACGGTAACTTGGAACTTTGGCTCGAGGAGCTTAGAAGTCAAGGAGCTGATTGGTTGGTTATTACGGATGCCGAAGCTTTTGATGCCAAATTAAAGTTTGCGGCTTTTGTACGCAGCCATTATCCTGTTAAAAAAGTCGGCCAAGATTTACTTTTTTTTAATTTAAAAGAAGGGAAGTTGTGAAAGTTTTAGTTGTCATACCCACTTATAATGAACGGGAAAATATGGAGCGTCTTTTAGGGCGCGTTCTTAATGTTGATCCCGGGATTGAAGTGTTGGTCGTCGATGATAATTCACCGGATGGGACAGGGGTATTGGTTGAGACTTTGGCGCAAAGTTATCCGCGAATTCATTTGCTCAAACGCGAAAGCAAGCAAGGCTTAGGGCCGGCGTATATTGCTGGATTCAGATGGGGGCTTGCGCGTCATTTTGAGGCGTTTATGGAAATGGATGCGGATTTATCGCATCGCCCCCGCTATATTCCGAAATTTCTCAGCCTTATTCAATCGCACGATTTGGTGATTGGATCGCGTTGGGTCAAAGGCGGGGGGATTGCGAACTGGCCATTTTCAAGAGTGCTTTTATCAAGGATGGCCAGTATTTATTCGCGGGTCATTTTAGGAATTCCGGTTTGCGATCTTACCGCGGGATTTATTTGTTATCGCCGTTCAGTCCTTGAATCTTTGCCTCTTGATCAATTGCATTCCGATGGATATGGTTTTCAAATTGAAATGAAGTATCGGTCTTGGCTAAAAGGTTTCCGTATTGTGGAGTTTCCAATTTGGTTTACAGACCGCAAGGTGGGTGATTCCAAAATTTCTCGCAGAATTGTTTTTGAAGCTCTTAAAATTGTTTGGTTGTTGCGTTTTCAGAAAAACCAATTGCGCCGCTAATTTGTCTTTGGCTCTACACACTTGATCGCTATTTTGTTCTGTGTTATCTTTACCTCGCTTTTGACAGGAAAACTTTATGCCGTTGACTATGAGTGCTATGCAAACACAATTTAATTCTTTCGAAGATAAAGTTCAGACGGTTCTCGTGCCTTGCCGTATTTGCGGTGCTGCGCAGTATAAAAACATGCTGACCGCGGATAACCCGCGCCGCAAAACACGCCGACAATTTACGGTTGTGCAATGCAATGATTGCGGATTTCGTTATATTAATCCTACCCCCGACAATGAGTCGCTGAAGCTTTATTATGAAAATTACGAGGCTCATCAACCTAAAAAAATTGGCAAACTTGAATCACTGTATTACTGGCTACTGCGTAGTCCCGTAAAAATGAAGGCTCCCGGGAAATTGCTCGATATTGGCTGCGGTAATGGTAAATATTTAGATTTCATGCGCTCGCGCGGTTGGGATGTAACCGGCCTTGATCGTGCTGACGGCTGCCGTTTTCCACGAGAAGCGCTCGGGTTAACTGTTTTAGACGGGAACCTTTGGGAACAAAATATTCCGAGCAATACCTATGACTTAATTACGATTTGGTGGGTGATTGAGCATGTCATGGATCCGAAGCGTTTACTTGATGAATGTTTTCGAATCCTCAAGCCCAGCGGGCAAATCATCCTTTCAACCATTAATAACTCTTCGATTGAAGCTCAATATTTTGGACGTTATTGGTGGCACTTATTGCTTCCGGAGCATATTTCTCAATTTGAACCGCATTCGCTTAAGCGAATCGTAAAACAGTCTGGGTTTGAAGTGTTCCACTTTATGCATGAACCGGTAACATGCGGCTTTATTGGCAGTATTCAGAATTATCTCGATGAAAAACATGTCAAAGTGAATGTGAATAATTTATTTTTTAAATTGCTATTCATTCCTGTCGAGTTGCTGTGCGCAGTTTTTCAGCGCAGCGGTTTTATTTCTGTTTATGGCTCAAAGCGCTAAACAACCATCTCTGCTCCAT
>Ga0163150_10007841_pt1 | contig 12367 bp, 10 predicted proteins | sample OliLakLV19P2IB_FD_148628 | JGI IMG/M metagenome (GOLD analysis project Ga0163150, IMG submission 148628) | Freshwater microbial mat bacterial communities from Lake Vanda, McMurdo Dry Valleys, Antarctica - Oligotrophic Lake LV.19.P2.IB | ecosystem: Environmental > Aquatic > Freshwater > Lake >...
CAATAGAACGCTTGAGCAGCACATCGCAGTGTTTGGCGAGAGCGGCAGCGGCAAGACCGTCATGCTCTCCTCGTTCTATGGAGCGGCACAAGAGCCTCAGTTCCTGAAATCAAGTCGGTTCGATGTCACGGCGGACGACACCGGTCAAGGCCACCGACTGCATCGGAACTACCTGGGCATGAGAGATTCAGCAACCCGACCCGAGACAACTCGGTTTTCATCCACGGCCTACGCATTTTCAGTAAAGCTGAGGGACAAGAGTGTCAAGGAGCACTATGGCAAGCAGTTCGACGCCTTGCGTCTCGTCTGGCACGACTACCCCGGGGAGTGGTTCGAGCAGGACGTAAGCGGGCCGGAGGAAGCCCGGCGCCGAATTGACGCGTTTAAGGCTCTGCTCGGCTCTGATGTTGCGCTCTTGCTGGTCGATGGCCAGCGGTTGCTGGACAACGCTGGAGAAGAAGAAAGGTACTTGAAGTCTTTGCTGGGCAGCTTTCGCACCGGGCTGCTCAGGCTCAAGGATGACCTATTGGAGGACGGCAAACCACTCGTCAAGTTTCCGCGGATCTGGATCCTCGCATTGTCAAAGGCCGACTTACTGCCGGAGATTGACGTCTTCAAGTTCAGGGACCTCGTCGTCAGCAAGGCATCCGAGGATCTGGATGAACTACGCAAGGTGCTCAAAGGTTTCGTGGAATCCCCGGACGCTTTCGCCGTGGGTGAGGACTTTGTGTTGCTTTCGTCGGCGAAATTCGAAGCGAACAGAATTGAGGTAACCGAACGCATCGGAATCGAGCTGATCCTTCCGATGGCCGCGATGCTCCCATTCGAGCGACACACTCAGTGGGTGAAGGAAAAGCGAGCCGGTGCGAAGTTGACCGAGGATTTAATAGGCGATGCTGCAGTCTTGGCTGCCGCGTTGATGGGCAAGGCCAAATTTCCGGGTCCAATAGGCTTTGTGGTGGCCCTGGTCGCTCGCAATGTCGTAAACCCTGCGGCCGAACTGGTCGGAGACAGGCTCAAGGAGAGAAACGCCGAAGCCCTCGCCAAGCAGGAGTACATGTCCGCATTGCTTACGCGCTTTCGGCTCGACTTGGATGACGGCGAAAAGGAGCAGGTCCTTCTCCGGAGCCGAAGGTGAGCTTGCGTCAGTCAGAGAAGAACGCCAGATTTATCTGGGCAACTCGCGGACGAACCTGGGGCTTCCGGTTTCTTCGTGCTGGGGGTTTCGAGAATCCGCTCCGCGAATACGACAACGTCTTCTCGAAGCTTGAGGATCAGCCAGCAGCCTGGTGTCGGGTCGGTGGCGTAGTGGCGTTGCGCTTCCCAGACCCTGACCGGAGGCGAGACGCGGCCGACAGAGTGATACCACACGAGTTCGTCCTATTCGGGCCCTGGGCCGACGGGATCAACTCTCTTGAGGATGGAATTCGGCTGATCTGGCCCCGAGTTGCCGACGAGTTCAACGAAGTCTGGGAGCGCACCGAGCCGCCGTCGGCTCTGGGTTGAGTTCAGCTCCACGAGTTGGCGACGCGAAAATCTCGCATTGACGCTCCCTCGTTCGTCATCGGCTATCGAGGCCAGCCGAGTCATGTCACATCTGCATGGTCAAGTCGTCAACGTGGTGATGCTCATCAAGTCGGCCGTCCTGTTGACAATGCTGAGTGGCGTACAGTGCTGCGGCACCGAACCAAGTAGGCCGAGGAGTTTCGAAGATGATCGCTCAAATACGGCCTGGCGCTTCGCTCGGTGTCGCCGTTTCATGATTGACGACCCCCTGGCCAAGAAGTCCTTCGGCGAACGAGCCGAAGAATGGCTGAAGAGTCCTGAAGCCTCGGCACGCGCCGAGCGCGTTCTCGCTCGTGCGAAGTTGCACGTCGATCCTGCGGACGTGGTCGCGGAGGTCCAGTACGGCGTTTGGAAGGTTCTGGCTGGCAACCCCGATGGACTTGCCGGAGCGAATGAGGCCGCCTATTGCACCACCGCCATCAACAACGCCGTCAATGATGTGCTTCGAGGTTTCAAAGGCGACCGAGCGCGCCTGAATCGCCTAAAGCCCCTGGCAGTCGACAAAGATCAGGCCGCCACCTCACCACCCGAGCTCGGTGGCGAGTTCTCCGACGAACTACGCAGCGCTGTTGAGATCGCTGGACATCCAGATTGGGTGACCGCCGCGGCGCTCACGTTTGTGACCCTGACCTCCTACCCCGAGAGCGACATCAGCGGTGCTCCCGAGCCAAACGCCGGTGCGCGACCGGATCAGGCACGGATGTGGCCCAGCCTGTGGTTCGCGGGACGTCGCCATGGCCTCTTTCCACAAAGCGGCGTTAGCGACGCGACCCACCGGAAACGACTGGAGCGAGCCGGTGCTTCAGTGCGGGACCTCATAGACCACGCGGCAAAGATGACAACGACAGGGTCGGCGTTATGAGGGATCCGATCTACCGCGAGTCACTCGTCGTGCGCATCGAGGACAATGGCGAACGTGAGCTCGTGTCGTTCAACGCTGGCCCAGCGGGGGTCGCGCAACTCGACCTCGGTGACGGGGTGACGGTTCGGGTCGACTACGCCGAACCGACGCGCCTGGCATCCATCCACATTCAGCCCGACGCTCGTTCTCAAGCCGTCGAAGACCTGGTCGGTTCCGAGCGCGCCACCGCAGTGTTGTCGATGGCGGCGCGATCCGATGGTCGTCCGCGTCGGATGATTGGTGACGATCAAGCAGACCGCGCGCGCTCTCAACGAGGGACTTCCGAACGCGGCACGTACGAGTCAATGTTGTTAGGTCAGATGGCGAAGCTTCAGAGCATGGTCGATGATCCATGGTCACCCGACCTTGTGCGAGCGACAGCGGCGCTGGAGGTGGCGGTCGAGTCTGCCGGCGATCTCGGTGACCGACCCTCCATTGCTCGACTGGGGGGACCCGCAGTCGAACTCGCCGCAGAGTTGCTTGCCGGGACCGAAAACGAGCTGTCGGTGTGGGCTGCCATCAACCCCGACGTCGCCAGCGATCTGAGGAGGTTGTGCGAAAGTCCGACCGTTCGACACCCGGTCACTGCGCAGGCAGCAAGCGCCTTAGCGACGCCAGAGTTCCGTCGCGACCACTTGACCGCCTTAGCAGCAGTGTTGCCAGCGCAAGTCCAAGTTCTCGGCCCGACCGTCACCCTGAAACCATCAGGCCGGCTGCTCGTCCAATCGCGCGACTTCGCAGCCGATCAATGGGTCAAGGTGGTGCGTAAGAATTCACTGGTTTTGTTGGCGTTGGCACCAATGGAACCAACTTCCATCGGGGCGATGGCGGAGACGATCGTGCCGCCAGATCTGGCGCTCAGCGACTTCGAGGTGGAAGTCACGATCGATCCACTCCCGATACCTGAATCCTCGCTCTCGCAGGTGATGCGGGCTGTTCGGCTCGGACGCGACGCGGTAGCGCTTCATGTGGTCGGACATTGGCAACGCTCTCAGACCCGCTGGCTGGAGTGCTCGGCCGCTTGGAAGGAACTCGGCGACACCAGCAGAGCGCGGGTCGCACGCCGATATGCCGGAGGCGACTACCAGTCAATGCGAGGGCCGACATTGGCTGAGCGAGTTCGACACACGCAACGAGCTAGCTAAAGAGTCGAACACTCCGGCGCTGTCACATCTCACTCTCTCCTGCGTCATCTGGGTAGGAAACCGGAACAGAAGGAGACAAGAGAGTGGAGAGAGCAATCAGCGATCCCGCCCGATGGTGGCGGCGACTGTGCTGGCCGATTGAACGGGTAGCACTCTCGGGCGATCTGCCCACCGAGCGGCCCGGCGCCGCGATCGCACAACTCAACGAGTGGGTGGCCGCGGGCGTCACCGACATCATTGACGTTCGCGGCGAGTGCACCGACCAGAAGTTCGTCGCTCGTCACGCACCGGACATCGCCTACCACTGGCTGGGCACCGATGACGCCGGTGGCGGCCAGCCCGACGAATGGTTCGCAAGCGGCGTCGCGGCCGCGACCGAAGCGTTGCGCCACCCCGACCGGAAGGTCGTCGCGCATTGCCATATGGGCGTCAACCGAGGCCCGTCAATGGGACTCGCAATCCTCATCGCACATGGGTACGACCCCATTGAGGCGCTCGACAAGATCAGAGTCAGTCGGCCGATCGCCGGAATCATCTACGCCGAGAACGCTGTGGCCTGGTGGCATCGAACGCAGGGCACGCCCGAGACGCTTGCCTACGCGCAACGCAAACGAGTGCGCGAGTGGCTGCGCGACGAGTCCGTCGACGCCAGCTGGATCATCAGCCGCATCCGTCGCGCCGAGGCGTCGTAAACCGCGGCACTAACCCCGATGTCACATCTCGGGCCGCCACACGTCAACAAGGTGTACGACACAACTGAACCCCCAATCCAACCTCACAAAGGAGACAGCATCATGATCACGAAGATCGAAAACGCATCAGTCGGGTCCCCGATCACCCGCAACGGGGTGTCGTTCTTCCCCGTCTACATCCAGCAGCACAGTCCGCTCATCACCACCGGCCTCGCGAACGGTGTGCACATCACCGAGCGCGGCGACGCAGAAGTGCCCACGCTGCATGTCAACAACCTCACCGATTCCCCGGTTCTGCTCGTTGAGGGCGAGACTGTCAATGGCGGCTACCAGAACCGAGTGCTCAACGTCAGCGTGCTGGTTGCTGCGACAAGCGATATTGATGTGCCCGTGTCCTGCGTAGAACAGGGCCGGTGGGGTGGCGGTGGCGAGTTCAGCCGCGGTCAGACGTTCGCCCCGCGCCGTGTCCGACGCGAGAAGACCAGCAGTGTCAGCGCGAGCGTGCGCACGAATGGCAGCCGACGCTCCAACCAGAGCACAGTGTGGGGGTCGGTCCACAGCGAGTTGACTCGACTCGGCGTCGACAACGAGACCGTCGCTCTTGACGGAATCGGCCAGTTGTTCACGCGCGGGGATCGTCGCGGGCTCGAGATTGAGGAGCTGGTGCAGATGGGTCCGCTGGTCGGCCAGTGCGGTGTGGTCGTGAGTCATGGCTCGCGCGTGGTCGCTGCCGACGTGTTCGGCTCGCCCGACATGTTCGCCTGCCACTGGGCAGCAGTCGTGCGCAGCAACATGCTTGACGCCCCCGGTGCCGCACGCACCACTCCATCAGCGACACGCGCGCTGCGTTTCCTGCGCAAGTTTGCCAACGCCTCGGCCGCAGTGGCCCCGGGTGTCGGTCTGGGACGCGAGCACCACGTCACCACCCCGCGCCTCGTCGGACAGGCACTCGTGTGGGACGACATCCTCGTGCACGCCAGCGCCTTCGCGGTGGCAGCATGAGCGGCGTGATGGCGAACGTCGTCGTGCCGATGCGTTCGGCGCAACAGCACTTCACTCGCACTGAGAAGCAACGAGCTATCGGCGCAGTGCTCGGTGCTGCGGTGGCCGACGCGCTCGGCGCACCGTTTGAGTTCAAGCCGGCAGGTACTTACCGAAAACGATTCCCCGCGCCGGTGTTGGGCGGTGTCGGAGAGATGGTCGGCGGCGGGGGTTTCAGCTGGGCGGCGGGTGAATTCACCGACGACACCCAGATGGCAATGCTCATCGCCGAAACCATGCTGCGCTGCGGCGGTTATAACGCGGACGTGTTGTGGGTGTGGTTCCGGGCCTGGGCAAGTACGGCGAACGACGTCGGCGTGAACACTCGACGGTCGCTCGGCCACGCTGACTGGCGTGATGTGGCGAACAACGGCGGGCATGGGGTCGGCAACGGTGCGCTGATGCGTGCCTTCGTGATCGCGGTCGCGTTCCTTGACGCGGATGACGACACAGTTCGCGCAGTGGTGCTTCATCAGGCGGCGCTCACCCATCAGGACCCCGCTGCCGGGTGGGGTGCATGGATCGCGGTCGAGATGATCCGTCGGGCCATTCGCGGTCTCGACCCACTCGCGGGACTCGACGGGCTCGTCGCGGTGTTGCCCGACGAGGTGCGGTCTGGGTTCGAGCTGCTGTTGGCGGCAACTTGGACTCCCGACGAGGAGTCACCCTCGAACGCCACGGTGTGGGGCTGCCTCGCCGAAGCGGTGTGGGCATTGCGCACGACGACATCGTTCGAAGACGCTGTTGTCGCAGCGGTGTCGCGCGGGAACGATGCAGACACGGTCGGATGTGTGACCGGCGCGCTCGCCGGGGTCGTGTACGGGGTCCAAGCAATCCCGTCGCGGTGGGCGACCTACGTGCACGGCAAGATCGACACACCCGAAGGTGTGATCAGGTACAACACTGCCGAAATCCAACGACTTGTCCATCGACTGCTCGGCAGTGCGGACAGGCCGGAGCATGAACCCGAGCGGCCAGCCGGGCCGCAAGAAGTGGCACCGGGTTTGTACGCAGCCGACCTGCTCGGCGCCACCCAGACACCGAACGACTGGGCCGTGGTGTCGCTGTGTCGTGCCGGCGATCGCTTCCTTGGTCATCCGATCCGCCGCGAGGTGTATCTCATCGACGAGGAAGGCGACCACAACTTCAGCCCCGGGTTGGCTTTACGCGACGCGGTCGAGGCTGTCGACGCGCTTCTTGCGGAGGGTCGCAATGTGGTGGTGCACTGCCACGGCGGTCGCAGCAGAACCGGCCTCGTGATCAAGGCGTGGAAGATGCGCCACGACGGAATCACCGAACGCGATGCACACCAGTGGCTCAACGGCAAGTGGAGCCGATACGCGGACTACAACCAAGCGTTCGTATCACTCCTACAAGGCGAGTGGCAATGTGGAACGCTGAACCGATGAGCGAGCCCACCGCGAAGCAACACCTACTCACACCGTCGAAGGTGACGGCCTGGCTGGACTGCGCCCATTTCTTGACACTGCAACACGAGGTCGACGACGGCATCCGCCCACGGCCAAACAGCCCGCTGGGTGAGTTGGCGCGGCTACTGATGGACAAGGGCCTCGAACACGAGCGTGACTGTCTCGCCGCGTACCAAGCACAGCACGGCGACGTGTACTCCGTTCCCGACTGGGACAGACAACGCGAGCGCTTCTCGGCGTTCCATGCGCGCGCAAGTGATGTGCTGTCGCGCGGCCATAAGGTCGTGTTCCAGATGCCGTTCGTGCACGACGGCATGCGCGGTATCGCCGACTTCCTACTGCGCGTCGATTTTCCTGACGGCACGTTCACCTATGAACCGGTCGATGCCAAGCTGGCTCGTAAAGAGGCCAAGCCCGGTCACGTCTTGCAGCTGTGCTTCTATGCCGAAGCCATCAAGGCGGAGTTCGGCGTGGCGCCCGAGTACATGCATGTGTGGCTCGGGTCAGGCCGCGTCGAATCCATCCGCTTCGCTGACGTGCGCGCATACTGGCGACGGTTGCGCAAGCAGCTGGCGGTCGCCATCGAACCGGCTGACGAGAACGCAACGACGGTGCCGGTGAAGTGCAATCACTGTACGTATTGCAACTTTGCCGACCTGTGCAACGCGCAGTGGAGAGCGGCCGACGCGCTGCAGTTCGTGGCCGGCATCCGTGCGACCGAAACCGCCGCCCTCGAAGCCGACGGCGTCACCACACTCGCCGCCCTCGCCACGCGCACAACACCGGTGCCCGATTTGAAACCTGAACGCCAACTGCGGTTGGGTACCCAGGCGGCATTGCAGGTACAGGCGCGCAAGCTGCCTGAGGGAACATCACCGCCATACCAACTCCTTGTCGACGTCACCGCCGACGAAGCGGCTGCCGGTCTGGCCGCGCTGCCCGAACCTGACGACGGTGACGTGTTCCTCGATTACGAGGGTCATCCGTTTTGGCGAGCCGACACCGGCTTGTTCTTTCTGTTCGGCCTGCTCACCAAGACGCGCGGCGGCAAGTGGGTCTTCGAAGGGCGTTGGTCACACAACAAGGACCAAGAGGGGGCGCAAGCGAAGGCGCTGATCGAGTACCTCGCCGAGCGACGCATCGCCCACCCAGGCATGCACGTGTACCACTACAACCACACCGAACGATCGGCAATGGAAGCAATGGCCGCCGAACACGGCGCCGACCAGATCTTGCTGCAACAACTCGTCGAGACCGGGCTGTTCATTGACCTACTACCTATCGTGCGTAACGCGCTGCAAGCAGGCATCGAGTCGTACGGCCTCAAGTCCACGGAACGCCTTGCCGGCTACCAACGCAGCCACGACATCGACAAGGGCGCAAGCGCTGTAGTGGAGTACGAGAAGTACACGCACGACCCCGTTGCCGGTGTGGAGATTCTTCCCCGCATCGCCGCCTACAACGAAGACGATGTGCGCGCCACCCGAGCCTTGCGCGACTGGTTAGTCGGCCAGCGCGACGACGCGCTGGTCTGGCGCGAAGCGCAGATTGAACTCGACGATTCCAGGTATCCCGAGATGGACGCGCAGATCGCCGCGCTGATGGAGTTCGATCTCGGCTCACCGCAGCACTTGATGGGTGATCTGCTCGGCTACTGGCAGCGCGAGGGGCGGGCAAACACCGCACAACTCCTCGCTCGCGCCGGCAAGGACGCCGACGAGTTAATGGAGGACCCGGAAGCAATCGCTGATCTGACCTTCGTCGGGATGACCGACTTGTACGGCAAGAGCGGGCGGAAGTTGAAGTGGCCTCGGGCCACGTTCAGGTTTCCCCCACAGACCACCGGCGCCGGGCTCGATCCTGTGCAAAGCCCGCGGGGTGTCAGCGTGTGCTTTCGTGTCGACGAAGGCGCACCCGGGTGGGCTGAGGTTGACTCAATCGAACCGGAAGATGGGCTTGTCACGATCGTTTGGAACGAGAAATGCGCCGACCTAGGAATCCACCCGACCGCCTTCGTGTTGAACGGTTGGGTCTCAGCGAAGCCGAAGCCTGAATCGCTGGCCAATGTTGCAACTGATCTCCTTGCCGATCCTGATGCAGCGTCGGTGGCCATGGCGATTCTGCGCGCTGACGCCCCCGCGTTCACATCGGATGGCGGTCCATCGAATGGAGTCTTCACCGACGACCTTGCCGACGTGACGCGCTGGGTGCTCCACCTTGACCACAGCTACGTACCCATCCAAGGCCCGCCCGGCACCGGGAAGACCTACACCGGCGCACACATCGTCCACGCACTGATCATGGCGGGGCGGCGCGTGGGCATCACCGCTATGAGCCACTACGCGATCGACAACTTGCTCACGGAGATCGTCGAGGTGTTCAGCAAGGAAGGTGACCTCAACGCGCTCCGCGCGGTGCGAAGAGCAGCGACCACGGCGACACCCGACATGCCCAACATCACCCAAACGGACGACAAGTCGAAGTGCGCGAGCGCAGAATTCAATCTCGTCGCGGCGACAACATGGTGGTTCGCTGGCAATGACATGCGCGATGCTCCGGTTGATGTCCTGATCATCGACGAAGCCGGCCAGTTAGGGCTCGCCGACTCGTTGGCGGCTGCCCGCTCGGCCGCCAACGTCGTACTGCTCGGCGACCCCCTCCAGTTGCCACAGGTATCGCAAGCCTCACACCCAAACGGTTCCGGTGCGAGCGTGCTCGAGCACGTACTCGGCGAGGGTGTCGCGACAGTGCCACCCGAGCGTGGTGTGTTCCTCACTCAGACGCGGCGCATGCACCCGGACGTATGCCGTTTCATCTCCGAGCAGATCTACGACGGCAGGCTCGGCTGGCACGAATCGTGCGAACAACAACACACCGATCACGGCACCGGTCTGCGCTGGCTGCGCGCACACCACGAGGGCTGCTCCACCGAATCGCCGGAGGAAGCCGAACTGGTTGCGTGCACTATCGCCAGCATGATTGGCTCATGGTGGACGAACAACGAAGGTGACCGCAAGAAGTTGACCGGCGAGGACTTCATGGTCGTTGCGCCGTACAACGACCAAGTGCGACTGCTACGGGCAACGTTCGAAGCGAACCCACGACTCGCCGAGGTGAAAGTCGGCACCGTCGACAAGTTCCAGGGCCAACAAGCGCCAGTCGTGTTCTTCACGATGACAACCTCGACCGCCGCAGACATGCCACGCGACTCCCGGTTCCTCTTTTCAAGAAACCGACTGAACGTGGCCCTCAGCCGAGCACGCTGCCTCGCCTACGTCGTATGCACCGATGAACTGTTGAACAGTCGAGCCCGCGATCTAGAGGAGATGATTCTCATCGCCACGCTGTGTGCCGCCGTTGACTATGCGGAGGGAACGGAAACAAAATGATCGTTCTGTAACTCGCGTTCACCACTCCAGCGGTAGGCGACGAGTTTTCCTTTGTTCGCGACGCTGTAGTCGACACCTCCGGTAGTCGGCGAGCAGATCGCAGCCTCGCCGGTAAACCAGTAGTGGCCGAAAAGGACTGGCGTCGGATCGGTGTACAGCATCCCGGCGGTGTCGATCGCGGTCGTCGGCAGCGGCGCGAAGGGTCCACCGTGCTCATCCTTCGCGTTACTCGGCACCAACGCGACATCGTGAAGTGACGCAGATGCCGCGTTCCACCAAGCCACACGCGCTCGGCTACGACTATGCCCATCCTTATCAAAGTAAGTCTGATGACCCATGTCGACTTCGGGTCCCTTCAAAACGGTCTCGATGGCGTCGTGAATCTCGTTTCCTGGGCACGACCCGGCTCGCAGAACGTCGAGCGTCAACGTGAGTTCTTGACCCAACCGACTGCGGAGAGCTGCAATCGAGGCACCGTGCCAACACGCGTGCACAACGCGCAGAGTCTCGCCCGCTAACGAGAGTTCGCACCACAATGGAAGCGTCCAGAACCAACCGACGATGTCTTGGTGGAGTTGCGAGTCGACCCCGACTTCCTCAAGAAACTTCGCGTGCTGTTTTTGATTCTTTGCGCTGCGCGCGCGAACGAATTCACCAGGCCGCTCGGGATCGGGCGTTGCGTAGCCGATGGCGTTGAACTCGTGATTCCCCATCACCGCAATAGCGCTGCCAGCAGCGACCATCGACCTGCCCAGTTCAACAACGCCAACTGAGTCCGGGCCACGGTCGATAAAGTCGCCAACAAAGACAGCCCGCCGACTCGGATGTCGGTAAGCACCGTCAACGCGCCGATAGCCGAGTTGATTGAGCAACCGAGTCAGCGCGTCAACGTGACCGTGCACATCGCCGATGACGTCATAGCCGGTGACCTGCAACTCGTTCATGCTGACGTTCTTAACACGCGGTGTGGCACACCGTTTCGACGAAGGGCCGCTACCGCTCTTCACGAACTCCGATACATTTCCAACTGTGCAAGAGACCGGTTGGCCGCTTGGTCCGGAGGGCCGCGGGGTCCCTGTAGCGCCAGAAGATCGTGGCGGACCAATAGGGGCCGAACACATTCCAGAGTGGGTTGACCATCACCACGACAGAATCGTCGCGCATCTGGAGCACTACTTCCGGAGGGCTGACGACTCCGTTGCCTACCAAGGCCAGCATTTCGAATGGTTTCAGCAGCGATCTTCACCATTGACCTTCACGGAGAACGATCTGTTAGCAATCGGTGCGCTTAGCGTTGCGCTTCCAGCGCAGACTGCCCGACTTCTGCTGGAGGATCGTGACAATACTTTCGGTGAGCTGCTTCGAAAATGCCACGAGTTGATTGAACACCGTAGAGTTGGCAACGATCTGTCAACTTGTCCGACGGAGTGGTTGGAAGCCGAGTCAAGTCCATTCATCGATTTGTACAACGCTCTCAGATGTCTACACGGTTCGGGAAAGGTCATCACCTCAAAGTTGATGGCGTGCAAGTTTCCAACTTTGATTCCCATTCGCGACCATCTCGTTGAGGTGCTGCTGGGCATGGAGACCAGCAAATTGTGGTGGATGCCAATTCGCCTACTGCTGACCCGTGGCGTGGGTGTCGACTCGACGGTGGGGTCGATCTTGCAGGGTATTGATGGCGGTGTTGACTTTGGCCACGTTTGTGTTACCCGCCGCCTTGACGTCGTGTTGTGGATGGAAGCCCGATCGCGTGGCCTTGGACGTCGACACAAGAGAGAGCGCATCGCGAATGTCACGGGAGTGGAAGCGACAACGATGTAGTCGACTTACTGAGCCGTGGTTGGGACCGCCCCATCCACCAGTTGCATCAGAGCGGTTCTCAAGATCGCTGTTGCCTTGCCTCGGCCACCGCAGCGGTTCACGGCAACAGTTATAACAGTCGGCTGCGGTTCGCTCTCAAGATGCGACGCAATAGATGCACATCGGCATGCCGAGTTGAATTTCTGACATGAGAGCGACGTGGTCGCTGCCAAGTGCGGTGTCGGCGCCCCGGCCGTTGCTGGCCTCGGCGTCTTCAAGATGGACAAGCGGAACTGGCGTGAGGACAACGGGTTGGATTTCGATGTCGCGTCCCTCCAAGACAGTGAACAGTCGCCTTTCGACCGACTTTCAGCCGAATGGCCTTTGACCTCTATATAGG
>Ga0163150_10007844_pt1 | contig 12362 bp, 13 predicted proteins | sample OliLakLV19P2IB_FD_148628 | JGI IMG/M metagenome (GOLD analysis project Ga0163150, IMG submission 148628) | Freshwater microbial mat bacterial communities from Lake Vanda, McMurdo Dry Valleys, Antarctica - Oligotrophic Lake LV.19.P2.IB | ecosystem: Environmental > Aquatic > Freshwater > Lake >...
AGACCAAACGCCAGGGATACTACGCCAGCCGCAACGCCCAAGCTTCCAAATCACATCGTAAGACACGCAACAAGAGGCTTGCCGAACTTGGAATCGATCCCCAAAAAATCAAATCCGTACCGCCAAAAGACCCATTTCAAACACTCAAACCTGGCGCTGTCCAGCTAGGATTTCGCGTCGTCGGAAATCGTCGGCACAACCCAAACCTTGAGGTCGGCTTCGATTTCCTGATGCAAATGGACTTTGATCGTGTAGAGGCCCAATTCCTTGAGCACTCCTTCCATGCGAATCTGATCATTCGATACATGGATCTCGTTGGCCCGCAGCGCGGAATTGATTTCCACAGCTGTGACACTGCCGTACAGGTGCCCTTCGTCGTTGGCATTGGCCTCGATGGTAATGCTTTGCTGACCGATCTTTTCGGCCAGATCGCGAAGTCCTTTCAGGCGGGACTGTTCGATCTCGACAAGTTTTGCCTTGTGCTTGTCCACCATTCGCTTGTGGTGCGGGCTGGCGACTGTGGCCATTCCCTGCGGCAGCAGATAGTTGTTGGCAAATCCCGGCCGGACTTCGACCACGTCACCCTGCTTGCCCAAACCATCGACCGACTGGATCAGCAGCAGCTCAACGCCACCGTTATCGCCTTTGGGAAGTTTCCGCAACGGGTGCAGTCTTCGCCGGTTTCGGGCAGTAATTCTTGAAGTGGCCATTTCTAACGTGACTCCGTTGATTCCTGTTAATGCTTCCAATGATTCAGTTCGTTCAGTCAATGACGAAACGGGCGGGCTCTAAAACGGAACATCGTCCGCAGGCGGCGCACCATCGTCATCGTGATTTCCAGCCGGGCTGGTCGAGTGGCTGGATTGACGCGACTCGGCCATTTTCGGCCCACCGCCTCCACCCCCCCGGCTTCCGAGCATTTGCATTCTTTCGCCAACAATTTTCAGCTTGTAACGTTTCTGGCCATCCTGTTCCCAGGAATCCATTTTCAGCCGCCCTTCAATCAGGATCGAAGAGCCCTTGGAAAGGTATTCACCGGCGACTTCTGCAGTCCTGCCCCAAAGCGTTACATCAAAAAAGTTGACTTCCTCGACCCACTCGTTGTTTCGTTTGACCCGTTCGTTCACGGCCAGCCCAATATCCGTCACCGCAGTCTGCTGTGGCGTGTATCGCAACTCCACATCCCGGGTCAGGTTGCCCACCAGGATTACGCGATTAAAACTGGCCATTGTGGTTTCCCCAAATCCGGTAAGTGAAAAATGTCTGGACCCGTTTCATGGTCCAGTCCACTTCCCTGCAGGTCCAGAACCCCGTTGCATGGCAAACGGCATCAATCCGGCGAATCTGTCCTGTCTCCATTTCGATCTAACCCGGCTGACCAGCTCCGCAATGAACCTGACATCAGTCTGCGGCGTCGACATCGATTTCTGCGCCGACTTCATCATCGGGTTCATCATCAACGGCAGCGACTGCAGCCGCGGCTAACTCCATTGGTGCCGGACGCTCTCCCCGCGCAACCGCCAGCAAAGTCTCGACCAAACGCGGATCGATCTTGATTGCCAGGTGGCGGAGGATGATGTCCTGCAACTGGCAGGCACGGTTGAATTTGGGCATGTTCGTGCTTTCCAGCCGGAAATACGTCAGCCAGTAAACACCCTTGCGCTGACCTTTGACCGGAAACGCAAGTTTTTGTTCGTTCCACAACCTGCTGACCAGAATCTCTCCGCCAACACCTTTGACAATTTTCTCAATCGCCTCGGCAGCGCCTCCCGGATTCCGGGCATAGGCGTTGGCGTTCAGCAAAAACATTGTTTCGTATACGGTAGCTGACAACTTTTTTACTCCGACTCGATTGTCTTGTGTTTCCTGAATTGCACGCTCATTTTTCCCGTTCAGACTTTTTGTCGTCTTCCCCAGCCGGAATCGCGCCATTGAACCTGTTCATGGCAAGTGCGATTCCGGACTCGATCCAGCACAACACGGCCTGGCTGGATCGGGAAATTGCCTGGTCAAGTATTAACCGATCGTCCCCCGAAATCCGGGACAGCACAAAATCGGCAGCGTCCCAACCCGAAGGCGCAGCTCCAATACCAATGCGAAGCCGGGGTACCTCCGTGGAACCCATTTGGTCGCAAATGTGCTGAAGGCCTTTTTGACCAGCCGACGAGCCACTGGGCCGCATCCGGATGGTCCCGACAGGCAGGGAAAGATCATCGCATATTACGAGCATTTCCGAAAGCGGTATGCGGAAAAAATCCGCAAATCGGCGGACACTGTGACCACTTAGATTCATGTAGGTCAGGGGCCGAACCAGCAACAACCGCTCCCCCTGCCAGGAAACATCCAGAAAATCCGCATCGAATTTGGCCTGGGAACGCCCGGCCCCCAATTCCCGACCCAGCTGTTCGATCAACTCGAAACCGACGTTGTGGCGGGTACCCTCGTACCGGCGCCCCGGGTTTCCCAATCCAACAACCAGTTTCATCAGATTTCGAGCCTGTCCCAAACAGGGCCCACCCCTCTCCGGTATTCCAGTGGAATTGATCCTTCCGGAACTGGCAGTCCTTCCAACCGGCTCAAAAACCGGACATCAAGCGTGGCGATCCTGCAGCATGGGCCCCAATCCACAACCGGAAAGCGGATTGCCCCAAAATCATTCGTCCGATTCTTCTTCAGCGTCACCCTTGCCTTTGTCAATCAGCTCAGGCTCGGTTACTGCTGCACCCTCTTCACTGGAGGCAGTCTCGTCCTCTTCAACCGGCAGCTCACAGCTGACAATCGTGATGTCGGACTCGTTCACCAGCGTCGCACCGTCAGGCAATTTCAGTTCACTGGCACGAATGGAATCGGCCAGCCCCAGCTCGCTGATGTCAACTTCGATTTTATCCGGAATCTGGTTGGCCCGGCAGGAAATCTCCACGTCGTGCACATGCTGGGTGACAATCCCACCTTCGTTGATCCCTTTGGCGACACCTTTGACCTGCAACTTGATCGTAACTTCAACCTCCTCGTCAGCGCTGACGCGGGTCAAATCCACATGCAGGCAACACTGGGCGACATGGTCCCACTGCACTTCGCGAATCAGCGCATCTTCTTTGACCGCACCAACCAGCTTGACGATATGGCCACCGTGAGCAAGGACCGCATCCAGCTCGCGCCATTCCACGCAGAGATTGACGTTTTCCTCACCGTGGCCGTACAGCACCGCCGGTACCACTCCGGTTTCCCGAAGACGGCGCATCCTCGATGTCCCTTTTTCATTGCGGTTTACTACATTCAGGGTGTCGGCCACTTCTATTTTTCCTGCAGAAAAGAACTACTCGTTTACGCGAACACACTCCAGCCATGTTGCCACCAGACAGGCGACCCGGCATCGCGGGATTTCCCGGATTCCGGTTGAATCCCTGATATTGTGGCGATTTGCCCGTTTTCTTCAAGGCCGAGACCGAAAAGTCCCGGTTTCAAACTCCGGGTTCCCGGATAACAGTTGGGAGATCCCAATCCCGCTCCCATAATCTTGCCGTCGCCATATGCCCGCTTTTAACCATTTTGATACAACTGTTGATCCGGTAGAGGTGCACTACGTTTTATCCAAACAGTCGAAACTGGACGCAATGGCAACGGAAAAAAAAGGCAGAAGCCAGAAATTTGAATATGTCGAGCCGATCGGGCTGCGGGTGCTGGTCCGCAAGGACGAGCCCAAAAAGACCACCAAAGGGGGTATCGCGTTGCCCGACGCCGCCGAAATCCCGACCATCACCGGCCGAATCGTCACGATTTCTGCAGCCGTCGCCCACGATGAAGACATCCCGCTGCGTCAATATGACAAGGTCCTGTTCCACCCCAAAAACGCCATCCCCGTCGATTTCGAATCGGATAACCAACTGTTCGTGGTTCCTGCTGAAGACATCGTGGCAGTCTTCCGACCGGAAATGCCACAACACGGCGAGAAAAACGATTGAGGGCCCATCCCACAACCGCCCAGCGGCCGGTCTCCCGACCGAGCCACCCTTTGAGACTGTTTGTCCCAATTTTTGTTTGGTTACAGGCCTTTATTCCCGGCGTTCGATTTCCGGCCGGAAAATGCTGCTGATCGACTGATGCTGGTGAATCCGGCGAATCGCTTCGCCCAACAGCGGCGCGATACTCAACCGCACGATCTTGTCCAGCTTCTTTCCAGGGGGCATCGGCACCGAGTCCGTAACGACGACGGAGTCGATCGGCGCCTTTTCCAGTTTTTCAATCGCGTTCCCGGCAAAGACTCCGTGACTTGCCCCGACATGGATTTCCCTGGCACCCAACTTGTGCAGCAGTTCCGCAGCCCCGCAAATCGAACCTCCGGTGCTGATCATGTCGTCAAACATCAAGCAGATTTTCCCTTCCACCGGACCACCGATGATATTCTCCTGCCGGGTCGACTCGGCCCCTTCACGGCGTTTGTCAATTATCGCCAGCGTTCCACCCAATCGTTTCGCGTGACCCACTGCCCGTTTGATGCTCCCTTCGTCGGGTGAGACAATCACGATGTCGTCACTTTTCTGCTTCATGTTCAAAAAATGGTTGGTCAAGACACTTCCGGCATACAGGTGATCCACCGGCACGTCGAAAAAGCCCTGAATCTGTGCGGCGTGCAAGTCCATCGTCAAAACGCGATCCGCCCCAGCCCGGGTAATCAGATTGGCCACCAGTTTGGCCGTAATCGGCACACGACCTTCGTCTTTGCGATCCTGTCGGGCATATCCGTAATACGGAATGACTGCGGTGATCCGTTCGGCACTGGCCCTCCGGCAGGTATCAATCAGGATCAGCAACTCCATCAGATTGTCATTGACCGGTGGGCAGGTCGGCTGGACCAAAAAAACGTGCCGGCCCCTGACATCATCGATCTTGCAATGGATTTCGCCGTCGGGAAATGTAGAAAACTTGCAGCCCGCCATTTCCAGATTGAGAAATTCGCAGATTTTTTGCGACAGCGGTGGATTGGCCCGGCCGCTGAATATCTTCAGTTCGATCATCGGTTGCCCTGGAGTTTTTGCAATTCCAGCTCGACCGCCCGAAGGTGATCGACTGTATTTACGCTAAGTGCCTCGACCGGTTTCAGAACCGGCAAGGCCCGGACGTCCAGTCCCTGCTTCAGCATTATGGCGGGCAAATCGGTAATGTAATACTCCCGCTGATTGTTGTTGGTGGACAACTGGTCCAGTCCCTGCAACATATGGGCAGCATCAAAAACGTAGGTGCTCATGTTCACTTCAGAAATCTGCCGCTGCTCGTCGGTTGCGTCTTTTTGTTCGACGATTCCCGTAAAGTTCCCCTTGCCGTCCCGCACGATTCGCCCCAGACCCTCGGGGTTGTCATGGATCAGCGTTCCCAGCACGCAGGCACATTTTCCGGCCTGAAACTCCTTCAACAGGGCCTGAATGCTGGTCGCCTGCAGCATCGGGGAATCGCCCGCAACAACCACGACCGGCCCCCTGTATCCGGCCAGTGCGTCCCGGCACATCATCACCGCATGGCCAGTCCCCAATCGCTCTTTCTGCTCGGCGAATTCGATTCGCCCGACGTCGGCCAGTTCGCTCCGGACAAGTTCGGACCGGTAACCCACGACCGCAACGATCTTCCCAACGCCGGCCTCCCGCAGAGATTCAATTACATAACGGACCAGCGGCTTTCCGTTCGCCGTGCAGAGGACTTTGGGCAAGTCCGTCTTCATTCGCTTCCCCTCGCCAGCAGCGAGGATGATCGATATTGCTTCCCGTTCCATTTCCTGCCGTCCAAACACGGCCCAAAAAATGGTCGTGCCCCAAAAAGTGATGTTTGGTCAGACCCGCGCCAAACCGTGAAGAGTCCGGAACCCAGTGACCGGCGAACCAGCAGGACTTCCACCTGCGACGATCCCAAAGACTTCCTGAATGCTGGTTACACGAAAATCCGAAACAGGGACCGGCCTCGCAACTGCTCCAGCCCTGCGGGATTGTGCTTCATGCCTGTTCCAGCCGGAACCAGGCGGGTCCAGATGCACTGTCTTCAGTCCAAGACAATGGGCGACCTCCAGCCGCTCGACGGATGTTGTCACATAGGCAGTCGCACCAGGAATCGAATTCAAGTCCCGCATCACATGCTCAAACGATTGCGGATCCGGCAACTGGCGACCGGCACTGCGACTGGTCAAACAAACGTCAAACGGCACCCGAATCCCAAGCTCACCAAGTCGAACCTGAAAATCCTGGCTGGTATGGACCGAGTTGCAAATCACTCCCAGCTTCTTCCCATTTCGCTTGAGACTGTTCAGGCAGGACAGAATGCCTGGCAATGGACGGGAGTTGCGAATCACTTCCCGCTGCCGGCTGCGCGCCGAAATTACCAGCTCCAGAACCTGGCATTCATTCAGCAACTGGCCCTGCAGAAATCCTTCCATCGCATTCCAGTATTCCTGTTTTCCGGAATACACATGTGGCAACCAGTCCCGTTGCCAACCCCTGAGAAACGACTGGTAGTCCAGCGTGACTCCCAGCGAACAAGCTTGTTGATGAACCCACCTGTGCCAGGCAGTACCATCAAAAAAGATGTTTTCAACGTCAAACAGTATCGAAGAAATCGACATCGAATTCGCCCAAATCCTTCCCCGCCCCAACCAACAACACGGCCATCCATGTTGCAAACCAGCCATTGCCCGCCAATTCAAGTTTGGGGCAATTCCCGTACAGGTCAAGAACGAAATTGACACGGCAACACTATTCTTTCATCGGCCCAAATTCACTTTCAATTCGCCCGGGGAGCAGAAAACCCGCCGAAGGGGACAGATGACCCAATGAAGGGCTCTTAGGGCGCCGGGTTTTCCATTGAGACCTGTCAACAGTTCTTCCCCTGGCGGGCAAAACCCTTTCCGCCTGAGCCGCAGCTTTGGCCGATTTTTCAAATTGGGCCTGACAATCCGATTGTGGCACGGCCTGGATTCAGGCTCCTGGCAGAGTTTTCGATCCGGAAACCTTAAAACGGACCAACGAACCAGCCCCGGAATCTGCACTAGCCGACCGGGACGTCTTTGCGGCAATAGACGAACATCCCCGCAAGCCAGCTCATCAATCCAAATCCGGCAAGGACCATGATCTGGGCAATGGGCCAACTGGAATTGCGAACAACATCGACCGGCCGATAGTAATGCAACAGCCCCAGAAAATTGAACCGCTCGATGACCGGTATAAATGGCTCCACGAAATTCATGGTCACCGATACCAGCGTGAGGGCAACCACAACAGCAATGACCTGCCCCCGCCGGCTGCTGCAACAGGAAATCATCGAGGTCACTCCTCCAATCGCCAGATGCAAGGCAAACAGGTTGATCGAGACGGGTACGAAAGCCGGTAACCGGATTTCTTCCTTGAAGGGAAACATTGCCGAACCAATGGCGACTCCGGCCAACGGACAGGCTGCCAATACCGCAGCCGAAAATACCCAAACCAGCGATGTGCTGAAATAAACCGTCCATCGCTGTACCGGAAGCGACAACAACAAATCAGCAGTCCCCCGTTCCTCTTCGCCTGTCGTCGCACTGGTGACCATTGCGATAATGGGTCCCCATCCGGAAATCAGTACGACCAGATGCGTGAAGCTGACCGCATACATGATGTTTGACGAGATTTCGCCCGACATTTTGACGCCCAAACTGACTTCGAAAATGCGTTTTAGAAAATCGAATTTCGAAAGAAATTCCAGCAACTCCGGCCCCAGATTCTGCATGGCCCAGGTAAACAGCACGACGAAAACAATGCTGCCTGCCGATGCCAGGACCAGCAACGTTGCCGAATCGCGCAGACTCCTGGAAAAAATCGCCATGTTCACAGGCCATCACCCTTCTGGGCATTCGGCCCGTTCTGGTTCCAATCCTGGCTGCCAATCCGGGAATCCGTGTAATAAGTCATGAACAGATCTTCCAAACCAGGTCTTTCGACTATCACATCGTCGACAGGACACCGTGAAAGCCATCCCAAAAGATCCGGCACGGATCCTCCCCAGGTACCGACGATGGAATCGCTGTCCCGCCGGAGTACAACCAGACCCTCGGGCAACTCCGAATCTGACGGGGCCGTACCGGCGACAAAACGGATTTCCACGCGTCGCAAAGCCCGTCGGCGCAACTCCCGGATACTTTCCTGCTCGATCACATGGCCATCTCGCAGAATTACCACCGCGTCACAAAGCTCTTCGACTTCACTCAACGTGTGGCTGGAAAACAGGACCGTCCGCTTCTGGTCCACGATTTCACGCAACTCCTGAAACAGCGTCTTTCGTACCAGAGGATCCAGGCCGTTCGTCGGCTCGTCCAAAACCAGCAACTGGGGCCGGTGCATCATCGCCTGAATCAGTCCCAGTTTTTGCTTCATGCCACTGGAGTATTTCCGGATCGTTCGCGACAGATCCAGATCAAATTGCCTGGCCAACCGGTCGATCTCCTGCCGACAGTTGCGACGCCGGGCACCGGCGAAAAAATTCAACGCCGTCCGACCTGTCCAGTTTGTATGGAAACGAACCTCTCCAGGAAGGTAGCCGACTTCGGCCCTGATCCGGTGTCCCATCCTCCAAACCGGTTTGTCGAAAACCGTTGCGATGCCTGATGTCGAGCGAATCAATCCCATCAAAATCCGGATGGTCGTCGATTTGCCTGCGCCATTGGGACCCAAAAACCCGGTCAAACTCCCCGGGGAAACCGACAGGTCGATTCCGTGCAGCACTTCGGTCGATCCGTACGACTTCCGAACCTGACGAATTTCAATTGGATTCATACAGTTGTTACTGCAACGGATGGCAGTCTGGTTTCACGGATTGGGACTTGTGGCACCGGAATGGGAATAATTGCTGCCGGTCCACGAGCCAAAAAGGTCACGGACAGCCGGTGAATCCAGCGAGTCCACGACTCTCCATACATGCGAGTAGTCTTCCCCGTCATTGTGTGCACCGGGCACCGCGATCGTTCTGGCACCGCTCGCAACGGCAGCGGTGCTTCCGACCGGGCTGTCCTCAAACACCAGCATCCGCTTTGCAGAAACACCCATCAGCCCGGCGACGGTCAGATAGATTTCCGGATCTGGTTTCCCGAAAGTTACCATGTCGCCAGTGACGATGTGGCGAAACCGTCTGCCGAGATCAAAATGTGACATCGCTCGATTGGCCAGATGCCCAGGACTGCTGGTTGCCACCGCAAGGGGAATTCCGTAACGGTCCGCCGAATCCAGCAGCCAGTCCAGCCCCTGCAACTTGGCGATCCGTTCCGGCAACAAACGGAGCCAGATTTCGTCCGATTCGATTTGCAACTTTTCAACCGTTTCAGCCAGTTTCAGGAAATCCCGCATTTCCCCAAATGCTGCCTGGGCCGTTCGACCCATCATTCGCCGCTTGAGTTCGAGGGTAAACTCCATTCCGCGCCTTCCCAGCAGTTCCTGTCCGGACGCATCGTAGATATCCTCCGTATTGAACATCAGTCCGTCCATGTCGAGGACGATGACAGCGGGCATGGCCATTTCGGATTGTCCGGATTCTGTGTTCATTTCCCTGATTGTCGTATTCTGATTGTGGACCAGTTGTCTTTCACGAGTCCCCCAGTCCTTTTTCCGGCCCATTCCTGCACCTGCCGGAACTGGCATGACTGGTTCGATCCTGAAACGCTAAACTGTACATTGAATTCCCCTGGAGTTACACGGAAGGGTCCCGGTTCGGGCATCACCCGTCGCGACAGGGCCACTCCCTGGCGACTTGCCATTCAATCAAATGTCGTCTGACCGCACCGAACATCAAACTGCCCATAGCCAGCAGGAGGCGATCGATCGCAGCCTGGATGGCAAGGCCCCCCCTGCGCAAATCGAAGGCTATTTGCTGCAGGATTATTTGGGAAGTGGTGCGTTCGGGCAGGTCTGGTCGGCCGTTGACCGGACAACCGGCAAGAAAGTAGCGATCAAGTTTTACAACCGGCGCAGCGTTGGAGACATTGAACCGCTGGCACGGGAAGTCCAGAAGCTGGTGGTCCTGGCCGCAGACCGGCACGTCGTCCAGTTGCTGGATGTGGGCTGGGAGGCCGACCCACCCTATTTCGTCATGGAGTTTTTGCCGCGAGGCTCCCTGGAAGACCTCCTTCGCAACCAGGAAATAATCCCCGTCCACGATGCATTGGAAATCTGCGAAGAAGTCGCGGTTGGACTGATGCATTTGCACGGTAAAGGTGTTCTGCACTGCGACCTGAAACCAGGCAACGTCCTGCTGGACAATGACGGCAAGCCCCGCCTGGCCGACTTTGGCCAGTCGCGATTGAGTGATGAAGCGACCCCTTCGTTGGGGACACTATTCTACATGGCCCCCGAGCAGGCCGACCTCGACGCCACTCCCGATGCACGCTGGGATGTTTATGCACTCGGTGCGCTGCTGTACGTCATGCTGACCGGCAAGCCTCCCTATTTTGACCACACGATCAACACGGAAATCGAAGCTTCCGGGGATATCCGCAGCCGGCTTGCAACCTATCGCAAATCGATCAGCGCTGCGGGACTGCCCCGGCGCCACCGGAGCGTTCCCGGAGTTGACCGGATGCTGGCGGACATCGTCGATCGCTGCATCGCGATTGATCCCCGCAAGCGTTATTCGAGTATTCAAAGCGCGCTGCTGGCCCTCCGGCAGCGGAGCGAAACCCTCGCAAGGCGGCCGCTCATTCTGCTGGGACTTGTCGGCCCTTTGCTGCTGTTCGGTGTCATCGCACTGTTTGGATGGACCGCCTATCGCCAGGCCATCTACGACACGGACCAGGCGATCATGCAGAAGGCGATGCAATCCAACAAGTTTGCAGCCCGGTTGGCGGCCCGTTCGGCAGCCGAGCAGATGGACGAGTATTTTCGGGCAGTCGAGCACCTTGCAGCTGACGAGGAATTCCAGGTTGACCTGAATATTGCCAACGATTCGCTCAAAGACCTGAGGAAAAAACTGGCCAACCCGGCACGAAATGTCGACCCCGAACTGGAGGATGCCCGCAAGGATTTTCGCAACCATCATGCCCGCTCCGCGCTGCAGTTTCATCTGCGTGACCGGATGGCCCACCAACCGCTGGGGCAGGTCAACAGCTGGTGGGTCTATGACCTGTACGGCAACCAGCTCGCCAGCGTTTTTGCCGAAAGCAATGATCCCCAACGGGCCACAGTCCGGAATACGATTGGGCTGAACTACAGCTGGCGAACCTATTTTTCGGGAATGGACGAAGAACTGTATCAACCCGTTCCCGGGGGACCGCTGGAATACAAAGTCCACCCCGATCCGGAAAAGCGGCAGTATATTACCCGCCCCCATCTGAGCGCGGTTTTCAAAAGCGACGCGACGGGCACCTGGAAAATTGCCTTTTCAACACCCATTCGGCACGACGGTAGGATCGTTGGAGTCGTTGGACTGACTGTGGAGATGGGAAACTTCGTCCAGTTTGATCAAGGCACAATCCAGTACGCGATGATGTATGACGGGCGGCCGGGCGAACATACAGGTATCATCCTGGAACACCCTCTCCTGGACGAACAGAGAAAGCAGGCCGACCGGATTGACCCGGAATTGATCGAATGCCGTCTGACGGCGCCCCCTGAAGACGGCAGCATGTTCCTTGACCCGATCGGTCAAACGGGAAGTGGCGAGGCCTTCAATCAACCGTCGATTGCCTCCGAAGCCAAAGTTGAATTCACTGAGTTTACAACCGATCCGGCCGGCAAAAAAGTTGAATCCCGGCGTGATTCCGGATTGCGAATCGTCGTGCTGGAGGACTACGAAACGGTCATTGCTCCGGCGCATGCACTGGGCAAGCGACTGTCGTGGCTGGGGGCCATGGCCACGGCTTTTCTTGTACTGGTATCGCTGGCCATGTGGTATCTGGTTGTCCGGTTGTTGCGAGACTCCAGGCAGCAGTTGTCGCGCACTTTCATGGCTTGGGGAAATACGACCCCAAACACATCGGACGGGGCTTCCATCGGTGGGCGCGACTCAAACACCGGCAACAATACAGACCCCCAAACCTCACGAAACAGCAACGAAACCGAAACGACATGACCGAAAAACTGAACGGCCAGGCAGTCGCCCGAATGATCGACCATGCGTTGTTGCACCCGACGATGACCGATGCGGAAATCGTTGCCGGTTGCCAGCTTGCCCGCAAGCTCAACCTTGGGAGCGTTTGCGTCAAACCGTATGCGATTCCCCTCGCCGTCAGGGAATTGGCGGGAAGTGTGACCGGCGTCGGCACGGTGATCGGTTTTCCTCACGGCAGCCAGCCCACGGCACAAAAAGTTGCCGAAGCGGAATGGGCCCTCGAAAACGGGGCGGTCGAACTGGACATGGTCGTTAAT
>Ga0163150_10007846_pt1 | contig 12360 bp, 8 predicted proteins | sample OliLakLV19P2IB_FD_148628 | JGI IMG/M metagenome (GOLD analysis project Ga0163150, IMG submission 148628) | Freshwater microbial mat bacterial communities from Lake Vanda, McMurdo Dry Valleys, Antarctica - Oligotrophic Lake LV.19.P2.IB | ecosystem: Environmental > Aquatic > Freshwater > Lake >...
CCCAATTCAACTGGTCTCTGGGGGTCAGGGGGCGGTGCGCGATGCCCACGACCCCGCTGCCCTTCCTCCGCACGGAAAAACGCCCGCGACAAAACCGCATCGGATCGTGAATAATACCGGGTTAAAGGACTTACGACGACGGAGACAGGCGAAACGTTCAGCACTCCGTAAACACTCAATGGAGAGAAAGGGAGCGAGTAGCCAAATGGAATCGGCGACATTCATGGAACTGGAGGCTCTCGTTCCTCTAATCGCGAAAACCTCGATCGTCCCGATCCTGGCAAAGAAGAAGGAACGGGAATGGCAGTGCGGCACGGGATCACTATTGGGGATCGGTGAACATCGATTCTTGGTGACCGCAGGTCACGTCATCGGCGATTCCCGCACCGAGCAAATCACTCTCGGCCTCCCACTTCACGACAACACCAATGGGGTCATTGTGCTGAACAACGAGGCGGTTGGAGCACATGCGCCAGGAGATTTTGGTGAAGGGGATTTGGCAGACGTGGGAATCATGCGACTCACTGCCGAGCAAGCTCGAAAACTCCAAAAGGCCTATCAGTTTCTCCATATTCGCGATGTGTCGTATGAAGATCAAAGCGACGACTTCTATTGGGTCGAGGGATACTCGACTAACGAAGCAAGGATTACTGGCGACCTGCCAATGCTAATGACTAAGCGCACGGGGCTGATTGTCCGCTCGTACAATGGTGAACCGCCTGTTATCTCTAATTATGATCCATTGCGGCACGTACTGCTCGATGCCCGGCAGTGGGAGGCAGTGGAGAGCGATTGTCCTGATTTTACGATGGAACGAATAGAAGGGATGAGCGGATCCAGCATTTGGAGAACGTTTGGGAAGTGTCCGCGAGACACATGGAAACCGGGACAAGCGAAGCTTGTCGCGATTCAGACAGGAACGTATAAAAGCAAACGCGCGATTCGCGGAACTCTGTGGAAGACCGCCTTTCGACTGTTGGCGGAGAGGTTTCCCGATGCCCTTCCGGCGATGAAACTCATCTTGCCTATTGAGCTTTAGCCCTCAGAAACTCCGGTACGTAAACGGCCTCACTCGCGGCCTTCATCCTGTCGGCCGGCCCGATATACCGCAGCGTCGTCTGAAAACTCTTGTGGCGCATCTTGCGCTGCAGCATGGGCGCCGACATGCGCTCAACATTCAGGGTCGGGTAGCCGCGGCGAAGGGCGTGGAACCCGTACAGATGGCAGGCATCGGTCCAGGTGTGACTTTCGCTTTCCTGGCACGGCAGTTTGATCCCGGCCGCCGTCTGGATCTTGGCGAACTCGACCCACAAGGTACGCTCGTCGTGCGGCCACCAGAATAGCGTGGGCTCGAAACCGACCATGCCTTGACGTGCGCGAGCGCTTCGGCCGGCAGGTGATCGGTATCGTCGCGACCGCCTTTATTGTCTGCCGCGCGGATGGCATACGCAGTGGGAATCTGTCACTGCGATGTTTTCATGGAGTGCCTCGTAGAATTTGTACGGCAACAACCCCAACCACTCGTCGTACCTCTGACGTTGTCGATCAGGCGGTGACTCCGAGCAGTTTGCAGGCGTCGTCGTAGCCGGCGGCTCGGAATCCGTGTTTGTCCTCGCGGTTGTAGCCATACGCGCTCGTCGTCACGCGTGCGAGACTTACGATCTGTCGCCACCGGAATGCCGGCCGAATGGTGCGGTATTCCTCGCGCACCGTATGGAAGTACTTTTCGCCATGCAAACGGCCGTCCTCGCTGACTGCGTACTTCAACATCAGGTCGAAAACTGGCTCGACTGCATACCCGCGATCGCCGTAGATCGCAATGGCTGCGGTAGCCTGCCCCTGGTCGTTGTGGCGGATGGCGTCTTCCGTCGCAGCCAGCAATCCCTTCGCATCTTGCACCTTGACCAGGGCCTTGTGCGCATCGGTCGGATAGGGCGGCGTTTGGAACGGCGGAGACTGGATCCCCGCATGGTAAGCAGCCACGATAAGTCCCGATACCGCGTGCCGCGTCTCAGCAACCCTGGCCATGTTTCGCCACGCGTTGGTCGCGTCTGACGAATGGACACCTGCCGAATCGCCATGCGTGCGCCAATTGTCCGATCCCTGCCTGAGAACGTACAGGTTGGAGGCCAAGGAAATGGCCTCTCCAATGACTTCGGGATCAATTCCATCAGCCAACGCAGCTGCCACGGCCTCGGCGGCGCGTTCGCGCGGGCCGGTGTAGATCGTTTGGCTCAGCGCATCGACGGCGGCGTCGCCTGGATCGCGCTTGCCGAGGGGCTTGCCCGCCAACTTGTATTGATCGAGTAGCTTCGGCAACAGGTTGCGAATAGGGGATTCGGCTTGCTTATGTTCGACCCGCATCCGTTCGTGATCGGCGCATAACCGCACACATTGGCGCAGCAATGAATACGAGTACTCTTTGCCGAGCAGATTCACCAGCCCATACGTGCGGTGAGCGAAGACAAAGCGGTGGACGTTGAGATCGTCTTGTACCGCGGGCTGTAGGGCGTTGAACGCGGCCAGCGGGGAATCGCCAACTGTGGCCAATAGACTTTCGCCACGGCCGACGTCCCGCTGTCGGCAAGCGTCGCGGATCTGTATGCCGACATCACCGGCGGCGCCGTGTTCCGCGGCATGCTCGGCGGCGTGCAGTGCCTGCAACGTTGTTTTCGAGGCGCCGCCGACGCTTTGAATTTGCTGAGCGTTGCGGTAGAGCACCTTGAGGACCGGCAGCGGTTGGCGGTCCTTGGCGAGAAGCTGGCTCATTTCCAAGGCGGGAAGCATGGCCATGGCCGTGTGGAAGCCGACGTAATCGCATCCACCGAACGTCACCGCGTTCGCCAATGCGCCCGCCGCAGTGAGTTTCGTTAGATTTGTTTCGCCCTTCAGGATCATTTGGGCCAGCAAGGGCTGAAGTTGCGGTGCTGGAGTGTTTCGCATCAGCTCCACCAAGGCCGCGTACTCACCAAGTGGGATCGCGTCGGAACCTTGCGCGGCGAATGCCGTCGAAAACTCCAAATCGTTGGCCAGGGAAGCGCCCAACCCGGCCACCAGCATGCCCCGGCCGACGTCCGACAAAAATCCGCGACGGTTCGTGGGAGTCATGGAAACCTCCGATGGATGGTTCTAAAGTGAAGCGGTGAACCTGTGACGCACCGCGTGGGTCGATCAATCCAGCCAATATCTAGAACGGACCGGCGTTACACGTACGCGGCCCGGAAGCCGCTCTGGTCACTCGCGAATTCAGATTTTCAGTGTATTCTAGCAACTTTACTATTGATTGCATGTGAAGTCGTAACGCTATGCCGTTAATATAGATAAGGTCGAGGAATCCGCCTTTACGCAATCCAACTCTGCATCAACGGAATTTATCGTGACAGAGCGATTTTGCCCCGATTCGGAGCAGCTCCACGAGTTTGTTCTCGGTCTTGGGGATACCGCGAGGTTTGACGCGGTCGCACGCCACGTTGAAAGCTGCGCCGACTGTCAGAATCGACTTGAGGCCCTTGATGCATCCACCGATCAGCTTGTCAACCAACTCGCCAGGCTACGGACGTCGGCACGGAACTCCTTGAACGCTGGAGAATCCTTAAGCCCAGCAATCTTGGAGCCAATTGTCAGATCGCGGCCCGTGGACACTCGAATTGCTGCTGACGCGGGCCGCGATCTTGCCCGTCGGCTGTTAGAAGGGGTCGTCCGGCTCGACCGCTTCGAGCTGCGCAGCGAATTGGGAATCGGCTCGTTTGGATATGTGTTCAAGGCCTGGGACCCCCGACTGGAGCGGGTTGTCGCACTCAAAGTCCAGCGGGCCGGGAGTCTCGCGTCGCAGGAAGAGGTGCAAAGGTTCTTGCGCGAGGCCCGCAGCGCGGCCCAACTCAAACATCCGTCCATCGTCTCGATGTACGAGATCGGAAAGACGGAAGACAACGTCTGGTTTCTGGTTTGTGAATACGTCGACGGAGTCACGCTGGAATCGCGACTGACCGATGGCGAATTCCAGCCCGAACGGGCCGCAGCCGTTGTCGCTGAGTTGGCAGATGCTCTGCAGTACGCACACGAGCAAGGGGTCGTGCATCGCGACATCAAGCCATCGAATATCATTCTCGATCGCCAGCAACGGGCCCATGTGATGGACTTCGGGCTGGCAAAACGGGACACGGGCGAGTTGACGATGACCTCCGATGGCCGCGTCCTGGGAACGCCCGCCTACATGTCCCCGGAACAGGCGGCCGGGGCATCGCATCAGGTCGACGCCCGTAGCGACATCTACAGCCTGGGGGTGGTCCTCTACGAAATGCTGACCCGCGAGCGTCCTTTCCACGGAAACCGCCGCCTGCTTCTGTTGCAGGTGATCGAAGACGATCCTCGCCCGCCCCGAGCTATTAGACCAGGACTACCGCGCAATCTGGAGATCATCTGCCTGAAGGCGATGAGCAAAGTTCCGTCGAGACGGTACGAAACTGCGCGGGATATGGCAGACGACTTGCGACGTCACTTGCAGGGTCAACCGATTCTCGCACGACCGATGGGAACAATCGAGCGGACGATTCGCTGGTGCCGCCGATACCCGCTGGCGGTTACCGTGTTGGTCTCCGTCCTTATCGGATCCGGCGCAGGCTTGTGGTATTTGTCGAGCCTGACGGAATTTTTCGTCCGGCAAACGGCTTTGGAGAGCGCCCGCTTGGAAACGAAAATGCTCGACGAAGTGTGGCGGTATTACAGCGACGAGATCTCCGACCTTGACCCAAAGACTACGAACATTGCGATCACTGAGAACTACCGGCACGTGCATCCTTCGCTACCACTGCCTGCGACATTTGCCATTGATCTCGGCGAACGGATCAGCCGCCGTAGCCCAGGAATGGAGGTCCGCGTCTACAGTCGGTATCCGTGGCCAACCCGCGAGAATGGTGGACCCCAGGGTGAGTTCGACCTGGCGGCGCTGGAATGGTTGGAAGCGCGCGCAAAACCAGACGAGGACCCGTCGGCCGAGTACACGCATTTCGTCGATGAAGATGGCCGCCGTAAACTCCTCTATTACACCGCACGGCACATGGAAAAGAGTTGTCTCGGTTGCCACAACCATCCCGATAGCCGCAGCCCGAAGAAGGACTGGAAGGAAGGCGACGTCGTCGGGGTGTTGAAGATCGTGCGGCCGCTCGAACGGGAGATCGACAATACCCAAGCCGGCTTGCGCGGAGCCTTCATATTGATGGGTACAATCGCGATGTTGCTGCTGGCAATTAGTGTGTCGGTCATGGTCGTCGCCCAGTACCGACGAAAGGGAGCGACTGGATGACCACTGAAGAATGTCCTGACGATCGCGTGCCATCCGGCGGATCGACGTCGCGCAGTCTGCTCTTCGAGGCGAGGCTGGCTGACCCGGCAGCCTGGGAACGAGTGGTTCGATTGTACGCGCCACTCGTGGCATCGTGGTGCCGTCGCTGGGGTGTTGCCGAACAGGACGTGAGCGACGTACTGCAGGAAGTTTTCTCGGCGGTTTCCGCAAATCTCGGCCGATTCCGCAAGGAGCGACCAACCGACACCTTCCGCGGCTGGCTATCTACCATCGCGCGAAACAAGGCCCGCGACCATTTTCGTCGCCGCCTCGATGAGCCCGCCGCCGTTGGCGGCACCGAGGCCACACTGCATCTGCAGCAAATTGCCGACCCCAGTCTGCTGGGCGAGCCGCAGGAATTGACCGACGATGTGTTTCTCGACGAGCTGCTGCGGAAGGCGTTGGAGTCCATCCAGGGTGAGTTTCACGAGCGGACATGGCAAGCGTTTTGGGGCGTCGTCGTCGAGGGACGGACGGCAACCGACGTAGCAGCCGATATCGATATGACGCCGGGCGCCGTTCGCGTCGCCAAGTCGCGGGTCCTGCTCAGGCTGCGCCGCGAACTCGGCGACGCCCCGGAGTAACCGCACGGGCGTCCATCGCTTTTCTGACGCCATTTCGTATCCGTTCCATACTGCAGATATCGCGGCCCTCCCCTTGAGTGGAGATGATCGCCGCGGGGTGATTCGGTCGAGGCGGCTCCGTCCCACTCGTTAGACGCATGATGATCCATATTATTGTGGCCCCTGTGCGACAAATACCAGCACCGCGAAGGCCGTTACCACGGTAAGTGCATCGAACACGGCGCGCTTTTTCATGACGTTGATTTCCTTTTGAATGGGTCGCTGGATCAAAAGAATCCAGCTGTGGCCCTCACTCAATGTCGAACGTCCACCTTGTCACTCGACGCGCGATTCGTCCCGCGTCCCTGGCTGGGTAGTTGTGTGAAGGTGCCTGTAACGGTATCGCCCTGCTGCTCACAACTTGAAGGATCTCGGCCTGCGACTGCGTCGAAACGGCGTATTGGTCGGAACAATCGCAGCCGGCGCCGGTCGTCTCAGCGGTCGTCCTTGAACCAAAAACCCCCATCAACTCGTAAGACCGCACCAGTGATGTAGTCGGCGTCGTCCGAGACCAGAAACGCCGCGGCACGTCCGATGTCGGCAGGCGTTCCGGCACGTCCCCAAGGAAGTTGTTGCCATTGTTCGAGCAAGTATTCCTCACCGAACGCAATCCGCTCGCCAGGCGTGTCGATCCAGCCCGGTTCGATCGTATTGACGTTAATGCGATGCGGCGCGAGTTCTACCGCGATCGTGGCCGCGAGATGATTCAGGCCCGCCTTGGCCGCGTTGTAGGCAGCGCATTGGGCATAGGGCGAAAGCGCATGAACGCTTGAGATGAAGAGGATCTTGCCGCGTCCGCCGCGGTTCACCATGTGCCGGCCCACTAACTGACTGACATGGAAGCCCGACAGGAGCGTTCCCTGCACGACGCGCTCGAAGTCGGCGGCGTCCTGCTCGAGAAATGGCGCTCGCCGGCCCAACGCCGGATTGCTGATCAGGATGTCGATCCGTCCGGTCTCCCCGAGCGCTCGCGAGACCAACTCCTCGCAGCCCTCTCGGTCGAAGACGTCGGCTTCGATTGGGACGCACGTTCGGCCCAACTGGCGGATCTCCTCGGCCGTGACAAGCAGATCCGGACTGCCGGGGCGATCGTTGAGCACGACCTCGGCGCCGTTCCGCGCCAACTCCAGCGCGCAGCCGCGACCGATGCCCCGTCCTCCACCAGTTACCAAGGCAGTCTTTCCAGACAGTTTCATAGACGGTATCGCGATCGGCGGGTACGTTCGACGAGATCCGGCAAGTGTGGCGCGAGGTGTTCGTGGAGTCAATACTGCGGAAGCGCATTGGTCGACGTGACTGAATGATCGTATCGGACGCGCTTGCGACGCGGACCTTAGTTCAAGTTTCGCACTTTTTTGGACGCGAATTCCGGTTTTCCTCGGGAAATACCTACTTCAGAGCAGTTTCTTGCGTGTGCCCGCTTGTCTACGAGATGCAAAAACCAAGCGCCGAAATTTCGGCGCTTTAGCGCCGTCCGCGAAAAACCGGCCAGCAGTCAACGCTATCAATGCATGAATCGTGCTAGCAAAAAGTGCGAAACTTGAACTTAGCCCCCAACTGTAAAGGTTCACCTCCCCGACGATTCATGCCAATAGACCGTGATGCACGCGAGGGCCCCCTCGGCGGGGCCGATGAGCCGCACGTTCAGACCCTGGTCCGGATAGCTAAACTGCAAGGGATCGAAGCCCAGCAGATGGAGGATCGTGGCTTGCAGATCGTGGACTTCCATTTTGTCTTGCGCGACGAAATAGCCCAGCTCGTCGGTCGCGCCGTACGTGATGCCCGGCTTGATGCCGGCGCCGGCCATCCAGACGGTGAAGCAGTGCGGATGGTGGTCGCGACCCAGCAGCTTGGACCCGTTTCGCTCTTCGTTCATTGAGGTGCGGCCGAACTCGCCGCCCCAAACGACCAGAGTTTCGTCCAGAAGGCCGCGGCACTTGAGGTCTCGAATCAGCGCGGCCATCGCCCGGTCGATCGTTTGGCATTTGTTCGGCAGGCCTGTGACCAGGTCGGAATTGGGATCGGTACCGTGCATGTCCCAACCCCAGTCGAACAGTTGCACGTATCGTACGCCTTGCTCCACTAAGCGTCGCGCGAGCAAACAGTTGCTTGCGAAGCTGCCCTCTCCTGGCTTCGCCCCATACAAGTCAAGGGTCTGCTGCGTTTCGCGGCCGATGTCCATCACCTCGGGCACGGCGACCTGCATGCGGTAGGCGAGCTCGTACTGCGCAATGCGGGTGAGCGTTTCGGGATCGCCGACCTGGGCCAGTTCCATTTCGTTCAGCCGGCGCAGCGCGTCGAGACTGCGGCGGCGCCCAGCGCGGTCCATGCCCGATGGATTGGAAACGTAGAGAATCGGCTCGCCCACGCTTCGGCACTGCACGCCTTGATACACGCTGGGCAAAAAGCCGCTTCCCCACACGCTCTTGCCGGCCGTGGGATCGGCGCCGCCCGAGACTAGCACGACGTAACCGGGCAGGTTCTGGTTTTCGCTGCCCAAGCCGTAAGTGACCCATGAGCCGATCGAGGCGTTTCCCGGATTGGCCAAGCCGGTATGCACCAACAGTTCGGCTGGTGCGTGATTGAACTGGTCGGTATGCATCGACTTGATGAATGCCACATCGTCGACGACGCGGCTGAAATGCGGCAGCATACTGCTCACCCACGCGCCGGATTGGCCGTGTTGGATGAACTTATGTGGCGTGCCCAATAGCTTCGGCACGCCCTTGATGAACGCGAACCGCTGCCCCTTGAGCAGGCTCTCTGGACAGGGCTGCATGTTCAGTTCGACCAGCTTCGGCTTCCAGTCGAACAGGTCGTGCTGGGGAGGCGATCCGGACATGTGCAGATAGATGACCGCCTTGGCCTTGGCCGGCAGCGGCGGTTGCTTCGGCAGTAGCGGATTGTCCGCCGCCGTCGTTGTTGCAGCGCCCCAGGTTCGTCGCGGCCCGATGAGCGCGGCCAAAGCTGCGGCGCCCAGGCCCGAATTGCACCGGCGCAAGAAATGCCGCCGGGTGACCGTCTCTAGATATCGGCGTTGAAGCTCAGTTTGGTGGTCCATGTCCGCTCCAGAATCCACAACCACCAGTCGCGGCGGAATGCTAGTTTCTCGTCAACACCGCATCGTGGTTCAGCAACACATTGGCAACGACGGTCCAAGCGGCCAGTTCAGCCGAAGCCAGTTGCGGCGGCGCACCAGGCGCGTTGCCGGTCAACTTGCAGGCCGCTTCCGCGTCGGTGGCGTAGTGTTGCAATTCAGTGTTCAGTAAATCGAGCACGACCGTCACCTGATCGTCTCCTGGCGGGCGACAGAGGCACAATTGCAGGGCGAAGCGGGCGCGATCGACGAGTACGTCGCCCCCCTCATGGACGATGCGCCGTGCCAGCGCCTGCGCTGCCTCGACATACACAGGATCATTGAGCGTCACGAAGGCTTGCAGCGGCGTGTTGGTCCGCACGCGACGCAGCGTACACGTTTCTCGGCTGGGTGCGTCGAAGGTGGACATCGACGGATACGGCACCGTCCGACGCCAGAACGTGTACAGCCCCCGGCGATAGCGGTCGCCACCGGTACTGGTGGGCCAAGAGCGGCTGATGTCGAACGCTGTCCGCCACAACCCATCGGGTTGCGGTGGATAGACACTCGGCCCGCCGACCTTATGGCTGAGCAATCCGGAGATTGCCAGCGCCTGGTCCCGCACCATTTCGGCCTCGAGCCGGAACCGCGGAGCGCGGGCCAGCAGCCGGTTGCGCGGATCCTTGGCCACTAACTCCGGCGGCACGCGCGACGATTGTCGATACGTAGCAGAGGTCACGATCAAGCGCAGCAGTTCCTTCGTGTCCCAGCCGCGTGCCATGTATTCCACGGCCAGCCAATCGAGTAATTCAGCATGACTCGGCAGCGCACCCTTGGCGCCAAAATCCTCCTCCGTTTCCACGATGCCCCGGCCGAACAACTGCGACCAAAAACGATTGACCATGACCCGCGCCGTGAGCGGGTTTTCGCGATCGACCAGCCATCGGGCCAAGCCCAATCGATTGAGCGGTGCGTCCTTGGCCAGTGGTTGGAACGCCGAGAGCACGGCCGGTTCCACGCGTTCGCCAGGAATTAGAAAATTCCCCCTTTGCAGCACATGCGTGGATCGGCGCTGGTCAGAGGGCAGCTCGCGTAGGATGGGCGTCTCGACAGAACCTGTAGCCGCCAATTCCTTTGACAACTGCATCCACTCTTGGCGCAGATCCTTTAACTCCGGCGCGACCAGGCGGTAGACGGCCGAGGTGAGGGCCATTTGCATCCTGGACCGCCGCCCTGTACATGCCGCCAAGAATCGTTGTATGGACTTCGGCAACTGATCACACAATGATGCCTTCCACTGCGCCTGGCGCTGACTGATCTGCAAATCGGGATCGTTCATCCGGCGCCGTACTTCGGCGAATCGCCGCTCCAACTCGGGACGCACCCGTTGCCGGCTCGGCGGAATGATCGAGGCCAGAGGTACTTCTTCCGGGAACTTATCGCTGTCTTCGGCCTGGTTGAAGAAGGCGTAGAATTGGTAGTACTCGCGCTGCGATATCGGATCGTACTTATGCGAATGGCACTGGGCGCAGCCCATCGTTAGCCCCATCCAAACCTGTGCCGTGACATTGGCTCGGTCCTTGACCGCCGCCACACGGAACTCCTCGTCGTCGGTGCCCCCTTCGTAGTTGGCCATCGTATTGCGGTGAAATGCCGTGGCCAGAATTTGGTCCGGCGTGGGGTTCGGCAGCAGGTCGCCGGCAATCTGCTCGATCGTGAATTGGTCGAACGGCAGACCGCGGTTGAAGGCGTCGATCGCCCAATCGCGGTAAGGCCAAATATTCATTCGCAGTGGATCGGAACCATAGCCGGCCGAGTCGGCATACCGGGCAAGATCCAACCACATGCGCGCCCAGCGCTCGCCGTAGTGCGGCGAGGCCAGCAGCCGCTCGATCAACTGTTCGTACGCATCCGAACGCGCGTCGCGAACGAACTCCTGCACTTCGGTCGGCGTGGGCGGAATGCCGATCAAATCGAGACTCAATCGACGGACTAGCGTGTAGCGGTCCGCTTCAGGCGACGGTCGCAGACCCTCGGCCTCGAGCCGCGCCAGTACGAAGCGGTCCAGATCGTTCCGAGGCCAGGCGGTGGTTTGGACCGCGGGCACTGCAGGTCGCAGGGGCTTCTTGAACGCCCAGTGTTCCGTCTGTTTCAGAGTGCCGGCCGCTTCGTCGGGCCAATTTGCGCCGGCATCGATCCAGGCGCGTAGTACCGCGATCTGTTCGGCGCTGAGCCGTTCGCCCTCGCCTTTGGGCGGCATGCGCTGGTCGTCATCCTCGGACGCACGGCGGTGAATCAGCGGGCTCTTGCCGCTATTCCTTACTTCAATGACCGCACCCCTATCGCCGCCTTTCATGGCCGATGCGCGATGGTGAAGGCGCAAGCCTGACTCGGCGCGATCCGAACCGTGGCATCGAATACAGTGCTTCGCCAGGATTGGCTGCACGTCGCGGTCGAATTCTACTGGACGCGCCACGGCCGATGACGATTTGCGTTCGGGTTCAGTGGCCTCACCCGCGGACGGGCTTAGCCATAGCAGGCAGCTCGATAATACGAGTGCGCAAGCTTGAACCGATTGACGGGACATGCCAGAAATCCTGAGTGCCTCGATGCAACGCCGCCGAATCATAATCGCAAATATGATTCAGGCAGCACGTGAACAACGATCATCCATGAGCCCAACGGGCGAACGACGACCAAATGCTTGAGATAGCTCGTCTACGTGCCGAGGCTGTGAACTAACCTCCGCTTAATCTCGGCCGTCGGCCCGACTATATCTCGACCAGCAACCAATGTATGGTCAAAGCACCCGAGTAGACAATTCAAAATCAGTGCGGAATTACTACTTCGCGCGCAATTCGAGATTGGCGGTGTTGTCCACATCGGGCTGGACGTCGAACGTCAACCCCGATTGATCGGGGTCGCGATAGCGGCGGGGAACGGAGGGGGGAGGGGGAGGGCGATTGAAGTCAATGGCGCCCCCTTCGCTTCGGTTTGGGGCCTCGAACACCGAGACTTTGTGCATCCCGACTATAGCGCCGTCGCTTTTTCCGTAGGTACTGAGCGTGAAGCTGCCGTCGGATTGGATCGTGCCCCGCGCACTGCGGCCCTGTTGCGGGGTAAACACCACCGAACCACCGTTCAGCGGCTTGCCGTCGATGACGGCCGTCCCACGGACAGACGCGGTCTCTAGCCCAACTTCCCCAACGTTTGACGTAAGTGGTTGCGCCGCAACGAAACGACCTCTCGTTTTTCCACTACAAAACGTTTTTGTGCAAGCGTGCGGGCAGTTCCCAGCCGAGGCGTTGGAGCAGGATTTT
>Ga0163150_10007847_pt1 | contig 12359 bp, 18 predicted proteins | sample OliLakLV19P2IB_FD_148628 | JGI IMG/M metagenome (GOLD analysis project Ga0163150, IMG submission 148628) | Freshwater microbial mat bacterial communities from Lake Vanda, McMurdo Dry Valleys, Antarctica - Oligotrophic Lake LV.19.P2.IB | ecosystem: Environmental > Aquatic > Freshwater > Lake >...
CGACGCCGGGTGTCTCCGGCGCCTGAATCGCGACACCCGGCGTCGCTGGGGAGCACGAGGCGAGCCAGAGCAGGGCAATCAGGATCGGGATCGAGCGATAGGCCAGCGTTCGCAATAGGGTCATGGGGTCTCCGGTTAGGTGCGCTGTCGCACAGCGGTTCTCAGCCGCAAGGAGGACGATGCCTGAACCACCCGTAAAAGGAAAATGCCATGAAAATCAAATACGGCGAGGCGGTGGACGACTTTTCGGCCGCCTTGCATGTCGCCATCGACGAAGCCGCCGCCAAGGTCAGGGAGCCGCTGGAGCGCGTGGCCGAGCTGGCCCACGACGCATCGAACAAGGCCGCCACCGCCCGGAGCCAGGCCACGGACTGGCTGAACAAGCGAGGCGAGCAGATTGCAGAGCCCTCGAGGAAGCTGGTCGATGACGCCACTTCGTATGTCGCCGCGAATCCGTTCAAGGCGATCGGCATCGCGTTGGTGGCTGCGCTGGTGGTGGGCCGGCTGATGAGGTGAGGCGCTGCGTGCGCGAAGGTCGGCCATGATCCGGTCCCTGCTCATCGTGGTGCTCGTGACGCTGGCAAACGGCGCCGCCGCCGCTGACAAACAGGCCGCCTCGCTCGGCGATCGGCAGTGGGACGTCGTTCGGGATTACTACAACGACCAGATCCGGGCTGGAAACTGTCCCACCGGATTCAGGAAGAAGGACGACGGCTGCGAGGCGCCGTCAGTGGCGAGGACGTGGGCCGTGGGCAAGCCGCTGCCTTCGGGCGTCGTCCGCTTTGAGGTGCCGCCCCCGCTGGTGGCGAAGCTCGGCAAGCCGCCGACGGGTCACCGCTATGTAAGGGTGGGCGCGGACATCCTGCTGGTCTCGAATCGCACCAAGCTCGTCACCGACGGTATTCTCGACTTCGGGCGCAGGCCGGAGCCGCAGGGCAGTTCGCGCAGGTCCTAGCCGCGGATCTAGAGGCTCGCGAACTTCGTGCGATCGGTCAGCACGTTCCAGATTGCCTCGCGCGAGGCCGAGATCTCGCCGGCGAGCTGGGGATCGCGCCCGAGCCGCGCTTGGATGTTCGCAAGCAGGGTGTCGTAAGAACGGCGCAGCGGCGAGAGCTCGGAATATGAGTTGGGGCCGGAGTGCGCATGGCGGACCCGCGTAAGCAGGTCGTTCACTTCTTTCTGCAAAGCCAGCTTGTGGAACACCGAGATCGCGTTGGTCGCGCGAACCCGCTTTTCGAGGTCGTGCAGGTTCATCTCCGGGGCGGCTTGTGTGTCGTACGCCTGCACCGCGGAGGTGCGGGATTCGCCGCTGACGGTGCCCGAGGTGGTGCCCGCGATCGAGGCGGTTGCGAAAGACGCCGCCAGGGCGCCGGAGAGGAGGGCCAATCGCGCCGCCGCCAGGAAAGGGCTTGAGAATTTCATCGAGTCTTGCTCCGGTGCTGGTGGGGAACCGCCATTCTCCGGATGGGGCCAATCCATTCAACCGCTATCCTGTAACGGTGAACGGGCATTTGTAACAGGTGGTAAGCGGCGTTGACGCCCCCTTTGTTACGGCTCGTACAGACCAAGCACCACTCGGGGTGGTTTAATGGACGCCTGTACACATGAGGTAGGTTAAGCCCACTTGGAAACGATGTCAGGCGACAAATCGAAAAAGGGTCTGGACCGCACGATTATTAGCTTCGGGCAGGACTATGAAGTGCGGTACTGGTGCAATTCCCTCGGCTGCACCCTGAGCCAGTTGCGCACCGCGGTCCGGGCAGTGGGTAATAGTGCGGACGCCGTCAGGACGTACCTGAAGAAGAAATAGCGGGGACGTGCAGCGTCTTCTCATAGCCGGCGTGCTCTGATGGCCGACGCGCTCGACGTTCTAGGGGTCGGCTTTCGGACCGCACCCAGTTCGCCGGGCTGAATTAGCTGATTGGGTTCAGAGTCGCGGGTTCAGAGTCGCGGTCACCACAACCCGAGTCGCTTGACCAACCAGCGGACCAGCGCGAATACCCAGCGCAGGGGTTCGTACAGCGCGATCGGTACGAGCGCCAGAAGTAACCATCGCAGCATCGATGGCTTCAGCAGTAGCCACGCCGCGGTGCCTGAAAAGCCAAACACGAAATAGTTCGTGGCTTCGAGCACGTCCACCGTTGTAAACGCCAAGCCGAGGTCGAGCAGGGATTGAGTGGCCTGCGTCGCCGCCGCTGCTGCCACGGCGAGAAGGACGGTGGCCACGATCACCCAGGTCTTTGCTCGATGGCCCTGGAGGCCACGGGTAAAACGTTTGCCTGACAAGTAAGCCGCGACACCTCCGATGAAGGCGGCGGCGAGGACGAGCAGGATCGACATGAGCGCGGACCTCGGATGGGTGTGCGGGGTTCATTTCGCGACTATACGGACCGCCGTATGCTTTTCCTACGCCCGCGAGGGCGCTTGGATTACAGACGATGCGTGAACCCGGCTCTACATTGGCGCTACAAAACACCGAGGCGCCTACGATGAACCCGAACCTCTGCATTCCACTTGTCCTCGGCGCCCTGGCCTTCGGATTCGCCTCGGCCTCCTTCGCCGGAAAGCCGCTGCCGATGAATCCCGGCCTGATCGACGCCATGACACCCGCCGCACCCAGAGCCGAGGAGCTGAGCCTCACCCGGCTCGAGGACCGGCTGCGCGATTCGAAGGCCCTTGCGCCCGCGACCAAGGCCGAACTCAGGGCCGAGGTGGACGAGCTGATGGCGCAGTTTCGGGATGCGCACGCGCGCGGAGACGCCGACCTTGCGCCCCTGTGGGAGCCGTACAGCAAGCTCATGGCCAAGATCCAGGCGCTCGCAAAACGCGACCCGCGGCTCGTTCGCGACGTCGGGGCGTCCAAGGAACCGATCTGGGTCGTGCTGACGGACCGCGCTCAGTTTGCAGGCGTGAACTGAAGGGCTGTGTGTCGCTCACGGTGTGCGCTTCGGCCTTCGCGGAAGAGGAGCGGGTCACGCCGTCCGGCCAGGGCATCTCCGAAACGCGCGGCGAGTCGATGAGCCTGGCCTCGCTCCAGGATCGCTTGCGCGGAACCATGGCCATCTCCGTGGCGGGCAAGATGGGGCTCAAGGCGGACATCGACAGTCTGATGGGCAAATTCCGCGTCGCCCACGGCAGCGGGCGCGAAGTGCGCTCGCTGGGTCAGCCGTACGATTCGCCCTGGCGAAGGTTCGCCAGGGCTGGGTTGAACGCGGCAGGCTCCAGGGCTTCAGGCCCGGGCGACAGGCAACTCCTCCCATTGCGTCGTATAAGCGGGCGACGCTTTTTCCCTCTTCATTCGCCAGTGATGGTTCACGCCCTCGCTCGCGAACCGCATTGCCAAAGCGCGGGTTCCTAGAGCGTCACACTTTGCAACATTTACCGTGAATTACGGTAAGAATTTCTTGACCAGGGGCGGATCAAACCGCTATCCTAGCGATGGAGGCTTTGAGGCGGGCAGGTTTGCTTCATTGCCTTTTTTAATTTCTAGGTCGCCTTTTCTTCCGCGCCCCTTAAGTCATCCAAGGGGCAGATTCCCCAAATGTGGAAGCTTGGTTTGTTGCCGATTCTTCTTCTGGCATCGTAGCGCAACGCTTCGACTCGTGTCCCGTAAGGCCTAAGTTCCTCTCGAGTCACCTGCACAAATGACCTGTTGATTTCGTACCCCCACGAAAGAATGTATGCGATCACGTCCGCCACTTGAATCAAGGTGGTCAGGTCGCTGTGAACAAAAAAGGGCTGCGGAATAATTTGCGTCGATCGGAATTTTCCCCTTCCATACTTCGTAAAATACTCTTCCATCTGTCCCAACAGAATCTTGCTTTGGGTTTTGTCCAATTCGTCAAAGACTATCGCTCCCTGTGTCGTTGGACCCGCGTCTTCGCAGAAATAAAAGAACCTCTCGAAGAGATATGCATAGTCCTTTCTTAAGGCGTCGTTAGCTGGTTTCGGCGCGCCACGCTTGACGATGCAAGCCAACGTCTTGCAGTGAAATCTCTCTGCAATAGAAAATACTTCGTGAATAAACGCCAGCTTGGCTTGTGCGAGTGCAGTGATTTGGCGTGGGATTGCGGCAGCGCCATCTGTAATACATGCGAGGGCAAGTTCACGACGTGTCGCCGGATCAATCGGCTGCTCTCTCGTAGCCTGCGCAAATACTTTTCGCTTAAGAAATTTCTTGCCTTTAAACTCTTCTTTGATGTGCCCATAGCGGCATCCAAGATATTCTTGTTCGGCATCGATGATGGCCGTGATCATTGGCCATACATCAGCATCGCGGATGCAGAGTCCCGCCAGGACTTGATTGGGAGATTCCCTTTCATCCTGTCCGCTCTCGTCAACGAATAGAAAATGAGCCATCTCAAGGCGATTGTATCTGCCTCTTTGTGGCTACTCCTTTTCCGCGCCACCCCTCTGCCTGAGGGGCCATGGCGGACAAAGCTTCGCCACCAGCCCAAGGGCGTGGGTCGCCTTATAGCGATGGCGGCCAGGAAACCGCCTCAGTAAACTGCGATCAGCTCTAAACCACACAGTGGAGATCCGAAGTGCCACAGTCCGTACCCAAGCCTGAACCGCCTTTCACAATCCTCTTCCCCGACAGCCGGGCGCCGCACCAGGACATCGAGCGAGACGTGGCCGGCCCGGAAACGATCCTGCTCAATCCCTGCAAGACGAGCTTCGAGGAGATCGAGCGCACGGCGTGGGAAACCTGCGATGCCATCGTCGTCTCGCGCGTCCCGATCGATTCGAAAGTCGTCCCGCACCTCAAGCGCACCCGCATCGTCGTGCGCGCCGGCGTGGGCTTCGACACCGTCGACCTGAAAGCCTGCGGTGAGGCGGGGATCGCGGTCTGCAACGTGCCCGACTACGGCACCACCGATGTCGCGGACTCCGCGATCGCGTTGATGCTCACCTTCGCGCGCGGCACCGCTTCGCTGGATGGTGCGTTGCGCGCCGATCTCAAAGGCGGGTGGGGTTACCTGAACAACGTGACTTCGCGCCGCCTGCGGGGTCTTTGCTTCGGCGTCATCGGCCTCGGGCGCATCGGCACCGCGGCCGCGCTTCGCGCGAGCGCCTTCGGCATGAGCGTCGCGTTCTTCGATCCGTATCGGCCCAATGGCACCGAGCTGTCGTATGGCTATCGGCGCGCGCGCTCGCTGCACGAGCTGCTCGGCATGGCCGACGTTGTGTCGCTGCATGCGCCACTGTCTGAGGAGACGCGCGGCATGATCGATGCGGCGGCCGTGAGCGCAATGAAGCCGGGCGCGTGGTTCATCAATACGGCGCGCGGCGCGATCTGCGATTCGGCGGCGCTGCGCGACGGCCTGAAATCCGGCCGCCTGGCCGCGCTCGGCATCGACGCGCTGCCCCAGGAGCCCGCGACGCTCGAAGACCCGCTGGTGGCCGCGTGGCAGGCGAACGAGCCTTGGTTGCGCGGCCGCATGCTGCTCAATCCGCACGCCGCGCACTACAGCCCGGACTCGGCCCTCGACATGCGGCGCAAGTCCATCGAGACGGCTTTTGATTACCTGAAGGACGGCACGCTGATCAACTGCGTGAACGAGGCGTACCTGAAAAAGCGGCGCTGAGGATTGGCGTCAAGGAGCAGGGCTAGTTCAGGGCTTTCATTCATCGACGTGCTTGATGCGAACCTTGTCATCAGGCCGCATATTGCAGCCGCGCGGTCCTCAGGATCTCGTCCCGAAAGTGGCGGCTCAAGTCGTTTGCCGTGCGTAGATCGACTTTCCGGCCGCCATAGAGATTCGACAACTCCTCTTCCATCGCCGAAAGGCCAATCAGACCAGGTTCCATTCCGGGCTTGAACTCGACCAGCAAATCGACGTCGCTCTCCGGCTGCGCGGTGCCTCTCAGCACGGAACCAAACAGGGCAAGGCGCTGAATGTGGTGGCGCTCGCAGAATTCCGCGAGGGATTGTGCTGCGGTATCGGTGTCAGTAGGCATGATGGAAGAGGCGTGAGAGATCAACCGGCATTGAGGAGTATGTCGGCATTGCTGTTGCCTATCAAGGACCTGATCTAGTTCAGTGCCTTCATGTCCTCGGCAGATAGCGCGACCAGCGCCGCCGCGACATTCGCCTCCAAGTGCTCAACCGACTGCGTCCCCGGAATCGGCAGCATCACCGGCGACTTCGCCAGCAGCCAGGCGAGGGCGACCTGGGCGGGGGTGGTTTTCAGTTTGCTCGCGATGGTCTTCAACGATTTCTCTTTGAGGATGTCCCCCGCGGCAAGCGGATACCAGGGCAGGAATGCAATCCCCAGCCGCTCGCAGGCATTGAGCACATCCTCGGACGTACGGTTCCCCAGGTTGTATTCGTTCTGGACCGAGACGATCGGGCAGATGCGGCGCGCTTCCTCCAGTTGCTTGACGCTCACGTTGGAAATGCCGACGTGGCGGATCTTCCCGGCCTTCTGGCCATCGGCCAGCGCGCCGACGGAATCCGCGAACGGCACCTTGGGATCGGGCGCATGCAGCTGGTACAGGTCGATGCGATCAATCTTCAGGCGCCGCAGGCTGCCCTCGAGCGCGCGCTTGAGGTGCTCCGGACGGCCGTCGGGATCCCAGGCAGAAGGACGCGGCCGAAGCAGGCCGCCCTTGGTCGCGATGACGAGGTCCTTCGGATAGGGATACAGCGCCTCGGCGATCAACTCCTCGTCCACATGCGGGCCGTAGCTGTCCGCGGTATCGAAGAAATTCACGCCAAGCTCGATCGCACGGCGCAGGACTTGGTGCGCGTTCGCGCGATCCTTGGGCGGTCCCCAGATGTTGGGGCCGCAAACGCGCATGGCGCCGAAGCCGAGGCGGTTGACGGTCAGGTCGCCGAGGCGAAGGGTCGCAGTCATGGAGGGAGTTTAGACCACTGTCTCCGAACGCCGATTCACCGTGATCGCACCCTGGGTAAAATGACTGCTTGCCGATCATCGAGGATTGAGCGATGCATGCCTATACAGCTGTAATCGAGCGTTGCACGGATACGAACCTGTACGTCGGGCACGTGCCGGGATTCCTCGGCGCCCACAGTCAGGGCAAGACCCTCGACGAGCTGAACGCCAATCTCAAGGAAGTCATCGGCATGCTGCTCGATGACGGCGAGCCAAAGCTCGAGACCGAGTTCGTAGGGACCCAGACCGTAGTCGTCTGATGCCGGGCGTCCCGGTTCTCAAGCCGCGCGAGGTCGTCGCGATCCTTTCTGCGCTCGGTTTCCAAGAGGTCCGACAGCGCGGTTCACACAAGCAATTTCGTCATCCCGACGGGCGTTCGACCACGGTACCGTTTCATCCATTCCGAACCTGTCCGATGGCAACATATTGCCTTGGAAGCCGCTACTGGCGCTGAGTTACGTCCGGAAATGGCAGTATTTGCGCTGTGCCATGGCTATTGCCCGCCGATCGCCTGCGCCGTAGGGCCGAAGCGAAAAGGGAGCGCACGGAGCTGGCTTCTTCGGCGTCGCGCAAGGCTTGCCGGCCCCGATAGGAGAGGCCGAGCGCACGTTCCGGCGGCGGTCCGATCCACACCAGCCGGTTGTCGATCAGGTCGGTGAGCGTCCTCACGGAGGCCCCCAGGACCTTTTGATCGCGGACGCACTTGAGCACGCGCAGGTCTTCGGCGCTCACGCCCGGCCGCACATCTGCAAAAAAATCAGTCGTCATGGTCATCACGCCCGAATCCGTTGGAATGGGCGGATCAAACCATTGCCGGCGGCGCTTCAAGGTGCGCCAAACCGCATAGTTACGGTCTGCTAACACTTCTTACGGTTGGGCGACCGGGGTTACTTCCCGCTCACACCCTCTCAGCACATGATGGCCTCGCCTGAGGAGATCCGGCTGGTCGGCGGCGGCCCGATCGAGATCAGGGGTATGTTCGGTAACTAACAGCCTTCCCTGTGATTCCCGGTAGAGTCGTGAGATGCCTGCCAACGCGCACCTGTTGAAGGAACTGTCCAGGTTCCGCAGCGCAATGGACACGTCCGGCGACGCCATCGACCTGGTGGACCGCAAGACCATGCGCTTCGTCGACGTCAACCAGACCGCATGTACCCGCATGGGGTACAGCCGCGAAGAACTGTTGCGCATGGGGCCCCAGGACCTGCTCTCCGGCAGCCTCGAGGACATCGAGCGGATGTACGACGCGGTGATTGCCGCAGGTGCGAATGGCACCACGGTCGAATCCTCTGCACACACCAAGGACGGGCGCCGCTCGACCAGCGAGCTGCAGCGGCGGGCGCTGCGCACGGATGACGGCTGGATCATCGTCACCATCGCGCGGGACATCACCGTGAGAAAGCGGTTCGAGCAGGCGCTGCGCGAAAGCGAGGAGCGGTTCCGGCTGACCTTCGAGCTCGCCGGGTCGGGCATCGCCAACGTCGACCTGTCCGGGAAGTTCCTGGTCGTGAACCGCAGCCTGTGCGAGATCCTCGGCTACCCGGAGGCCGAACTCGTCGGGAAGGTGGTCAAGGACTTCTCGCATCCGGAAGACCGCGACAAGACCGACGCCGCGCGGGCGAAAGTGAGGACGGGCGAGCTCGATTCGATGCGTTCACGCAAGCGGTACCTGCGCAAGAACGGGGCGACGGTCTGGGTGGACCTTACGGTTGCCTTGGTTCGAAACGCCGAGGGCGAGCCGCTGTACGAGATCGCGGTGTTCGACGACGAGACCGAACGCGTAACGGCCGAGGAGGCCTTGCGCCATAACGAGGCCGAGTTGCGCCTGCTCACCGACAACGTCCCGGCGATGATCCTGTATGTCGACCGGAACCTGGACTGCATTTTTGCAAACAGGCGATATGCGGAGTTCTTCGGTGTCGGCATAGGGGACCTGGTCGGAAAGCCGTTGCAGCGGATCGTGGGCGATACCGCTTACAAGGAGATCGAACCGCATTTCCTCAAGGCACTGTCCGGGGAGCAGGCTTCGTACCAGCGCATGGCTCGGCTCCGGAACGGCGAGCAGCGATGCATCGAAGTCAAGGTCGTGCCGCGCGCCGCCGTCCAAGGTGAGATCCCGGGCTGCTACTTCTTTTCGACCGACATCACCGAGCAGAAGCAGGCGGCCGAGCGCATCCTGCATATCGCGAACCACGACAGCCTCACCGGGCTCCCCAATCGGATGCTGTTCAACGACCGCCTGGGCCAGGCCATCGCCCTGGCAAGGCGCGAAGCCGGCCAGTTTGCGCTGCTCTATCTGGACCTGGACAAATTCAAGCCGGTCAACGACGCATCAGGGCATGACGCCGGCGATCTGCTCCTGAAGAGCGTGGGTGAAAGGATCAGCTCGCAGCTTCGCGAGTCGGACACCGTCGCGCGCCTTGGCGGCGATGAGTTTGCGGTCATCCTGCCCGACGTATCGAGCAAGCAGGCCGTGGCCGCCGTGGCGCAAAAGATCGTGGACGCGCTTACGTCGCCTTTTGACCTGGGGACGACGGCCCAGGCCGTGCGGATCGGGATCAGCATCGGCATCGCGATTTACCCGGGTGACGCCAGGGAGCGCGACGCCTTGCTCAAGAAAGCGGACCAGGCGATGTATGGCGCCAAGCAGGCGGGAGGGATGGGCTATTTGTTCTCGGGCTGCGAACCTGAGGCCGCAATCGGCTCGGGAGACGGGTCCAGGCGGTAGCATTCCATCCACTCCAGGTACGCGGACGTCCCGTTGCCGAATCCCTCCTCGATCAGTCAGTCACCGGCACGTCCCGCACCCGCGGGCCTCCCGGCCGGTGCGGCTTCGGTCAATGTTCGTCAGGAGTGCCACTTATGCCATGAGGCCGCAGCCGGTAAGCACGTACAACTGCCCTAAGCCGGCGAGCGAAGCCGGGTTTCGTCGAGGACCTGAAAAGTACGTCCCAAAAGTGAACGCCGCCAAGTTGCCGATCGATTGCCTGCCTGAGGAGGCTTGCCGCAAGCCATGAATGAAGACCGTACGGAGACCATCCGCTTCCCGACCCACCTGGGGCGCGAAGACATCCTGGCCCGCCTGGCCCAGGTTCGCGAATCCGCCCGAACGGCCGGCGTGGAGGAACTCGCCAGCTTCTTCGCCGGGGTCGAGGACATGCCTGTCGGCAGGATAGCGATGAGCGTCATTTCGGCGCTGGAGTGGATCGAGGCAAACCCGGAACACTCGGCTTTTGCGAAGAACCTGTCCATCGTCGCGATGAACCTGAAGAACCTCAAATAAAACGCGTGAAGAACGGGCGCGAAGGATGCGCTTGATCGCATTCTGCAACGGGAGTTTGCCGAACCCCGCCCCGCGCTCCGCAATCATGATCCATGAACCGCGCTGGGCGGCACCGGGAAGCCCTCGGCAACGGCCACGCGAACGAGAGCATCTTCCATCATCTGTCGAGCGGTCGCGGCAGTGAGCTCGAGATCACGATGCAGGGCTGCGTCCTCGGGGCTGCGGTTCGCGCATTCGGCGCTGTAGCGTTCGAAGCTGCCGAGATTCAGCACCAGTTCCACGAGGTGGCGCGGGCATTCGCAATAGACGGTGGTGGAGGCGGCGGCAATCTCGGACAACGCGCGTTCGTCGAATCGCGCCGGCGACGGAATACCGGCGCCCGTGCTTCGCGCGGCCATCGTCGCTCGCGATTGCGGCGGCCGCAACAGGGCACGGCAAAGCGACTCGATCTCAGCCGCATCCGACGGGGCGCGCGCAACTTGATGGCCCGCCACGCGCAGCCGCCGGATCACCGCGCTCGGCGCAAAACGGTAGAGAACAATCACCTGCGCGGCCCCGCATGCGTCCTTCACGCCAGCGACAGTTTCGACCGATTCGTCACTCAAGGTCGGAAACTCCATTACGACGATATCTGCCGGCGTATCGTGCAGAGACCTGGCTGCGTCCGAGACGCTCGCGCAGCGCCCGACGACTCTTAACGCACTGCCCGCACGATTTTCTTCCAGCCACCGCGTCGAGATCAATGGTCCGACGAGCGCGATTCGCGCCTCACCCAACGTGTCGTCGTCGGAGAGGCCTGATAGCCCCGCAAGCGTTCTCGCGTTGGCATGCATGGCGTTCAGCGCATCCGTTGGCAACGCGGCAATAGCGCCTATCGGGTGGCCCATGTCCACCAACTGCTTGATCAGGGCGAGGCGCCGTATTTCCGCAGATGAATAAAGCCTTTGGCCCCGCGCACTGAGGCGCGGGCCGACCACGCCGTAACGGCGCTCCCAGACGCGCAGCGTCTCGACCGGCATGCCCGCCAGCCGTGCCGCGGCACCGCTGCGGTACGCCCCAGCGCTCGAATTACCAGAACTGTCTTCAATGCTCATTTTTCCCTCCATGTGTCGGATACGGGTGATTATACGTTAATGAACCGCTATTGACCCTGTATATTTAAATTAAATAGAGTTCAAATGCTGGACATACCGAATTTAACCGCTAATATATCGATTCATTAGCAGTTCAATTACTTAAAAGAGGTGTCGTGTCATGGATCAATGCCTGAAGGAGATGTGATGACTACCCGTCGACAGTTTGTATTCGCCGTCATTCCAGCCGCAGCCCTCTTGCCCGGCGCCGCGCGCACTGCGTTGGCCCAGGGCACCCGCGTCGAGGAAAAAGATCCGCTCGCGTTGTCGCTTGGTTATGTGCACGACGCGGCCAAGGTGGACGCAAAGAAATTTCCAACCTACGCCGCGGGGCGCAACTGTTCCAACTGCCAGCTCTTTCAGGCGAAGGCTGGTGAGGCATGGGGCGGTTGCCCGCCTCTGGGCGGCAAGCTCGTCAACGCCAAAGGCTGGTGTCAAGTGTGGGTCAAGAAGGCATGACCTCTGTTCCGATCTTGTCTTGCAAGACCCGTCAAATGTTTCGAAATTTAAACAGCTGTTCTTTTAATCAAACGAAAGGGTTCAAAAATGAAAGTCTCTAAATTCGTAGCCACGCTTGGCATCGTCGCCACCACTGCCTTCGCATCCGCAGCCATGGCCGCCGGGAAAGACATCGTCGACACGGCCAGCTCGGCGGGCTCCTTCAATACGCTGGTGGTCGCTATCGAAAAAGCAGGCCTGGTTGAAACGCTCAAGGGCGACGGCCCGTTCACGGTGTTCGCACCGACCGACGCCGCCTTCGCGAAAATCCCGCAAGCGCAATTGGCGGCGATCCTGGCTGACAAAGCCATGCTGACCAGGATCCTCACTTACCACGTGGTCGCGGGGAAAGTCATGGCTGCCGACGTAAAAGCAGGCCCGGCCAAATCGGTGGAAGGCGACAACATCACGATCACAATCGGTAACGGGGGGGTGATGGTGGACAAAGCCAATGTGATCAAGACAGACGTCGCGGCCAGCAACGGCGTGATACACGTCATCGACAGCGTCATGATCCCTAACTAAAGAGGTCCTGGCAAGAAAGCG
>Ga0163150_10007848_pt1 | contig 12359 bp, 12 predicted proteins | sample OliLakLV19P2IB_FD_148628 | JGI IMG/M metagenome (GOLD analysis project Ga0163150, IMG submission 148628) | Freshwater microbial mat bacterial communities from Lake Vanda, McMurdo Dry Valleys, Antarctica - Oligotrophic Lake LV.19.P2.IB | ecosystem: Environmental > Aquatic > Freshwater > Lake >...
CTTTTATTATTTTATACTGGATGGACTGATGGCATTTTCGGCCCTGTTACTATTAATCCGCAGTATTTGGCTATTTTTACAAACTTAATTAAACAAACTATGGCGAAAGCGGCAAAGGCAAAAAAATCAATTATTAGCAACGAAGCATTTCAGTTTTTACAATCGTATATCAACAATGCATCGCCTGTTGGTTTTGAAACCTGGGGGCAAAAACTCTGGATAGAATACCTGAAACCTTATGTGGATACTCATTATGTGGACTCCTACGGAACTGCAGTTGGCGTAATCAATCCTGACAACAAATTTAAAGTAGTGATTGAAGCCCATGCTGATGAAATAAGCTGGTTTGTAAACTATGTTACTCCTGAAGGGTTGATATATTTAAAAAGAAACGGTGGTGTTGATCATCAGACAGCACCGGCATCCAGGGTATTGATTCATGGAAAAAAAGGGGCGGTAAAAGCTGTATTTGGGTGGCCGGCCATTCATACAAGAATCGGTAACCCCGATCAAAAAGAACAGGCACCAAGAACAGATAATTTATGGTTGGATTGTGGTGCAAGAAATCGCAAAGAGGTAGAAGCATTGGGAATCCATATTGGTGCAGTAGTTACATACCAGGATGGTTTTGATGAATTGGCCAATGGTAATTATATTGGGAGGGCTTTTGATAACCGCATTGGCGGTTTTATGATTGCAGAAGTAGCAAGAATGCTGAAAGAGAATAAAAAGAAATTACCGTATGGATTATATGTAGTGAATGCAGTGCAGGAAGAAATTGGTCTTCGTGGTGCGGAAATGATTGCACGGAGAATAAAGCCAGATATTGCAATCGTTACCGATGTAACACATGATACTACTACACCAATGATCAACAAGAATATCGAAGGCGATGTAAGTACCGGCAAAGGACCTTCCCTTTCCTACGCACCGGCTGTTCATAATAAACTGCTGGCATTAGTAGAAAAAGTGGCGGCTGATAAAAAGATTGCTGTGCAATGGCGGGCATTAAGCCGCAGCACCGGAACCGACACTGATTCCTTTGCTTATTCCAATGATGGTTGTCCTTCAGTTCTTATATCAATTCCGCTTCGTTATATGCATACGACCGTAGAAATGCTGCACCGGGATGACATCGAAAATACCATCAAACTGATGTATGAAACATTGCTAACTTTATCTCCGAAAACTAATTTACGTTACATGTAATGCTGCATCATTTAGTATATATTGATCCGGGTAGTGGTAGTTTTTTGGTGCAGGCCATTACAGCGGCTGTACTGGGTGTTGTTTTTTTCTTCCGCAATATCCGTATGTATATCAAATCCATTTTTACCCGGACACCCAAAAAACAAGATGATAATAACCCGTCTGCCTGATGCCAGCTACTATTATTCATCATCATCCATCTTCTTACAGAGATCCGTCGGGATTTATCTTTGAGAAAAACGGAATACTCTACAGGCAGGTCAATAAAGTTTTCAAGGAACATTTTGATTTTTTTATTGCCAGTGGTTGTTATGAAAAATTGGTAAAAAAAGATTGGCTTATTGCCCATGAAACAGTTACAGAAAATCTGACGGGTGATGAGCAGTGGTATGCCACATTAAAGCCAGAGAGATTATCCTTTATCTCTTATCCTTATGAGTGGAGTTTTGATATGCTGAAAGATGCGGCATTACTTACTCTTGCTATACTGAAAGAATCGCTTGCGTCCGGTATGATATTAAAAGATGCAACACCTTACAATATTCAATGGCATACTGGCAAACTTGTTTTCATAGACTCTCTATCTTTTGAAAAGTATGATGAAACTGTACCGTGGATAGCCTACAGGCAGTTTTGCGAAAATTTTTTATCGCCGCTTTTACTGGCACACTATTCCCGGATGCCATTACAAGAAATGATGCTGGCTTACAGCGAAGGAATTCCGCTGGCGGTAACAAAATCTTTGTTGCCCTGGTGGACTAAGTTTTCTATTCATACTTATTTGCATATACATCTTCATGCAAAATACAGTATAAAGAACCCTTCGTCACAAACCGGAAAGAATACGGCTTTCTCAAAAAAGAAATTGCTGAACCTGGTGGCGAGCCTTGAAGGATTAATTACAAAACTAAAACTGCCGGAAAGCAAAAGTACCTGGTCTGATTATTATGATGAAGCCTCTCAGCGGACAGACTACCTAGAACATAAACGGACCATCATTCAGCGATGGCTGGAAAAAATAAAGCCTGTTGCCACTGCTGCCGACCTCGGTGCTAATACGGGTGAATTCTCCAAGCTAATGGCCTCAAAAAACATTCAAACTATTGCTTCTGATTTTGACCCTAACTGCATCAATGCCTTATATAATGAAATAAAGAAAAACGGGGAGAAGAATATAGTACCCATTATTATTGACTTTTCTAAACCATCCCCTGCCATCGGGGTAAATAATGAGGAAAGGGATTCTTTTATAAAACGAACCCATGTTGATCTTGCATTAGCACTTGCATTAATTCATCATTTGGCGATTGGCAAGAATATACCGTTGGAGAAGATTGCTGATCTCTTTCAAAAATTGTGCAATTACCTCATTATTGAATTTGTGCCTAAGCAGGATGAAAAGATTAAACTGATGCTGACCGGCAAAAAAGATATTTACACAGCTTACAAGGAAGAAAATTTTCTATCGGCGTTCCAACAATATTTCTCTGTTCTGGAAAAAGAAACAATTGCCGGCTCGGAAAGAACAATATACCTGATGAAGAAAAATGAAGCATAAACTTCTACATATACTACGGACAAAACCAATCTTTCTCTTTTTGTTACCGCCATTTTTTGTGCTGCACGGCTTCCTGGAGAATTATAATTTTGTTCCGGTAAAAGATGCTTTATTACTCACCGGCATTTACATCGGTGCTTCAATAGTCTTTTCACTGTTGTGCTGGCTGCTGTACCGAAATTTTACTAAAGCCAACCTGGTTGCTTTTTGTATTATGGCTTTTAATTTTTTCTTTGGCACTACACATGACACTTTAAAGAAATTGTTTCCCGGATCATTCATTACCAAATACATATTCTTACTGCCTGCCGCTATTCTTTTATTTATACTACTCCTGATTGTATTAAAAAAAAGAAAAGCTCCTTTATTAAAATTGACTTATTACCTGAATGCCCTTTTGGTAATACTTATTTTAGCAGATACTATTTTACTGACAGGCAAAATACTAACGAAGAAAAAAACTTCGTATTCTCTACCGGCCGGTTTTGTCACCTGTGAAAGTTGTCCTAAGCCTCATGTATATTTTATTCTGGCTGATGAGTATGCCGGAAATACTGAGTTAAAAGAGTTGTTCCAGTTTGATGACAGCCTGTTTTTAAATGAGCTGGCTTCATTGGGTTTTCACACTATTCCACAAAGCCGCAGCAACTATAATTATACTCCCTTTTCAGTAGCTTCTATTTTAAACATGAATTACTTAGACCTGAAAGGAAAAGAAAGGGCCAAACCCGACCTTACCTATTCTTATGAATCTATCCGGAACAATAAACTTCTTCAATTCTTCCGTTCACACAACTATGATTTTTATAATTACTCTGTCTTTGATTTTGAAGGACAGCCTGCCAGGGTAAGAGAAACATTTTTACCAGTGAAGACAAGGCTTATCACTGCCCAAACGTTTTTACATCGCTTTGATAAGGAAATACGTTTCAACTTAGTGTCCCGTTGGAAATCTAAAAAGAATCTTGAAATTCTGACCTATGCTAACAGAAAGAATAATGAAAATATTTACAACCTTACCTGGGATCTGGCTTTAAAAAAAACAAATAAACCCCGTTTTGTTTATACTCACCTGATGATGCCACATTATCCCTATTATTTTGACAAGAATGGGAAAGAGCAACCATTTGAAACATTGCTGGAAGATAACCAGGTAAATCAAGAGGCTTATATTGAATACCTGCAATATGCCAATAAAAAATTACTGGCATTAGTTGATCATATACTCAATTCATCGGCATCTCCTCCTATCATTGTGCTGATGGGAGATCATGGTTTCCGGCATTTTAAACAGCCGGTTGAATCAAAATATTATTTCCTGAACCTTGTTTCTATTCACCTGCCTACAAAAAATTACCAGGGTTTCAGCGATAGCCTCACCGGTGTCAATTTGTTCCGGACTTTATTGAACACTGAGTTTAAACAGCAGCTCCCTTTCCTGAAAGATTCTACCAGTTATTTAATGGATTAATCAAATTTGTTTCAGCGATTTTATCATCTATTTTTGTACAGTATGTTTGACCCAAAGAAAATATTAGTGCTGGCCCCGCACACAGATGATGGTGAGCTGGGCTGTGGCGGCAGTATTGCAAAGTTTTGCGCAGAAGGTAAAGAAGTTTACTACGCTGCTTTTTGTCTTTGTTCAAAATCATTGCCGGCATCTTTACCATCAAATACACTGGAATTGGAATGCCGGAAGGCAACCGCTATTTTAGGCATCCCACCTTCCAACCTCATTTTATTTAATTATGAAGTTAGAAACCTGCCACAGTTTCGCCAGCAAATTCTGGAAGAGTTGTTACAATTAAATGCAACTATCAACCCTGACTTGGTATTGCTTCCTGCCGCATCAGATATTCACCAGGACCATCAGGTTATTCATCAGGAAGGAATGAGGGCTTTTAAGAATGTGACCTTTGCCGGATATGAATTGCCCTGGAACAATTATAGTTTCCACACTAATTTTTTTATCCGCTTATCAGAAGCAGAATTGAATAAAAAAGTTGATTCCCTGAAATCTTACCAATCTCAATCTCACCGCAATTATATGCAGGAAGATTTTACCCGTTCATTAGCGAAAGTTAGAGGTGTGCAGGCTAATGCTGCTTATGCCGAAGTATTTGAAATTTATAAATGGATTGTGTAAAGATTACCAGCCAATTTTCTCTCCAAATTTTCCCAATCCAAAGTAGTCATTCAGTTTCATATTTAACCCAAGCTGGTTAAATGCTGTATTACTCTGGTAATAAGCCCTTGCATAGCGGATTTGCAGTTTGCCAAGTAATACACTAATTCCCATTGAAAACCCATTTAATCCATTGGTGGCATTGCCAATATTCAACTCTTTTCTTCGCAAAAAATTATATCCAGCCATTACTTCCACATGATTGCCAGGATAAACAGTGGTGGCCAATACAAAATGATTCATCAGCTTATCAAAAGAGAATTTTTTATTACTGCTGTTTTCAAATCCATTCTCGTTGTTAAAGCTGGTGTCGTTATAACTAATATTAAACTGGTGAAGCCGTTGAGCTGTTAGTGAAAACCCAAACGGAGCTTTAGCCAATCGTTTAGTTATGCCTATCTGCAAATCAAAGGGTAAATCATCCGGGTCAGTACCATCATACTTCTTTAATTGAGTTCCCATATTTTTTGCTACAAGAGAAGCAGAAAAGAGTTTAGAGGAATCATGAAACAAAACCCCAACATCCATTGCTAATCCGGTGGAGTTATATTGACCATAGTTTGAACTGATAAACTTTAGTGTTGCACCGTAATTCCATTTGTCTAAGTAGCTTCTGGAAGCCGATACCTGCATTACCCAATCTGTCGGCCTGAATTTACCGAATACATTTCCGGAAGCATCTGTTTCCGAGGTATTGCCATAACTGAAATAATTAAGCCCTCCGGAAAAATTGGTGTTTAATTTTTCATTGCGATAGCCTAATGACAAGTGATACACCTTTATGCCACCATAAAAATCGTTGAACACTGCATTCATTTGTGTGTGCATGGATGGTTTTAGCAGTGCCGGATTATTAAAAACCAATCCCACATCATTAGAAGATTGAGAAACATTTACTCCACCTAAAGCAGTTAGCTGTGGAGTATTGGACAGCTTAAGAAAGTTAAATACAGAATTTCCGCCGAGGGTTTGGGCAGAACAGTTGGCAAACATGAACATCAACAATATTGTGATCCGGAAATTCAAAGCACAACGAAAATAAGCCATTGCCAAAAGAAAATCCTCCCTTATAAAAGAGAGGATTTCTTACTTCCCGGCTATGCCGGGCAAGCCTTAACAACCAACATGAATAATAATAACAACGAAAAAGAAAGTTGGTTGAATAATGCTTAAAAATATTTTTAGCCAACCAATGCCAGTTCCAATACCTGGTTCATAGTTTTTACATAATAAAATTTGATGCCTTTGATAAACTCAGGGTCTATTTCCAATACATCCTTTTCGTTCTGCCAGCAAAGAATGATTTCTTTCATTCCGGCTCTCTTGGCTGCCAGCACTTTTTCTTTTATTCCACCTACTGGCAACACCTGCCCTCTCAAGGTAATCTCACCGGTCATAGCCAGAAAGGGTTTTACTCTTTTGCCTGTTAAGGCAGAAGCAATAGCCGACATCATTGTAACACCTGCACTCGGGCCATCCTTCGGCACTGCACCTTCCGGCACATGGATATGTATATTCTTCTTTTCAAACAGTTTTTTATCCAGCTTGTATTTATTTGCATTTGATTGCAAATAGGTTAATGCGGTGCTGGCACTTTCCTTCATCACATTGCCCAGGTTACCCGTCAGTTTTAATTCTCCTTTACCATCACTGAGGCTGGTTTCAATAAAAAGAATTTCACCCCCTACATAAGTCCAGGCAAGGCCAACAGCTACACCAGCCATATTTGCTGTTTTATAAATGTCATTGCTGTATTTCGGCTTGCCGAGCATCTTTTCAATATCTTCTGTAGTCAGGAATGCTTTTAGTTTTCCTTTCATAACCAATTGACGGGCCTGGTACCGCATTATAGAAGCCAGTTGCCTGTCAAGTTCCCTTACACCACTTTCTCTTGTATAGTCCTGTATTACTTTTTCCAGCACTTTGTCGCTCATTTTAAAATTGCTGCTCTTCAAGCCGTGCAGGTCTTTTTGTTTGGGAAACAAATGACGTTTTGCTATCTCCATTTTCTCTTCCACCGCATATCCGCTAAGATCAATAATTTCTAACCGGTCTTTTAATGCCGGCTGAATATTCTGAACATTATTAGCAGTTGCGATAAACAATACTTTACTCAAATCATATTCCGCTTCGAGGTAATTATCATAAAAAGTATGGTTCTGTTCCGGGTCAAGCACTTCCAGCAAAGCAGAAGATGGATCTCCACGATGATCACTGCCTACTTTATCAATTTCATCCAGTATCATCACCGGGTTGGATGATTTTACTTTGCGGATAGATTGCAAAATTCTTCCCGGCATGGCACCGATATACGTTTTCCGGTGTCCTCTTATTTCACTTTCGTCATGCAAGCCACCCAAGCTCAACCGCACATATTTTCTGCCGATGGCATTGGCAATACTTCTTCCCAGCGATGTTTTACCAATACCCGGAGGGCCGATAAAACAAAGTATCGGGCTTTTCATATCGCCTTTCAATTTGAGTACGGCGAGGTATTCCAATATTCTTTCTTTGATCTTATGCATACCATAATGATCGGTATCCAATGTTTTCTTTGCTTTCTTTAAATCGTAATGGTCTTGGGTGTAGGTTTCCCAGGGCAGGTCAAGCATCAGGTCGAGGTGATTATATACCACGGAAAAATCAGGAGTGCTGGGATGCATTCTTTCCAATTTCTCAATGCCTTTTTTGAATGCTTCTTTTGCAGAAGGCGGCCATTTTTTAGCTTCGGCCTTTTTCTGCATCTCTTTTATTTCCTGCGAATTACTGTCGCCACCCAATTCATCTTTAATACTCTTCATCTGCTGTTGCAGAAAGTATTCCCGTTGTTGTTTGTCTAATTCCGTTCTTGTTTTACTGGTTACTTTATTTTTCAATTCTACAAACTGTAATTCTTTTTGCAGCAGTTGCATTAATAAATCTGCCCGCTGGCGAATCTGGTTCAGTTCCAGCAAACGTTGTTTATCTTTTATATCAGTATTCAGATTACTGGAAACAAAATGAATCAGAAAAGCGGGGTTCTCAATATTGCGAAGGATAATAGATGCCTCAGTAGGAATATTGGGTGAAAGATGAACTATGTCAGCCGCAAGATCTTTGATATTGGCTATATAAGCATTGAAGTCCTCATCTTTCGGCGACTCTTCCTCATCCAGTTTTTTAATCTTTGCTTTGAAATAAGGGTCTTCTTCAAAAATAGATTCGATGACAAACCGGTTTTTGCCCTGGATGATGATAGTAGTGCCACCGTCCGGCATTTTTATCAGCTTCACTATTTTAGCAACCGTACCAATATTCTCCAGGTCTTTCATTTCCGGCTCTTCTATATTACTGTCTTTTTGCGCCACCACGCCTATCAGTTTATCACCTTTGTAGGCATCATTCACCGCTTTTATGCTTTTATCCCGGCCAACGGTAATTGGCAACACCACACCGGGGAAAAGAACCGTATTTCTAAGCGGTAATAAAGCAATTTCAGCAGGCACCTCAATGCTATTCAGGTCTTCCTGGTCGCTATCATTCAAGGGGATAATCGGCATAAAATCCATCTCATCCTCGGTACGCAGCAAAAATTTTTCCATGTTCATGTCCATAATCTTCGTTCTTCTTTAGTAAATCTGTCATCTTCCCGTTTGGGTTGGGCAAGGCGGTAAAAATATAACGGGAAATCAGTATTGCCAAGATTCATGCCTGCCAATTACGAACTGCCAAATTAGGTGGTTGAAATGGACTTGTTTTGACATTATACATATTGGAACGGCTGAAAAATACCCCAAAAGGGTTATTGTCTGGTATTGGTTAAGCTTCTACTTTTACAACTTGCAACTAAGAATATTTCTTTTTTGTCTTAAAAACTGACTGTTTATGAAGAATATTAGATTCAATATCTTTCTTTTTGTGCTAATTGCATCTACAATTTATGTCGCTTGCCGAAAAGTTGACCATCAGCAAGCACCTGATGAAATTAATGGAAACAATATAGAGGAGAATTTTTTTAACTCTAATCGTTCATCTGATCCAACGGAGAAGGCATTAGTTGATTTCATTAAAAGAATAAATGACAAAGAACATTTCGTAGAAAAAGCGGTAAAACAAATAGGTTTTCCACGGTGGAATAAAATAATTTCCCCATCAGCTTCCCGCAGAGCAGGAAAAGCAACTTCTGATTCTTCCGGTATTACTTATTACATCCCTTTTGTACGGGACTCTCAGAATTACGTTAATGCATCTATTGCAATCAGAGCAAACCCTGATGACACCACTTTTTCATATCTCTGTGACTGGCAGTATGCTCAGATGTAGAACAATACTACAAGCACACAGGATACAGCAGAGTATTTTGCTATCTTTTTTATGTCTTTTGACAGGCATGTGTTTGGTTATACCCATTTCGATATCACAGATAAAGACTTATTTAAAAATGGAAATAATGAAGTCAGGCAAGTTATCTTTTCCGATACTCAAACTACAGGAGGGAATAGCAATATTTTAGCTCCGATAGAAGTATGTGCCGATGTTAATGTTCCTTATACAGTATTTTCTACTCCAAATGCACCTATCTGTAACCCTGACTGCGATGAATGTGCAATTTGTACCGCAGTAACTGTTTTAACATATTGTTGGACAGAATACATTGATGATGGAAGCGGTGGATCTGGGGGCGGCGGCTCAGGTGGCTCTGGCGGTGGTAGTGGAAGGGGCGGTAATAATACACCTCCACCTTGTGGTAATACACCTGTAGCTACAAAGGGGGCGGTGCAGGAAGGGTGCCAGCCGGGTTGGACACCAACAAGTGGAGGAAGTCAAACCAACTCAGCAGGATATTATTATACAAGATTATCGTAATTACAAAACCTTTTAAATCAAAATCCTTTTTTATTAACAAATCCATGCCCGTTCCTTGAACATTTTCAGTGGATTGGTCAATTTCAAGTACCGTCAACAGTTCAGCAAAGACTGGACAATCTAAGACAAACTTATCCTTGGTGGCCATTTCAAGACAACTTCAACGTCCAAACTCTCACTAATGCCGGTGGAGCAGTTCTTAATTGTGATTATTTCCCAATCACAATAACCTTCATGCCAACTACAGGTGGCGTTCCATGGACTCCTCAGCAATTGTTGGATCATTTTAGATTTAACATCAATCAATTTGTCGACAATAGTATAGCAACTTTTACGCCTTATAATAATGGAGGTGTGAATGATGCCCCATTATGGCAGTCATCGGATCCTACTGGTTCGCTTTTGCATTTGAACATGGCGATAAATGGATCAGTTGTCGTTTCTGGATATAATGTTAGCAATCCAAATCATGCTCAAATGATCGTATCCACTGTAAGAACCCCTTTAGATGCCCGGCATCCTGTAAGTGGAAATAGAGTTTTTGGAATTATGGCAAGTCAAACCCCTGGAAATTATATTTTTTATACATCAGCTGTTGATCGGGTAACCACGGGTTTCTGGGACCTTTTAAATGATTTGGGGGAATTAACGCCAATCATTCCAAGTGGTTTTGAAAGTGCTGACAACTTGTGGCGAAGTTTACAAACTAAAATGGCGAATTTTATTGTTGCTAATGGGGGTAAGGCTGGGTCAACCGCAGGCGTTGGTGAAGTGACTTACCGCCCACCATGGATTTTATGGAAAGAATTTTTGAAAGGAAATATAACTTTGGAACAATTTAAAGCAATGCTTGGTTGTTAAAAAAATGACAGATGGTAAAACGATAGGAAGGTATTTTTCCGTTTTTGCCTGTATTGGGTTATTCTATTCATTATACTCATATTCATTCTACTTAATATTTCACAAGATGGAGTATAAAGGAACAGCTCGATATATAGGTGCAATGGGAGGCTACCTTCTTGCTTACTTTGTTTTCTTCTATATATCATTGCCTATTGCACTTTTTTACAACTCTGTTGTCAATATTCTTCCAAAACGTCCTCAAATTAGGATAATTTTTGGAATAATATGCGGTGCTATTATGGGCTATGCATATAATGGGTTGAGCTATTACATTGGAGAACATAGGAGATTAAAAAATCTTATAGCGATGGTTTTAGTCGGTCTTTCGCTTGAGATTCTTAGAGTAATTATAGTTCGTAGAAGGGAACATAAAAAATTACATCATGAGAGTATTGATTAAAAATATTTTTGGACTTTACCTGCTGCTAATTTCGATGGGTGCTCGTTCCCAGGATAAATGCAAGACAGAAAGTGTTTATACAACTGATTCAGTAGGTAATTCCAGTTTTAAAATACCACAGAAATTTTTCTATAAAGTTGCAAATGATAGTGTAAAAGTCTTTTTGGGTGGCGAAGTATCAATACCCATGCTGGACTTTCGAATTACAAAAAAAGAATGTTATAAGGAAGCTGATTCGGTATCATATACCATCCAACTTGATCTTGTTTATGAGGAAGCCGGCAAATCAGTTGAATCGAAATTAAGAATCAGATGCAATTATCTGGGAGCCTATCAAATTGAATTATTATATCCGAACAAAGAGGATAGGATTTTTTATATTGATCAGCAAAAAGCTTACTTAAGAAATAAATAAATAAAATCTCCCGGCGGTACAGGTGGCTCAGGCGGTGGTAGTGGAGGCGGCGGTAATAATACACCGCCACCTTGCGGTAATACACCTGTAGCTACAAAGGGGTCGGTGCAGGAAGGGTGCCAGCCGGGTTGGACACCAACAAGTGGAGGAGGAACAACAACTGATCCAGAAAATCCATGCAGTAATACTGATCGTTCATCAGGTGCTACTGCAACATTGCAGTACATTCAACTAAGTTCCACGGTTGCTCTGTTTACACCTTTTGATCCTAATAGTACAACCCAACCTGAACAATATTTCGTTGTAAATGAAAGCAATGGCGCAAATGTCTCTGGTTCTATACAAAATATGCCCACTGGTGGAGGTTCTATGCAAGGCATTAATAGCAATACAGTTATGATTGTTCATACTCATCCACATGGAGCTTTTCCATTTCCTAGCCCTGCTGATTTTTTTGGATTGGCGAGCTTCGGATCAAATTTTCAAATGCACTATGTAATTGGCTATGATGGAACTAAGTATGCTATGGTAATTAATAATTACTCACAATTGCAGGCATTTGTAGCAGCAAATCCAGGAATAATAGATCCTGTTACAGGTGGTTTTAATAACACCTCTACTTTTTGGCAACAACAGGTAAACCCAATGGGTGTTTATTTAACGTCCCAAGGGTATTCGCAAGACGAAGCCTATTTGCGAATATTAGCTCATTTAATGAAACAGGCAGGCGTAACTTTTACAAAAGCAATTGCCGGCTCCAACATCTTTAAAAAAATTGGAATAAGGCAAAAAAAGGATTCCAATGGTAGCCCAATGGTAAATGCGAATGGGGAACCTATATATG
>Ga0163150_10007849_pt1 | contig 12357 bp, 11 predicted proteins | sample OliLakLV19P2IB_FD_148628 | JGI IMG/M metagenome (GOLD analysis project Ga0163150, IMG submission 148628) | Freshwater microbial mat bacterial communities from Lake Vanda, McMurdo Dry Valleys, Antarctica - Oligotrophic Lake LV.19.P2.IB | ecosystem: Environmental > Aquatic > Freshwater > Lake >...
ATACTATATACTCACTGCAATATACATGTATCCCTGAGGGGAATCGAACCTCTATCTGCGCGTTAGGAGTGCGCTGCTCTATCCTTTGAGCTACAGGGACAAAATGACCGTATAAGTATACCATAGGGTAGTCAAAAACTTTATTTTTCTTGACAGAATACGCACAAAAGCCGTAAGCTAAAAGCAGTCATGGATACATTTTCAGACATTAATAGCGAAAGCGCCTATATTTATCAAAAACCTATCAAAGAACCGTTTTTCAATAAATCTTCACTGAATAAATTCTTTGTCGTAGGCATAGCACTTGTTGCACTCTCTGGTGTCGGCTATACAACCGTACAACTTCGAACTACTCAAAATGTGGTAAGCCAAGCCTCAACGCAGCCCGCGCAACTCATAGTTTCAGCTTCCAAGTCTACTGTTTTGGTGGGAGAAGAACTGACAGTTTCTATACTAATCAATACCAATGATCGTCCAATTACCGGTGCTCAGCTCTATTTTTCATATCCTGATGAATACTTTGAAGCAGTTGAAGTCACAAATGGATCTTTCTTACCCGATGTCTTGGCTCCAGGAACTGCAGCCGCGGGTACAGGGTTTATCACCATAGGAGTTGCGGAAAGTCTTGCGCCCACTGGGTCTGGAGTACTCGCAACAATACGACTTAAGGCAAAAAAAATAAGTTCTAAGCCTGTAGAAATCCGGACCAACAATGAAAAAACCAAAATTTTAACATCAGAAAGAGTGGCAATTGGTGTGATCTCTACTTCTGCTCGAATTACTATAGCTCGTTAGTCAGCCTGTTAGAAACAACTACTAGATTTTATAATTTACTTCCAATTCAGCATTTGTGCTTTATAATGGGAACGATGAAAAAAATATACATAGCTTGCTCTATGATACTTCTAATTCTTTTTGCTGCTTTTGCAACCCAACAAATGAAAGAACTATTGTATTCTACTCACACAACTGAAGCACAAACAAATTCAAAAATGTATGGCGTAAATATTTCAGGTGCAGAATTTGGAGACCAAAATCTCCCTGGAGAACATGGTAAGCACTATATCTACCAGAACAATCAGGACTCATACAATTATTTTGCACAACGAGGACAAGGGCTTATTCGAATCCCTTTCCGCTGGGAACGTATACAACCTCAGGCATATGGAAATCTTTCTGAATTTGATATTCAGCAACTCAAACTCGTACTCGATCAAGCACAAACAGCAAATCAGAAAGTGATTTTAGATCTTCATAATTATGGTAGGTATTATAACGCACCGATGAAAAAAGAGGATGCGTCAAAGCTTGCGAATGTTTGGAGAAAAATTGCAGAAGAAGTCAAAAACCACCCAGCACTTTTCGGATATGAAATTATGAATGAGCCACATGACTTGCCAGAAGGATCCGACTCCTGGGCATATATTGCACAAGAGGTAACCAATGAGATACGAAAAGTTGATACATCTCACCCAATTCTTATTCCTGGATATAGTTGGCAATCAGCACGCTTCTGGCGAGACAACAATGAGAATCTGAATATTACTGACCCATCAAATAATATTTTGTATGCCGCACATCTTTACTTTGATAACGATTATAGTGGTTCCTATAATGAGAACTATGATGCAGAAGGTGCAACTCCGCAAATAGGCCGAGAACGAGTACAACCTTTTTTACAGTGGCTGAATGACAAAAACAAAAAAGGAATTATGACTGAATATGGTATACCAGGAAACGATACCAGGTGGAATACGGTATTAGATAATTTTATGAATGAAATCAATAAAAACTCGCGAATAGTTGGAGGAACATACTGGGCAGCAGGTCCTTGGTGGGGTGACTATCCTCTTTCAGTCGAGCCACAAGGCACTCAAGACAAACCACAAATGTCAGTACTCACAAAGTACAAATCATCCAATCCACCACCGACACCCACACCCACTATGTCGCCAGCGGTCAAAAAACAAGGCGACACAAATAACGATACTATCATAAATATTCAAGATTATAATATTCTGGTTTCTGAATTTCATCAAACAGGTGATACTTTAACTGCAGATTTCAATAAGTCTGGTAAAGTAGACATTCAAGACTATAATATCCTCGTAACCTTTTTTGGGAAATAAATATTTTTCTTTCTATCCCATACTCCTCCCTTATTTACTCTCCCGATGATTTATTGACATCTTAAAGTAATTGTGTTGAACTAAAAATGGACATATTATTGCTATGGAATAGAAGAAGGAAGAGTTACTATTCAGGATTTAAATATATTGTATGCTGAATTCTTCAAAACTGATTTACCTACTCTTAAATCCAATATCACAATAGTTGGCCAATGTGCATCAATCGTAGACATTCAGGATTATAACCTCTTTACTATTGATTTTAGCGTGTATTTAGAAATATTATAATAAAACTCCTACAGCATTCTTGTAACTCTCTGCAGAAAATAGTACGATAAGTGTGATGAAAGTATCAGACTTTTTCAAAAAAATTATTAGTTCAGTAAAGAAGAAAAAATCTCCTCCTGAGGAACAAGCAAAAACAGGCTTTACCAACCCTTCTGAGTATCAAGATTTTAAATCTAAATTTTTACCGTATGTCGCCGTTGTAACTATCATGGCAGGTCTTGGTGTTACCCTTTTCCAAATTCAATACGATCAAGATCCTCGTAGCCGTGCAACTCAAATATCACCTACTCCTACGATGATTCCCACCAATTCTATAGAAAATATACAACACGATATGAGTACTCAGCCACTTGCTACAGGAGACTATTCAGAACAAGAATTAGTAGATAGCACTTCAAAAATACAAACCCTCATGGCACCTTTTGTGTCAGACTCTAAAAACTTTGAGCTAACTCCTGAGATAACAGGCTTACTCGCTACAAGACGTTTGCAAATGTATTATTTTGCCCAAAAAAATCCAGATCTATTTATGCAGAACGTTTTATCAACAGAAATTAGAGCGCTTCTTCCCGTGCAACTTATAGAAGAAACTGATATGGGCGTACAAGGCGTATATACTTTAGCAGGCGATAAAAGCGGTACCGTAGTTTCACACGATACCAACGAGAGTGTGTATATTTTTTCTACCAACTCTCTTTCGATACAAATTCCAAATACATCAAAAGTATTTATAGTCGGAACAAAAATTCATGATCGGATTGTTGTTTCCAGCAACAAGGATATTACAAAGCTTGATACATACATGGAAGGTCATTAATTATGAAAGAAATAATAAAAACTTGTAGTAATCATTTTAAGATTGGTATTTTCATACTCGTACTCAGTACCTTTTCATTGTTGACCAGCTCCACACCTGCATCAGCCGCATTTCCTCGTACTCCCGTCCCAGGAATTTACACACGGGATCTTACCATTTACCGAACGGTAAATACGCTATCGTGCCATCCACAAAACCCCTTGCTTCATGAGATACCTCACTATGTGATGTACAATCCAACTTTTAATGGAAGTGGCGCATGCTGGGCTTATCACAACGAAGGAAATACTAATTTTCTTATGGTAGAGGCAGGAGCACCAGGACTTGCAGGAAGTGAAGACATAAATGGTAGTAGGCCAGCATCCCCTACTCATCACTATATGGTGATGGAACTTCCAAATCCAAATTATAATCCTGCAAATGAAGCTGATTGCAAGGCGGGAAGACTTGGCGCACAACACTGTGGAAAGTATGTACACTGGGAAGGGTTTTCGTTTATGTTCCAAATGGCAGTTGATATACGAGACAAAGAAGTATGGTACATCAAGAATTTTCTCGGAGGATATGATATTCAGGGAAGAAATGTCTCGGAGGAAAGACCTGCGGGTTCAATAAAACTCAATGTTCAAGGCCTTCCTGATCCAAATGGAAGAGACGTATCACTTTATGTTGGGACACTGACAGAGTCTCCCAACAACCATATCCATTGGAAATGTGGAGGGAGCGCAACAAGCGATGGACCTGTAAGACCTGGAGACGCTAACAGGCCATGTTTTGATGTGACTTTTGATATAACAGAAGTTGCAAATCCTGTATTTTCTAATGCACTCCTTTTTTCTGATATTCCACATAACAGATTTACACGAAATCCTCGCAATGTCGCAGCCGATGGCGACTCTCCCGCACACACTGTCCGTGAATGGTTTGATGACGATGACGTAATGCCTGGAAATGATCATTTGCTTGATCAAAAAGATGATGATTGGGTAAAATGCCAGAGTAATGGAACATTTGATAGGCTTTTTAACATGTCCTACCGTGACTACATAAAAAAGTACAAGAGATTTATAGCAGATCCATTTGCCAACAATATTGCAGTATCTCCCTACACTCCAGACGGATGTGACTATAATCCAATCAATCAAGATCCTGGAGCAATAGGTGGAGATCCAGCAGCCTTTCCAAGCACGTTAGCTCACAAATTATCACTCACAAATAAATGGGTTTCTGCAGGAGTTACCGTGACACCACAAAACACCCCTACACCCACACAAGGATCAGGTCCAATTTATTTGCGCTCTGATTTCGGTGGAGGACCCGGAGGTGCACGCGACGAGATTGTAAGTATTCAAGATTTAAATATCCTCTATTCTGAATTTTATAGAACAGATTTACCCACACTTCGAGCAAATATTGCGACCGCTGGTCAAAGCTCAACAGTGGTTGATATTCAAGACTACAGTTTATTTACAACTGACTACCGAGCATACCTTGATGCGCAACAATAATATATGGTCATTATTGACTTTCACCCTCCATTTAGACTAAGATAATGCCTATGGATCAGGAAAAAGACCTCACAAAAAAACAAAAAAAAGAACTTCGCAAATTAGAATCTCTTGATCATGAAAAAGCTGCAAAGAAAAGCGGAACCACAAAATGGGCTGCAATTATTATTGCTGGAGCTCTATTTCTTGGATTTTTTATCTATATTATCTACTCTTCTAAGCAAGCCAAAAATGTACAAACCACTGCCAAACTTACATCAGGAGGTTGGCTACGAGGTGATAAAGCAGCAAAAGTAACATTGGTGGAATTTTCAGATTTTCAGTGCCCTGCATGCGCCTTCCGGGAACCTATGGTTCAACAAGCTCTGAAAGAATATGATGGTAAAGTAAAACTTTTGTACAAACACTTCCCGCTCACCTCAATTCATAAAAATGCGATGAACGCCTCAAAAGCATCTGAAGCAGCTGGCAAACAAGGCAAATTTTGGGAAATGCATGATCTGCTTTTTGAAAAGCAAAGCGAATGGGAAGGCGTTGCTGACAGTAAAAAAGTCTTTATAGGATACGCAGAAGGATTGAAGCTTGATAGCGAAAAATTCAAAAAAGATTTTGATTCAAAAGAAATTGAGCAAAAAATTACAAAAGAAATTGATGAAGGAATCAACTTGGGTGTCAATGGTACACCAACGTTCTTTCTCAATGGCAAAGTTATTGATACACCAGTGAGTTATGAAGATTTGAAAAAAACAATCGAGGAAGCACTCTAATTATGCAAGAACTCGTATCCCAGACAATCACTGCCCTCGCAACACTCGTACTTCTATCAAATATTGCCTCAATTTTTCTTGTACTGTTATTGATTCTTCGTTTTGTTACCAAACATCCAATTATTAGAAAAATTCATCAATTTATCCTAGACAACGCAACCTCTTTTTCGCTCATTGTGGCAACTGTTGCAACACTCGGAAGTCTCTTTCTCTCTGAAATAGCAAAATTTGATCCCTGCAAACTGTGCTGGGAACAACGGATTTTTATGTATCCACTTCCTATTCTATTTTTGGTTGCGCTTATCACCAATGACACAAAAGTCAAAAAATATGTTTTACCAATTGCTACTATCGGCCTCGGATTTGCGATTTATCACATACTGCTCCAGACTTTTCCCCAAGCACTCCAATGCTCAGATGAGCTGATATCATGCACAAGAAAATACACCGCACATTTCGGCTATATTACAGTCCCAGTCATGTCCGCAAGTGCATTTATGTTTATTATTGTATTAAACCTCTTTCGCAACCCAACCAAATAAAATATAATAATTACTTCCTAAAAAAACTACTGTAGATTATTAGGTATGAATACTTTTGAAAATAGCCTTGATCAAAGAGATCAATCCCGACTCGATCCCAGGCAACTTGAAAAAGAGCGCGCTGTACAAATTGCACAAAATAGTCAACAATTTATCAACCTTATGAAGCAGACAGCTGGATACATTGATGAGCTTCGAGACTATGAAAGAAGACTTGTTCTCATAGGAAAAACCCCTCATTATAAACGGTATGCATTTGTTTGGAAAGATAGTATACCTCCTCCTTCTGTAGAAGAAATTACAGAAGAGAATAATACCACTTGGCTCGGTAGGCTACGAAGCAGAGTAAAAGAAGTTTTATCAAGCACTCCCGACCCTGACATAGGAGAAAAGGATCTCTATCAAGGTATAGCAGTCGAGGTAAGCTATGCGGGATTTAACGTTGCATATGATGACCCGAAACAACAATATCCCGAAGCTGATGGAACCGATAACTATATATCAGCAAAGAATATGACTCTAGGAACACTCTATGATGTTATACGCCAAACAATACCGTACGCATTTAAAAGCGATAATCATGAACCAAGAAATCCGAACCCTAACATCTTACTTGGACAGTCATTTCACGAACCGCTTATGACGTGGAATGCCACTGCAATAGAGCCAGAGGTTGTAGAAAGAGATGAGGAAATACTGTAGAAATAGGAATTATTTCTCAAGAAGAAATTCTTCGACTCTTTTATATTTTTGGATTTCTTCTGGGGTGAACCACAACATTTTTTCAAAATTTGCTTCTTCAACGGTTGCTGAGATGTGAACGAGGTTGAGAACTCCTCTTTTTTCATCATTGGCGTAGGCTGCTGAGTCTAGTGAGTAGTCACCTCGAATTGTTCCGGGCGTTGCAGCAACTGGCATGGTAGGTCCAGCCATTGCAACAACATTCTCAACTGCATGTCGGCCTTCTAGGATCATTGCAAGCATTGGTCCGCTTTGTACATAGTCAAATAGCCACTTATTGACAAGTTTTCCCAACTCCATTGGCTCATCAGTTCCAAAATCCTTTTTGGCATCTTTGCCGTACTTTGTGTATGTTGCAAGTGTTTTTTCACCCCAACGCTTGAGGGTTGCTTCTTTGTCTGTCTGATAATGCTGATGAAGAAGTTCAACAGATGGAGAAATCATTTTCATAGCAACAATTTTAAGGCCTGCTTTTTCAAAACGAGTAATTATTTCGCCGGCCAAGCCTCGTTTGACGCCGTCTGGTTTGATTGCAACAAATGTTTGTTCCATTGAGTCTCTATCATAAAAGGAAGTGGTTCAAATGTCAATATATAAGCATCTTTAGCCCAAAAGGTACGATTGCATTGACACAAGAGTCTAAGTATGAAAAAATACAAATGAATTCATACGATTATGAAGCATCACAAACTCGTTATCCAGTACTTGTCTCATTTGCAGCGAAACACCACCAAAACACAAACAAGCATTGTATTTTTTGTACTGATTTTAGCGGGAATTTTCTTCAACCGATTAGTACTTCAAACGGAAGCCGGAATTAGTGATCAAGATCGAGGACCAGATTACGATGTTCCAGGAACTGATCTAACAATTTTTCGCACAGTAAATACACTCTCTTGTCACCCACAAAATCCTGTACTCCATGAAATTCCACTGTATATCACCTACAACCCTACAGAACTGCCACCTATGATTTCAGGAACTATTCCACAGGCAACTATAGAAAAATTTGCACGCAATAATTTAAAAGGTTATTGTGTGGGTGTTCACGCACAAGCTGATTCAAATGTTGTAGGCATACAGGTCGGAGCAAAAGATAGAACAGGTACATATTTTCGAAACAAAATTCCTCATCGTCACACACTCATCGTAGAAGTTCCGAATCCTGATTACTGTGATCCGACTTTAGATACTACGTGTACAATCAAAAAATTTAGCGGAAAATATCTTCACTGGGAGGGGGACGTTAATATGTTTGAGATTGCGATTGGATCAGGCAGCGAAGTCTGGTATAACAAAGACTTCATAGGGCAAATGTCTGTTGGACAAGGAAAAATGCCCACAGTTCCTGAGATTTTGGGAACATACGAAGGCAAAACTACCTGGGGTTCATATCTGTCAGGCATTACAGAACAGAAATGGGCAACGTGTACAACATGGGCAGGTAAATTGAGACCGGGAGATGAAGGGCTCCCGTGTATTAATTATCATTTTAGAGCTGCAACACACACATACAATGGTCAAATAGTAGATGCTGTATGGAATAATCCAACCAATTACCCCAACATACCACATACCCCTCAAGGCAAACCACTTAACAATCAAATGAATTGGCAAGAGCAAGATGCATGGGTAAAATGTAAAGATCGTTTTGCAACAGAACTTGGTATTTCGTACGCTGAGTATATCGAAGCATCACACAATTACTCTATGACAACCGCAAATCCCGCGATAACAGTCAAAGCACCAAATCCCAAAGTATTTCCAGTAACTCCTATTGGATGTGATTATGATGCACATATAGGGTTTGATCCGGGCCAAAAACCTACAGCAGCTGACATGTACAAAATCACAAATCCTGACCAAAATCCTGCGCCTACCGTTGAGCCGACTTTAACTCCTAGTATTACTGCAACTCCAACACCTGTGGTCACCATTACTGAGCCCACAGTAACTCCTACCCCATCCCCGACTCAAACACCAATTGCAACAGCAACTCCAACTCCCACAGCGTCAGTACCCAGTGAATTTATACCTCCTGTTACCACTATTACTTTCCCAAAAAATGGTCAGATCTTTAGTAAATGGCAAACATATACTTCAATTGAAGCAAAAGCAACCGATGCGAGTGGGATTGCACAAATAACAATCTCAATTGATAACAATCAAGTCGCAACGTGTCTTAACGCAATAAAGTGTAGCTATTATTGGGGAGAGCTCAAAAATGCAACAGCAGGGACTCATACAATCACCGCAACCTCAACCGATCGCGCCAATAACACCTCTACTACAACTGTCACCGTTTTAAAGCAGCAATAATGTCAGATTCTCTTGGCGCTCATCTTTCAGTGGCAGGTGGATCCCACAACGCATTACAAAAAATTGTTGAAATAGGTGGAAATTGTCTCCAGATTTTCTCAAGCTCTCCGCGTATTTGGATAGTTCCCGATCTCAATGATGATCAAATCTTGCAATTTCAGACGCTCAAAAAAGCACTACAGATTGACCCAATTTACTTTCATGCAACCTATCTCATCAATCTTGCTGATCCTGGCAGAATTGGTGAACTTTCAAAAAAAGCACTGATCGAGGAATTACGAGTTGCAGAAAAACTTGGCATACGGGGAACTATTGTACATACTGGGTCGTTTAAAGAGTTTTCTACTACTTCTGATCCGGCATTGCGAGCGAAACAAAGTGAAGCGCGGCAATCCCCTTCGAGATTGCTTCGTCTTGAGTACACTCCTAGCAATGACAGTCAAAAAACAAAGTATCAAGTATTAATTCAAAACATTCAAGAAGTCCTCGCCGCAACACCTCCCACAACACTCTTTATTATTGAAAATGCAGGAAACCGAAAAATTGGTTTGAAAATCGAGGAAATTGCCTATATTATACAAAAGACGAATGACCAACGACTCAGAGTCTGCTTAGATTCCTGTCACCTATTTGCCGCAGGATATGAATTTTCAACCCAGGAAAAACTTAAAGACTTTCTTACTACATTTGACTCGCTCATTGGACTTGAAAAACTTGAACTCATTCACCTCAATGATAGTCGCGACCCTTTTGCATCAGGACGTGACAGGCATGAAAACATAGGCGAAGGAACCCTCGGACTTGATACATTTCAACTCTTATTGAAGCATCCAAAATTAGCAAATAAACCATTTATTATCGAGACGCCGGGATTTGATAAAAAAGGTCCTGACAAAAAAAATCTTGATATCGTAAAAAGCTTGAGATTTCACCCTTGACAATCCAAATCATTTTAACCAATAATAGAATACTGCCATGAATGAGCCATATATTTATAATAGGAATAGTACTACTCCGCAAAAGGGTTCTTTTTTTTCCTCTATAAAAGACACACTCACCGGTCGCAATAAATTTGCTACTATGGCTGCAGTATTTGGTCTTATGCTTGCGATAACGATTACAACACAACAAGTCTTAACACAACAAGATTCAAGAAGCCGTGCATCTTTTACAAATGGCGCTTCACTTGCTCTCAAGACAACCAAATCAACTTTTGCGGCAGGTGAAGAATTTGACCTTTCAGTATTTATTGAATCCCCTCAGTATGCGATAACTGGTGCAGATATAAAAATTGACGTTCCTGCACAGTTTGAAGTACTCTCGGTTACAAATCCTGGATATCTCAGCAAGACGATCGTTCCGTCAACTATACTGGCGACCAGTGTGAACTTTGTTTTTGCGAGTGAAATTGGGGAACAAAAGAAAGGATCAGGGATCCTCGCAAATCTTAAAGTACGAGCCAAACAGTCAGGAATAGGAGAATTTCGATTCAATCTGTTATCATCAGAAGTAACTGCTTATAGCATAGAAAATCAAAATATCCTCAATAAAACTACTCCACTCGCTCTCACCGTATCAGGGACTGCTACAGGACCTACTGTCACTCCCAGCAGTTCACTTGCTGCCTTATCACTCACATCAACCAAATCTACTTTTAAAGTAGGAGAACAATTTACTGTTGATGTAGGAGTGAACAGCCAACAATATGCTCTCTCAGCAGCACATATAGGACTTCTTTTCCCTTCCAATCTTATCCAAATTCAAAGTATCACACTTGGAACCACGTTCCCAGTTCGACTTGTAGCTCCTATAATAGGTACTGGTACCGCCAACTTTTCTGTAGGAAGTAGTATTTCCGCTCCTTTTAAAGGAACAGGTTCTATTGCAACTGTTACTGCGCGAACTTTGGCTGCAGGACAGGGTCAAGTTACATTTGATCCAGCAAAAACACAGCTTGCTGCAGTTGCAGAAATAGACAGAAATGTTGCCGGACAACTTAATCCATTTACTTTCATCATAGAAGGATCAGGAAGTGTTACTACGCCATTTCCAACCAGTATAGTCCCATCACCCACACCTACTCCCAAGTCTTTGACACCTACACCAACTAGCACCTCTCAAACCCCAACAGTGAGCTTTAGCAAGCCCGTAAATGGCTCTCAACTTCCACGATACGGGTCAGTACAAGTAAGTGTAACTGCTGGAAGCGCAAATGGCATTAAAGAGATAAAAGTATATGCAAATAGCAAACTCCTCAGAACGTGCCTTACCGCTACTTCTTGCTCATTCTGGTGGTCACCAACTACAGGTACGCAGACGCTGCAAGCAACAGCATCAAATACTTCCAATCCCCCCCAGTTTGGAACATCAACTATCACGGTAACCCGATAAAATAGCAACAGGATATAGTAAAATGTGGTATTTAGAGGCTAATTAAAACAGTTTGGCAAATTTATCTTTATCTTGGAAGTCACCAATGATTGCAAGATTGTAATTTTCAGGTTTGAGGTATTTTTTGGCAACACCCACAACTTGCTCGAGCGTAACCTTTTCAATTTTTTCAATAACTTCTTCGGGTTTTTCAACACGACCCATCAAGAGTTCGTCGGTCGCAAAATATCCAGCAACAGATTTGGTATCTTCAAGCCCTAATATAAAATGACCCTTCACATACTCTTTTGCCTTTGACACTTCTTTTTTGGTCATCTCCCCTGGCTTTTGTATTTTCTCATACTCCTCCGCTACAACTTTTATTGCCTCATCAATCTTTTTTGGATCAACACCAGAGAAAGATGCTAAGTATCCACAATCAATATAATGCTCGGAGTATGCACGTACATAATACCCAAGACCCCGCTTTTCCCGTATTTCATTGAACAGTCGTGATGACATACCACCACCCAAAATTGAGGCTAAAATTGTCAAAGGATACCGGTCATACTCTTCGAGAATTCCAACGGTTCTCACTCCCAACGCAAAGTGAGCTTGCTCTGTCTTTTTATGCTTGAGAGCAACAGCAAGACCTTTTTGTTTTTCTACCAATTTTTCAAATGTGTCAGTTGATCTTTTTGGAAGTGCCGCAAAGGCTTCTTCTATTTGTGCTATTGCGGTTTTGATCTCCACATTTCCAGCAATAACAACGACCATATTAGAGGCATTATAAAATCTCCCCATATAAGAGACAAATTCGTCTTTTTTAATCGACATAATAATATCTTTCTCCCCTGCTACATCCCATCCCATAGG
>Ga0163150_10007850_pt1 | contig 12356 bp, 10 predicted proteins | sample OliLakLV19P2IB_FD_148628 | JGI IMG/M metagenome (GOLD analysis project Ga0163150, IMG submission 148628) | Freshwater microbial mat bacterial communities from Lake Vanda, McMurdo Dry Valleys, Antarctica - Oligotrophic Lake LV.19.P2.IB | ecosystem: Environmental > Aquatic > Freshwater > Lake >...
GAATAGATCTCTCTTGGTTCTCGCGGTCGTTGGTCTGGCCATTCCCACCTACGGCCTGTGGTTTACGAGCGAAGCCGTCCGGCTGGTTGGGGGGAGTGAGTACGTCGTGGCCAGCGCTATTAGCTTTGGGGACAGAGCTATTGGCGCCCCAATGACGCTCGGAGTTTTGCTGATCTTTATTAGTCTCGTCTACTTGAGCGCCAGTTTTACTATTGGCTTATTGGCGGCCAAGCGTCTGAGGTGGCTGTTGCTGGTCAATGTGGGGGCAGCGGTGTTGAATGTTGGCTTAAATCTTTGGCTGATCCCCAGCTACTCTTACTTGGCTTCAGCCGGTATTGCCGTGGTGACGCAGTTTTTAGTGATGACGTTCACTGGCTATTACTTCTGCCGAACGCTCTCATTTACCTTACCCTGGAGACAGCTCGGCAAAATTATGGTCGCGCTTCTGCCGGGATTGATTTTCTTAGCGCTGGTTCCGCAGGGGTATTTTTTGGTCAGGCTGGTCGTCGCGATCTTACTGTACGCACTGATGCTGGGGTGGTTACTGCCAGAGCTAAGAAGGATCTTCTCAGCTGTATTTAGTCGTTCGCCAAAACTTCACTCATGAAAACTAGACCAGACTTCGTCTACATCGTCGTGCTGAATTGGAATAACGCTGCGGATACCATTCAATGCCTCGAGAGTGTGTTTAACAGTACCTACGATCGCTATCAAGTGGTTCTGTGTGATAACGCCTCGACTGACGGTTCGTTGGAGGTTATTACGGCTTGGCTGACACGGCGGGGCATCACTTTGAAGTCTTTCAGCGAAAACGAGCTATCTGGTATAGCCCAGCCCGTTTCTAGCCAGGTGGTGGTTATCCGTAATCAAAAGAACTACGGCTACGCCGGCGGTAATAACCGCGGTCTGCGCTACGCTCAGGCAACGGGCTCGGCGGGCTTCGCCTGGATCATTAACAACGACGTCGAAGTTGATTCGACGGCCCTGACCAGCCTAGTAGCCGCCGCAAAAAGCCGTCCAGCTGTCGGCCTGTTTGGTTCAACCATCCTTGACTACGTCCAACGAGATGAAATTCAAACTCAAGGTGGCGACCAATATTACCACTGGCTGGCCATGAGTAGCCATATTGGGGCTGGCCGTCACCCTGATAGTAGCCTTTCTCAGGAAGAGGTAGAAAAGCGCTTGAGCTACATTGTCGGCGCCTCAGTTTTTGTGCGTCTGTCGACAATAAAAAAAATAGGCCTGATGTTTGAAGGCTATTTCTTATATTTTGAGGAACTTGACTGGGCAACACAAGCCCTCCGACGGGGGATCGGCCTCGGCTACGTCGCCGATAGTCTTATCTATCACAAGGAAGGTGGCACCATCGGTTCCTCGGCGCGGTCTCGGCAGAAAAGTTGGTCGGCTGATTACTACGGAGTAAAAAATCGCCTTCAAGCGACCCGGCGACTGTTCCCCTGGGCGCTACCAACGGTTTGGCTGGGGTTGCTTATCACCCTTATTAAACGGCTGGCCAGCGGCCAGTGGGACCGAGCAGTGATGGTGCTCCAAATCATGACCGGAACTGATCGTCCTCCGCCTCCGCCCTCATAATTAAGCTCTAAATATGGTACGATATACCAGTTACTGCTAGTAACAAATAGAGATGTCCAGTCCCAAAAGCCATTATTATCGCGACTTACTTTCGGCGCTATTAAAGAAGGAAGTTAAAACCAGGTATAAAAATAGTTTTTTGGGCTATTTGTGGTCGATTCTTTTACCCCTGTCACAAGCGCTCGTTTATTATGTGGCTTTTAAGTTTATCATCCGGATACAAATCGAGAATTACGTCTTATTTTTGGTAGCTGGTCTGTTCCCATGGCAATGGTTTATCAATTCGACCCAGTCGAGTGCCAGCGCCTTTTTGGTAAACGCCAACTTAATTAAGAAGACAATTTTTCCCCGAGAGTTTATCGTCTACGCCAGTGTTCTCAATGATATGGTCCACTTCCTCTTTTCTCTCCCCGTTATCCTGATTTTCTTGCTTTTTTACGGCCAGAATCTACATTTAACAACTTTGCTCTATTTGCCGATCTTACTGCTGATCCAATTGCTCCTGACCATTGGAGTTGCCCTGATTGTTTCTTCCGTCAACGTTTTCTTCCGAGATTTAGAGCGGATCGTTATGATTGTCCTCAATATCATGTTCTACCTAACGCCGATCGTTTTTGCTGAATCGATGATTCCGGAGCGTCTTCGTTTTCTCCTTTACGTTAACCCGATGGCCGGTCTAGTGATTTCGTATCGCGACCTGTTCCTCCATGGCGTGGTCGATTGGCGCTACATTGCCGTTACCGGCCTATACGCCCTAATCTTGTTCGCGCTTGGCCGGCTAGTGTTTAAGAAGCTGCAGTGGCGGTTTGCTGAGGTACTCTAAGATGGAAAACGCCGTGGTGTTTGAGCACGTCAGAAAGTATTACCCTCTTTATCACCATATTACCGGTGGTTTCAAGCTTTTTCTATTTAACATGCCGAAAGCCATCGCCCAGATGAAAGATAGTAAGTATTGGGCTCTAAAGGACGTCAGCTTTGAAGTTAAGCGCGGGGAAGTCTTTGGGATCATGGGTTCAAACGGTGCTGGTAAAAGCACGATTTTATCCCTCATCGCTGGCGTTATGCGCCCAAGCGGCGGCAAGATCCAAGTTCACGGGCGCATTGCTCCGCTGCTCGAGCTCGGAGCTGGGTTCCATCCGGATCTGACCGGCCGAGAGAACGCCATGCTGAACGGGATATTGTTGGGGCTAACGAAAAAAGAAATCTCTAGTCAGATGAATAATATTTTAGATTTTGCCGATCTCGGCCAATTTATCGATCAGCCGGTCAGAACCTACTCAACAGGAATGCTGGCTAGGCTAGGCTTCTCCGTGGCAATTAATACTGATCCCGAGCTCCTGCTAGTTGATGAAATCTTGGCGGTCGGCGACGAGAACTTTCAAAACAAGTGCTTTGCTAAAATGATGGAGTTCAGAGAGAGAGGCGTCACAATTGTTATTGTTTCCCATAACCGAGCGGTCATGGAACAGCTTTGTGATAGGATTATTGAGATTAAAGACGGCGTCGTCGAGTCAACGGTTGTGCCGACTCATAAACAATCACATGCTTAAAAAAACACTTCACACCTCCAAAAGACTAGCTAACCAGATAACCCGTGATAATTTACGGAAGATCACTCGATATATCCGTCAGTACGGCCTGGCGCAGTTTTTAAGTAAGGTGGGGGAAAAACTCAGTTTTTTTTCCAACGCCAGCCAAGAATATGCCTTTGACGATGCCCGAGTTTACAAAAAGTGGATCGCTCGTAACGAGCCGTCGTCTGTCGAATTAGCCGATCAGACGAAGCACGTTTTCAAGCTCAAGCCAAAAATCTCTGTGATTGTTCCCACCTACAATACGCCATTGGCTTTTTTGGTGCCGATGATCGAGTCAGTTCAAAAGCAGACCTACTCAAACTGGCAATTGTGTATTGCTGACGGTAGTACAAAAGAGGAAACTCAAGCCTATCTTCGCCAGTTGGGGAGTAAAGATAAAAGGATCGCAGTAACTTTCTTAAAATCTAACGAAGGTATAGCGGGTAATACCAACGCGGCTATTGAGCTATCTGATGGCGAGTTTGTGACGTTCTTGGATCATGACGATCTCTTGGCGCCATTCGCTTTGCACGAAGTGGTGGCGGCTGTCAACGCCGCTCCCGCTGCCGATCTAATCTACTCCGATGAAGACAAGATTTCTCAGAGCGGAGCCACGCGGCTGAAGCCCCACTTTAAACCAGACTGGAGCCCAGACACCCTCCGAACGTATAATTACATTACCCACCTAATGGTCATTAAGCGGTCTCTTCTTGATGAAGTTGGTCACGTTCGTGAAGGATTTGAGGGCAGTCAGGATTTTGATTTGGTTCTACGCGCCAGCGAAAAAGCAAAAAAAATAGTTCACATTCCGAAGGTTCTTTATCACTGGCGCGAGCATGAGAATTCTACTGCTTCTAACGTAAAATCCAAGGGTTACGCCTCCTATTCTACTAAAAAAGCGGTGGCTGACCACCTAGCCCAGCTCAAGATGAGAGGTCGAGTTGTTGACGGTCCATTTTTTGGATCCTGCCGAGTGTTATTCGACTTGACCGGCTCACCACTGGTCTCGATTATTATTCCTACCAAAGACCAGGCTAACCTTCTAAAGCGTTGCCTCGATTCCATTCTTAATCGCTCAACTTATTCGAACTATGAAATCATTTTAGTTGACACCGGCAGTGTTGAATCCGAGACGCAAAAACTGTATGCCCAGCTAAAAAAACAAAGTCGGATTCATATTATTGATTGGAAGAAGCCGTTCAATTACGCGGCAGTCAATAACTTTGCCAGCGGTATCGCTAAAGGCGATTACTTTCTTTTCTTGAACGACGATACTGAAGTTATTAACTCGGATTGGATTGAGGCGATGCTTGAGTACGGCCAGCGCTCCGATGTGGGCGCCGTCGGTGCTAAGCTTTTATATCCGGACAAAACTATCCAGCATGGCGGCGTTATTTTGGGTATTGGCGGTGTGGCCGGGCACTCTCATAAATATTTTCCGGCGCAATCATTAGGCTATTTTGGCCGGTTATCGGTGCCGCAAAACTTTAGCGCCGTTACCGCCGCTTGCATTATGATTCCTCGGAAAGTATTTGAAGCTGTTGGCGGTTTTGACGAGGGCTACGCCTTAGCGTTTAATGACGTCGATCTTTGTCTAAAAATCCGTGAACATAACAAACTAATTGTCTGGACGCCGTATGCCCAGCTCTACCACTACGAAAGTAAAACTCGGGGCTACGAAGATACGGCTGAGAAGCAAGCGCGGTTTAAAGCTGAAGCTGACCGCTTTAATTCCAAGTGGATAGGGCTCGTCAGTCAAGGCGACCCATACTACAACCCTAACTTAACTCTAACGAGAGAAGATTTCTCGCTACGAACCGATGGCTAACTGGACTTTCTATAAACCCAAGTTTGAATACCAGGATACTCTCGGAGAATTTCTTGATACTTTCGGTTGGCTTGGTCACACTTACCTCGCTTATGATTTGATCTCTAATACCAAGCCGGGAGTGGTCGTAGAATTAGGTACGCACTGGGGAGTATCTTTTTTTTCGTTCTGCCAGGCAGTTAAAGATCACAGTTTGCCAACTGAGCTCTACGCTATCGATACTTGGCAAGGAGAAAAACACGCCGGGTTTTACGATGAAAGAGTTATTAATAAAGTCGAAGAGATTAAGAAGAAACACTTTAATGCCCTTAAGATTAAGCTTTTACGTAAAACTTTTGACGAAGCACTCGCCGATTTTACTAATAATTCAATCGACATGTTGCATATCGATGGTCTTCATACTTATGAAGCAGTTAAGCATGATTTCGAAAGCTGGCTGCCGAAGTTAAAAAAGAACGGACTAGTTCTTTTTCACGATACTTCCGACACAGTCCGGGATTTCGGTGTCCATAAGTTTTGGCACGAGCTAACTAAAAAATACCCTCACACCATCCAGTTATCCCACAGTCACGGTCTGGGGTTGCTCTGCTTCAACGAAAAAGTCTGGACAGACATTGAGCACCTTCAGGCTGTCTGGGAGGCCTACTACGACTTGTCTTTCAAGAAAGAAACTTTAGGGAAGGATCTGTTCCGAAAAAATCGCGAACTAATAGACACAAGATTCGAGCTGACAGGGCTTAATCGTCAGCTAACGGAAGAATTGAAAAAGAACCAACAGCTAGAAACTAGCCTAGAGGATACGGCTCGGCATGCTGATAATTTGCAAGCAATTTTGGACGATATTCGTAATTCAAAAGCCTATCGGTTAGCTCACGGTCTTGGTAAATTACATCGTACTTTCAAGAAAAAGCCTTAGTCATTTAAAAAGGCTCACGATTGCTCGTGAGTCTTGATTTGTGGCGATACTAGCCGCAGAAATCCCATTCCTTGACGCGCTTTCTCTGCACTGTTTGCATCATTTGAGCTAATGCCTATTCAGTGCCAAGGAGCGAACTAAGTCAGTGGCGTAGATTCGGATTTTTTTGTAAACCTTAGCCTAAGTACGAGTAGTAAGCTGTCAACCAACGTACTCTTTGGTATTTTTGAATATCCATGTTGTCGATCCTTAAAAATAATAGGTATTTCAACCAAAGACTTGACGTGCTTCAAGGAGCGAAACTTAAGCTCGGTCTGAAAACCGTAGCCTGAAGCTTGGAGTGTTTTTAGATCCACCTTTTTTAGAATGGTAATCGAGTAAAGATTGAAGCCGCCGGTGTAGTCCGAAATAGATTTGCCTAAAAAGAACCGGGCGAAGTAATTGCCGTACTGGCTCATCATCCTTCGGTGCCACGGCCAGTCCGGGGTTTTTCCGCCCTTAATGTATCGTGATGCCACCACTAAGTCGTGACCGGCTTGAACGGCAGTCGCAAAGGAGGCCAAATACATCGGATCATGGCTGAAGTCCGCGTCCATCGAAATGATATAGTCGACGTCTTGGTCAATCAGCCGGGTAAATCCAGCTACATAGGCTCGACCAAGACCATCTTTAACCGCTCGGACAAGCACTGAAATACGAAACCCTGGTCGATTCAGCGTTTTGGCACTTTGCCGGACGAGCTCAGCCGTTCCGTCTGGTGAAGAATCGTCGATGACCAGAACTTCAAAGGAAATATCTTTGATAGTAGCGGCCTTATGGGAGACGCTGTCCAGAAGGTGGGATATATTAGCAGCTTCGTTATACGTAGCAATGGCCAGTCCAATTTTAATCATCGCTCTGCATGTATTAGTTCACAAGTGATAATAACATAAACCGCATTAAGAACACTCTATTATTTAAATAGCAAACTGGGTTTCATCTCCAACGTGATTAGGCTGGCTGGATCGGTAATAACGACGGTTTCAAGCAGCTCAACGACTTTTCCCTTGGGATATGCTTGCTTGCCATTCACCCAGAGATAATTGGTCGGGTTTATGTTGACTGTAATTGGGCCAGGACTTAACCTCTTTAGTTTCATCACATTCGGGGTCCAATATATCAGCTCTGCGTTTACAGAAAGCAAGTGGCAATTAGAGTTGATCCCACACCTAGCCGTTGGTCGGGCGTCCCAGTTGTAGCCCAGAACCGCTTCGTACCCCCTCACTTCTCCGTAGCCAGCTAATTCGGCATCATACATGCTTGTGTAGCGTCCTTCCGCGACCGGATAATGCTCGTATTGCTCAAAGAGCTGTGACTTTTGAACGACTGGCGCCGGGCTTGTAAAAATAGTGTTAAATTGAGGGCGAATAAAAATATACTCTTGCACCACCGTTGTTAACAGGGCTAAGCAGATAGCTATTTCTAAATAGCGCCATTTGTGGCGGAAAGCGCCAACGGCCAAAACGACTGCAAGAATAGACCAGGCCAGCCAGCGGCTTGGAACACGCATCAAATCAAAGCCGGGCACGTGCAACAGCCCTTGGTATAAACCGCCGCCAAGTGCTATGGCAAACATCAGTGCAGCTAGGAGACAAAGAATGGGTGCCAAGAACCGACGTTGCGACGCTGAAATTACGGCACCGATCACCGCTATTGTTATCGTCGAGGCTCCGATAAAAGCGGAAACTTCCCACCATCCGACATTTTGGACAAGGGAAGTGTCGCTCACTACTTGACGAGAAGAAGTTAGCGCCCGCCAAGCAGCAGCCCAAGGTATTGGCAGTTGCACTTTCTCCTCGATTTCGCGGCTAGACTGCGCCACAAACTGAAAAGAAAGGAGAAGCTTTGGAAGAGCCAATGGTACGGCAATCAGCAGAGCCAGGGCGTAGACTCCTAGAGTCTTAAGCTTATGTCCGGCTGTCCACCAGATGAATGGGCTAGCTATGGTCAAAAAAAGAAGAGACTGGATCACAATGTTGTGGACAGCAGTGTTAATGAATAAAGCAAGGCTGAGCCCCAATGCGGGGAAAAACCAGAAACTATCGCCAACCCTAATAAATAAGTAAAAAATCCAAGGCACTAAAAGGTAGGTTAGAAAAGTGTAATGACCGACGTGGTAGTGAAAGGCGGTGAAGCTCGAGAAGGTCCAAACCAAGCTCAGCAAAATAGATCGAACTTGCGGTGATCCAAGTCTTCGGATCAAAGCGTACATGCCTAGGGCACCAATTACGTAATACAGTACGGCAGCGTATTTTAGCCCAGCCACAACCCCATAAATCAAAATAAATGGCGTCTGAAGAGAGAATACTCCAATTTGAGGATTGCCAAACAAGGGGGTTCCACCAGAATTATATGGATTCCACCAAGGAAACTGGTGAGCCAGAAAAGCCTCTCGCATTGGATGATAGTAAGAAAAGATGAGATCCCAATCATTGAGGCCAACTAGATGGATTCCCTTGAGCGTAGGAAAGATAAAGCTAGTTACAGCAATTACAATCACTAAGACAGGCAAAAGAGAGGGTAGTATCTTCTTCAATTTTTTGTGGTCATGGCTTTTTAGTTTGATATTCCACATAGTCACTTGCCGTTGAGAGTCATTTGCCAGCCTTCCGGGTTGATTGGTATTACTACCATAGATTCGCCCTGCTTTAGTTGTTTTATTCCCTCGAAGTATTGCTGGCGATAGTCTTGAAACTCTTTTTCCACAAAGAAAGAACGCCCATGCCAAGAGGAGATAAACCCGAGGAGGAAGAAGGCCGTTAAAAACCAATAGCGGACGGGTGCGGACCGAATCTTAAACGACAACTTCGCTAAAATGATCGTCATTCCAAGGATGCCAAAAATGAAATACCGGTCACCCCAGCGGGCAACTGACATCGATTTAATCGGATCTAAAGAATCAATTAACGGACTTTTAAGTGAGGCGATGGTCATCGTAATCAAGAAAAGTAGCAAGTATCGGACCTGTTTGTTGCTGGCTCTAAATACATAGACAGCAGCAAACAAAGACAGCGTCACAATAAAAAAGCTAACGGCTACTTCGTAGCGAGCGTTACTTTCAAACGTCAGATCAGCCCTGGCGAAACGGACTGCCGGGATAATTATTTGGTTGTAAATTTCTAAAACGGTAAATTTCGACAACAGCGCTTGAAAAGTGACGACCGGTCTCTGTACGTGAGGTAGTAAGTAACTAAGAATCTGGGCAACGGAGCCGGCAATCGCAATGTACAAATAAAAGTCCACTTTTCGCCTGTACTTAAGTTTTTCAACCAAGGCAATCGGTAGGTAGAGCCAGGAAAAGATTAGAGTGAAACAACAAATAGCGAAGATTAGTTTTTCGAAAATCCTGGCGTAAGATTTTTTTGGCTCCTCTGATATGAGAATAAGTGCGCCGATTATACCAAGAAGAAAGACGGAGTTAGAAAAGTTAAAAAAGAATTCATCAATGTTGGCGATCAAACCAACGGAAAGTAACACGAAAATTCGTTGGTAATTATTGCTTAATATCTTGGTTCTAGGCGAAAAAAGGTAAAAGGCCAACAGGGCAAAGATGCACCAGGCAGACGTGTTAAAAATAATTGGGGCATATTGGAGTGGTAGCTGGGCAACAAGATAGCCAAATAGTCGTTCTGTCGAGTGGAAGAAGGCGTTATAAGGCATCGTTAAGGACTTTAGTCCAAGGTTATGTGCATCTGCTAGCCAAACAGTTCCGTCTTCGGCAAAAAGTTGAGGCCGGAGAATGTACTGACTAGACCGAACAAAGTAAAAAAACGCAGCAATACTGACAAAAAAAGTCGTCGACCAATCGGCCCCCTTGCTTTTTAATTCTTTGGCTTCGATCTGCTCGATATCAATTAATCGCATCTTGGGCGGAAGCGGCTGGCTTCATGGATCCAAAGGTTAAGTGCAGACTCTTTTTGAGCAATTTGCATACAGAGCAATAGTATCAATATATGGGCTCAGGCTCAAATGAAACGACGAAGACTAAGCTGCTGCCCAGTGCTGCTTGATTTGTGGAGTTGGTGATTTACGGAGGCTAACTAGTGTACAATCGGTTGAACAATGCCCACGAGAACTCAGTTTTCACAAAGTCTGACTTCCCAATTCTGGTTAGGCGCTCAGGTCTGGTTAATCGTCCTGCTCCTGCCGCTCTACTACTGGCGGTTCTCGATTTTCGGCCTGCCCACTAACTTTATTGAGCTAGCGATCATTATTTTGGCCGTTGGCTGTGGTTGGGACATTGTTCGGCGCCGCGATTGGCAGAGTATTAAACTCCCCTACTGGCTGCCGATCTTACTGATTCTGGGCGGCCTGACGATCGGAACGGCGATATCGCCTGATAGTCGACTAGCTCTCGGCATCGTTAAGGGCTGGTTTGTGCTGCCGATTATATTTGCCGTTTGCTACCAGCAGCTGAAGATTGAAGGGCGCTGGCAAGCTTCGGTGCTGGCCGCGGTGACGGCTAACCTTGGGGCGGTCAGCTTGTACGCTCTACTGCAGTTCGTCGGTTATCTGCCGCTTCTGCCGTACCAAGCCGCCGAGGCCGGTATTCGAGTCTACGTCGAGCAGGGGCGGGCGATCGGATTCTTTGAGTCGCCAAATTATTTGGCGATGTATCTCGTCCCCCTCATTGTTTTTATTGCTGCTTCCTCCGCCGCTCAGGCCGCTTATAACCGTCTCAATATCGGGTGGTATCTATTGCCGGCGAGCCTGGGGCTTATCGCGGTTTGGCTAACTGGCTCGCGCGGCGGTCTGCTTGGGCTAGCAGTTGCCTTACTTTGGCTGGGCGCTCGGCGAATTAGTCGTGGCCAAGCTTTAAAGCGATCGTGGTGGCTGGTCGGGCTGCTGCTACCAACCTCGCTGATCATAGCGGCGACGCTCGGTTGGCGCTCGACTGACGTCGATCGCCTTCATATTTGGCAGACAGCTACTCGCTTGATCCAATCCCAACCCTTAACGGGGATCGGCCCAGGCCAGTTCGGTTATTATTTCTTGGGCGACCCGAACAACGCCGAAACTACCGCGGCCCAGCTAGCGGCGGCTTACCATCCGCATAATTTGTTCTTGGGCTTTTGGCTCTCTGGCGGTTTGCTCAGCCTGGTCGGCCTAATTTGGCTGTTGGCTCGAGTTTGGCAGCGGTATCGGCTCCAGAGAACTGACCCGATAGTTATCGGCGCTACCGCCGCCTTATTAGCGATCGTCGTTCACGGTTTAGTTGATACGACCTATTTCAAAAACGATCTGTCGCTGATCTTTTGGTGGCTGATTGTACTGGTCGGCTAAATTGTCTAGGTTCTAGAAACTATCCCGCCACTTAAGGTCTTTAACTTCTAATTACAAAGATGCCCGAGGTAAAATACCTCGGGCGATTTTTATAGCCGAAAGACCGTCCGCTCGGCTGTTGATCGAGTAGCGCCTAGTCGGCGCTCTGGAGACCTTGGGTACCAAGAATTAGAACTGCTCCTGGCGCCGTTTCGGGATTGATGACTAACTGGCTAATGGCCTGGCTAGCCGCAGCAGTCGTGATGCCAGTATTTTTCCATTCCGGATGTTCGGCCAGGAAGTCGGCGACCATCGGGGTGTCTTCAATTAAGCCCGGACAGACAGCAAAAGCCTGACCACCGTATTCTTTCATTTCAGCGCTAAGCGTTGCCATCAGCCCGACTTGGGCGTGTTTCGTCGCGGTGTAATGACCGCGGTGGGCCAAGGCGTACGGCCAAAGTCCAGCCAGCGAGCTGATCGTCACGACGACCCCGGACTTTTGCGGCCGCATCACAGCGGCGCTGGCTCGAGCCACATAGAAGGCGCCATCAATATTGATAGCCCGCATCGTTTGCCACTCTTGGTCGGATATCTCCTCCATCGCCACGTCGTAATTAAACACCGAAGCGGTATTGATCACGACGTCGACCCGGCCGAAGCGATCGAGGGCGAGCGCAAAGGCGTCGTTGACCTGTCTTGGATCACTGACGTCGCCGGTTATTGGCACGGCGCCGGACTCTTCGGCGAGTTGAGCCAGTTCCGGTTGACGCCGGGCAAAAGCGATCACCGAAAAATTCTTTTGAGCCAGTAGCCGGGCACAGGCCGCGCCAAGGCCGGAACTAGCGCCGAAAATAATCGCTACTTTACTGTCTTTTCTCATTATCAACTCCTTGTGACATAACCACCAGAGCTGAAGATAGCACAAAAAAACCGGGTTGCTCAAGATCGGCCTCTTTAAGTTGGGCGCAATCAAGGCTAAGCTGTCATTACGAACTATTGTTGCAATGAAACTCTCCTCCCTCTCTCTCGTTTTTCCGGCCTACAATGAAGAGGCTAACGTTGGCCAAGCCATTATCACCGCCCTGTCCGTTGGCGAGCAGGTGGCCGCCGCTGTTGAAGTCGTCGTTGTCAACGACGGCAGTCG
>Ga0163150_10007851_pt1 | contig 12353 bp, 7 predicted proteins | sample OliLakLV19P2IB_FD_148628 | JGI IMG/M metagenome (GOLD analysis project Ga0163150, IMG submission 148628) | Freshwater microbial mat bacterial communities from Lake Vanda, McMurdo Dry Valleys, Antarctica - Oligotrophic Lake LV.19.P2.IB | ecosystem: Environmental > Aquatic > Freshwater > Lake >...
GTTTTCAACACGCTCATGGCCCCGCCCGCACCGGGTACGCAAGTCGTTCCCACCGCGGTGATCGCCCTGCTCATCGAAACCCGCAGCAAGGATGCCGTGCGCTCCACGCTCGCCATGGCCGAAGTGCTGGCGGGCTACTTCTACGCCCACCAGGCCCGCAGCGCCCTTCGCAAGACCCAGCAGGCCGGTGCGGCCCTCGACCTCGCCACGCGCCTCATCGCTTCCATCAACACCGCGCCCAACTTCAAGGGGGCGTGCCTGCAACTCACCAACGACATCGTCAAGCAGCTCTCCGCCGACCGCGTCGCGCTCGGTTGGGTGAAGAACGACAAGATCAAGGCTCAGGCGATCAGCGACACCGAGCACTTCGACCGGCGCATGGCGATGGTGCAGAAGCTCGAGGCCGCGATGGACGAGTGCCTCGATCAGGAACAACCGGTGATGTATCCGCCGCCGCCGGCGGAGGGCACAGCCGGGGTGCAGGGCGACGTGCTGCTCTCGCAGGCGATCGTTCACGCGCACCGCGAACTGGCCGCGGGCCAGGCGAATCTCAACGTCTGTTCGTTGCCGCTTCGCGCCACCGACGTGGTGCCGGGCACGGCCGAGAGCACCGAGGAGCAGGTCATCGGCGTTTTGACCATCGAGGTGGGCGGAGCCGGCGGAGGTCGGCAGGCTGTCGATCTCGCCTCCATCGAACTCGTGCAGGCCGCGCTCGATCTGGTCTCGCCCGTTCTCAAGATCCGGCGCAGCGACGACCGCAACCTCGCCCTCCGCACCTGGGCCACCACCTTGCGCTCGGGCGCGTGGCTGGTTGGCCCGCGGCACACGGTATGGAAGCTCGTAAGCATCCTCGTCTTCATCGGGGCCTGCTTCGTCACGTTTTATCGAACGACCTATCGCCCCGGCGCAGAGGCCACGCTCGACCCGCGCAGCAAACGCATCGTCTCGATGCCCTTCGACGGCATCGTCAAGGAACTTTCGCCCGGCATCGAGGCCGGCGCGATGGTCAAAGAGGGCGATCCGCTGCTTACGCTCGACACCACCGAGTGGCGGCTGGGCCTCGCCGACGCCAACGGCAAGGTGATGCAGGCGCAGTTGCAGGCATCGGCCGCCCGTCAAGCCAAGGAATCCGGCAAGGCCAAGCAAGCCGAGGTGCAGGAGCAACAGGCCCGCACCTCCGTCGCGCAGTACCAGTACCGCGTCGACAAATCCAATATCGTCGCGCCGATCTCGGGCCTCATCATCGCGAGCGATCTGAAAGAACGCGTCGGCTCGACCCTCAAGACCGGCGACTTCCTTCTGCAGGTCGCCGCCCCCGATGACATCCTCTGCCTGGCGAAGGTCGACGAGCGCGACATCGCGCTGGTGCGAAAGGCCTTCGACGAAGGCCGCGGCCGCGGTTCAATCGCCACCAAGGGCGCACCCTCCGATCCGCTCTCGTTCACCATCGAGCAAATCGTGCCGCAGGCGACCCCCGGCGAAGGGGCCAACATCTTCGAGGTCCGCTGCCGCATCGACCAGACCCCCGAGAACCGCGAAGCCCTGCAAAAGCTCCGCCTCGTCGCGGGCATCGAGGGCGAAGCCAAATTCGATACCGAGCGCCGGTCGCTCCTGTGGATCGGCACGCGGCGCATCGTGGATGCCGTTCGTTTGTGGTGGTGGTGAGCCAACTTCCCTATGACCGAACGCCCCACATTCTCTCCGTTCTGGCACCGCGTCCGCGCCATGAAGCCGCGCCTGCGCCCGCACGTCGAGATCACCCGCCAGCACTACCGCGGCCGGCGCTGGCACGTTGTCCACGACCCCACCAGCAACCAGTTCTACCGCCTCAATCCCGTCGCACACGATTACGTCAGCTCCCTCGACGGCGCCCGCACCATCGAGGACGCCTGGAAGCTCTCGCTCGGCAAGTTCGGCGACCTCGCCCCCACGCAGAACGAGATCATCCAGCTCATCAGCCAGCTCTACAGCTCCAACCTGCTCAGCGTCGACAGCACGCCCGAGACCGAGCAGCTCCTGCGCCGCGGCCGCGACCGCACCCGCCGCAAAATTACCTCGCAAGCCGTCGGCATCATGTACTTTAAGATCCGGGCCTTCAACCCCGATCGCATCCTGGCGTGGTGCGAGCCGATCTTCCGCCCGCTCCTCAACATCTGGGGCTTTCTCGCGTGGCTCGCGTTCGCCATCTGGACGCTCGCCAACCTGCTCCCCTACTGGGACCGTCTCAAAGACGGCTTCCAGGAGCTGTACGCCCCACAGAACCTCATCCTCATTCCGTTCTCTTACGCCGTCGTCAAGGCGATCCACGAGTTCGGGCACGGCATTATCTGCAAACGCTTCGGCGGCCAGGTGCCCGAGTTCGGCTTCATGCTCCTGGTGCTCTTCCCCAGCCCGTACGTCGATGCCTCCTCCACCTGGTCGTTCGCCAGCAAGTGGCAGCGCATGGCCGTCGGCGCGGGCGGGATGATCTTCGAGCTTTTTGTCGCGGGCCTGTGCGCGTGGGCGTGGATAAGCGGCATCAAGGGCGGCATGGACCCCACCCTTCGCCAACTGCTCTTCAACGCCATGTTCACCGCCAGCGTCAGCACCGTGCTCTTCAACGCCAACCCGCTCATGCGCTTCGACGGCTACTACATCCTCGCGGATCTCCTTGAAACGCCCAACCTGCAGCAGCGCTCCACCAAGATGCTGCAGCACCTGATGCAGAAATACGTCTACCGCCTCAAGAACCTGATCTCCCCCAGCACCCTCCGCGGCGAGCAGGCCATCCTCATCGCCTACGGCCTGCTCGCGGGGGCCTACCGCATCTTCCTCTTCATCTCGATCACCCTCTTCGTCCTCGGCCAGTTCTTCGCCGTCGGCCTCGTGCTCGCCCTGTGGACCGCCGCCGCGTGGTTCATCATCCCCATCGGCAAGTTCGTCCACTGGAACGCCGCAAGCCCGCAGCTCGGCGACAAGCGGGCCCGCGGCATCCTCACCAGCGTCGCGCTCGTGACCGCGATGTTCATCATCATCGGGCTGATCCCCATGCCCGACCGCCGCCGCGGCGTGGGCGTGGTCGAATCGACCGCACGCTCCGGCGTCTACTTCGACACCGACGGCTTCGTCGTTCAGGTCCACAAGCGGCCGGGTGAAGCCGTGGCCGCCGGCGAGCCCATCGTCACGCTCGAGAACGAAGACCTTTACCAGCGCAAGCGCGGCCTCGAAGCCCAGCGCGCCGAGTTCGAAATCCAGGCCCGCGAAGGAATCAGCCAGGGCCAGTCCGCGATCGCGCAGGTCTCCGCCGAGCGCATCGCCGTCGTCGATGAGAACATCGATGAGGCCCAGCGCCGCATCGACGCGCTGGTCGTCAAGGCCCCCCACGACGGCCGCATGATCGGCGGCGATCCCGAGCAGCGCATGGGCGCGTATGTCAAGCGCGGCGAACTGCTGTGCGAGGTCGTCGATACCTCCAGTCTCCGCGTCGCGGCCGCGATGGACCAGCGCCAGAGCGGATGGCTTTTCGCACGTTCCGGCGAACCGAACCGCCTGCCGTGGTCCACCGTCGAGGTCCGCCCCGTCTCAGACATCGACACGGTGCTGCCCGCGGGAAACATCCGCACCGTCGATGCCGGCCAGCGACTGCTGCCCAGTGCCGCCATCGGCTACAGCGGCGGCGGAGCGGTGGAGATCGACTCGCAGGAGAAGAGCGGCCGCGTCGCCAAGCGCCCGGTCTTTACCCTGTACATGGACCTCGCGCCCGACCCTGCGGCCGCCGAACCGGCTTCAACGAGCGATGCACGTTCGGTCAACAGGCTCACCCCCGGCGAGCGGGTCCACGTCCGCTTCCGCCTCCCCAACCGTCCTCTGCTCGCGCAATGGATCGACAGGCTGCGAAAGGAAGTGCAAGGACGGGTGAAACTGTGAGGAATAGCAGCAAACTAAGACAAGAGCGATTCGGCTCCGCCTGTTTTGTTCCAGCTTGCTGCTTTGCTGGCCTCCGACCGGAGGGCCTCCGTTGAGCCAGGCCGTCTCCAGCTACAACGCCCTCTTCGAGTCCATCCGCTCGCGCCGGCGCAAGCCGCCCAACCACCGCGGCCTCGATCTGCTCGCCTCGCACATCGCCATGAAGCTCCGCCACCGGCGCATCACGCTCTCGTGGCTGAGGGCCGAGGCCCACCGCGTCGATGCCCTCGCCAAAGACCTCAAGTCGCACTCCGATGCCGCCCTCGACGAGGTCGTCCGCGAGACCCGCGAGGCCTTCGTCCGCGGGCGCGTCGACGACCAGATGGTGCATCGCGCCTTTGCCGCCGTCCGCGAGGTCGGCCGCCGCGAGACCGGCGAAGAGGCTTACCTCGTCCAGCTCATGGGCGCGATGGCGCTCTACCACGGGCGCATCGTCGAGATGGTCACCGGCGAGGGCAAGACGCTCACCGGCTCGCTGGCCGCGCCCATTCTCGCGTGGCGGCACAAGTATGTCCACGTCTTCACCGTCAACGATTACCTCGCGGCCCGCGATGCCGAGAGCCGCTCGGCCATCTACAAGCGCTGCGGCTGCGATGTCGGGGCCATCGTCCAGCAGATGGATGAGCCCACCCGCTTCCGCGAATACGCCAAGCCCATCGTCTACGGCACGCCCAAGCAGATCACCGCCGACTGGCTCCGCGACCAGATCCGCCTCAACGCCGTCGTCGGCGGAGTCCTCAACAACGCCTGGAGCGGACGACGCCTGCTCGCCCGCGCGCCCGAGTCCGATTCCCCCACCGGACACACCGCCGCCGGTCCCATGATTCCCGGCCTTCGCGCCTGCCTGGTCGATGAGGCCGATGCCGTGCTCATCGACGAGGGCGTCGTCCCCCTCATCATCGCGCGGGCCCGCCGCGAAGACGACATGGCCCCGATCTACAAGCAGGCCGATGAGGTCGCGCGCCGCCTCGACGAAAAAGCCGACTACACCATCGATCACCTTCGCCGCAAGGCCGAGCTCACCCGGCGCGGCCGGCACCGCTGCGAGGAAATGTCGCAGCGCTTTGACGAGCCGATCTGGCAGGCCACGCGCCGCGCCGAGGAGCTCGTCCGTCAGGCACTCGTCGCCCGCCATTGCTATACGAACGGCCACCAGTACCAGATCGTCGATGGCCGCATCGTCATCGTCGATGAGTACACCGGCAGGTTCCTCCCCGACCGCTCGTGGGAGCATGGCCTGCACCAGGCCGTCGAAGCCAAGGAGGATCTCGCCATCACCGCCGACCGCGAGACGCTCGCCCGCATGAGCTTCCAGCGCTTCTTCCGCATGTACCCCGTCTTGTGCGGAATGACCGGCACCGCCGCCGACGCCGCCACCGAGATGGAAAAGGTCTACGAGCGCCCCGTCACCGTGATTCCCACCAACCGCCCGCTGATCCGCGAGCCTTGGACGACCCGCGCCTTCCGCACCTCCGACGGCCGCTGGGATGCCATCGTCAAAACCATCCAGGATGTCCACGGCAAGCGCCGACCGATCCTGGTCGGCACGCGCTCCATCGAGGCCAGTGAGCTGCTCGGCGCGCGCCTCACCGCCCGCGGCCTCCCCCATCGCGTACTCAACGCCAACTTCGACAAGGACGAGGCCGATGTCGTCGCGCTCGCCGGCAAGCACTCGACCATCACGGTCGCCACCAACATGGCCGGTCGCGGGACGGACATCAAACTGGATCGCGAGGCCAAGGAGGCCGGCGGCCTCCACGTCATCCTCACCGAGATGCACACCGCCAAGCGCATCGACCGCCAGTTCATCGGCCGCGCCGGTCGCCAGGGCGATCCCGGCAGCTCGCAGATCTTCGTCAGTTGCCAGGATGAACTGGTGAAGCTGCACGCCAAGCGGCTCATCAAGCTCGTCCGCGGCGGCACGCCGGCTTCGCCCGCGCAAGACGAGATCACCGGAACCGCCCGACGGCGAGCCATCGCCGTCTTCCGCCTCGCCCAGCGCAGCGCCGAAGCCCGCGGGCGGCGCTCCCGCGCCGACGTGATGCGGCAGGATGACTGGATCGACAAGCACTTGCCGGGGTATTGACCACCGAGCCCCGTTGGTGAGCGCGAACCGCGGAGGCGACGCTTCTGGCACACCCTTCCCGACTCGCGCGTTCACGCGATATCTGTACTATGCCCCGTGCCCCTTCCCCACCTCTCCATCTGGCATGAGCTCCTCCGACCCGACCACGCTCCGCTGGTCGCCGCCGCCTCATCCATCGACCCCCACGATGCCGCCTCCATCGACCGCCTCCGCAAGGGCCGCTCGCCCGAGATGGTTCGCGCCGCCCTCATGCTCACCGACGCGCGCCGCAACGCCGCGGCCAAGTGGCCGTCCGAAACAGCCGGCCGACTCATCGCCGATCCGCAGGGCGTCGAAATGGCCACCTCCGCGCTCGCCGCGGCTCACAAAGCCCGCCGATTCGTAGAAGTTCTGGGCGAGGGCGCGCTCGTGCTCGACCTCTGCTGCGGCATCGGCGGCGATGCGATGGGTCTCACCGCCGCCGGCCTCAAGGTCCTCGCCATCGATAAGGACGACGCCCGTTCCTGGATGTGCGCCCAGAACGCGGGAGCAGGGTGTACGCGGCGCGCCTGCGACGTGCTCGATGCCTCGCTCCCCGATGGCCCCTTCCACCTCGATCCATCGCGCCGAACCGAGTCCGACACCGGCGAGGTGCGACGGCTCTTCCAGATCGACGACCACTGGCCCGGCCCATCCATCTGGCGAACGCTCATCGAGCGGCACCGCGATGGCGCGATCAAGCTCGGTCCCGGCCTCGACATCGAGGCCGTTCGCCGAGTCCTGCCGCCCGGTGTCGAACACGAGATAGAGATCATCTCCGAACGCGGCCGCCTCACCCAAGCCGTTCTGTGGGTCGGGCGTCTCGCCCGACACGCACGCGGCGCCCGCACCGCGACGCTCCTCCACAACCACAATCCCCCCACCAGCCTTCGCGCCGAGGCCGGCGGATGCGGCGAACCACCCGGCGGCCCGCTCCGCCGATACCTCATCGAGGCAGACGCATCCATCGAGCGTGCCGGCCTCCTGCTCGCGGCCGCACACCAAACGACCATGACCACCCTCGCTCCCGGCCTGGGTCTGCTCACCGGCGAGGCACCCGCGCCCGGACCTCTTTTCAGCAACTTTGCCGTGGTCGCCACCATGCCGTGGATCGAAAAGAACGCGCGAGCCTGGCTCAAGGACCACGACTCCGGGATCGTCGAGATCAAGACCCGCGGCCGCGCCATCGACCCCGATCATCTGCAAACAAGTCTTCGCGGGCCCGGAAGCACCCGCTACACGCTCTTCATCCTGCGAATCGGGCGCAGCCTCGACGCGATCATCACCCTTCGCGTCAATCAAACGGCTTAGAATCGTGCATGAACAGCCGCACACTCGCGCTCGCATCGGCGCTGCTGATCGGATTGGGCCTCACCGGCTTCGGCCTCATCCCCGGCGAGCGCTCCCACGCCGATCCGCCCGCCTCCGTGCCCCCCCTCCCTACCAGCGCCGTACGCGTGGTCGTCGATTATAAAGACGGCGTGCAGAAGTGCTTCCTCGCCCTCGAGCATCGTTCCGATATGACCGCACTCGATGCCACCATCGACGCCGGGCGCCACGCCCGCGGCATCAAGCTCGAATACACCGGCAAGGCCGATATGGCCTTCATCAACCAGATCGATGATCTCAGGAACCAGGGTCCGGGCAAGGCCAGCCGCAACTGGCAGTTCCGAATCAACGGCAAGCACTCTACCCGCGGCGCGGGCGTCACCAAGCTCGCCTCCGGCGATACGCTCCTGTGGGAATACACCACCATGCCCGTCGCCGAATGAGCTCCCCATGCCCATTAATCCCCATCCCGCGACCAATCTCCCGCGCCGCAGGTTCCTCAAATGGACCGCCGCGGGCATCGCCGCATGCGCTGCGGCCACCCCGCCATCAACTGCCGCCCCCTCAATCCGCACTTCGCGCACGCGAACCGCCCGCGACCCCGGCTCCGCCCGCAACATCATCTTCATGGTCAGCGACGGCATGTCGCAAGGCACGCTCTCACTCGCCGACATGTTCCGCCGCCAGCACGAGCAGCGCTCCTCCGAATGGCTCGCGCTCTTCGCGCGCGATGGCATCCGCCGCGCCCTTTACAGCACCCGCGCCGCCGATTCCCTCGTCGTCGATTCCGCCGCCGCCGGCTCGTGCTGGGGCTGCGGCCATCGCGTCAATAACGGCGCGCTCAACATCACCCCCGATGGCGTGCAGCGCCTCCCGCTGCTGGTCCACGCTGCGCAGTCCGGCAAGGCCACCGGCGTCGTCACGACCACGCGCGTCACCCACGCCACGCCCGCATCCTTCGTCGTGAACTGTGCCCGGCGAGACTGGGAAGGCCCCATCGCCGCACAGCTTCTCGACCGCCGCGTCGATCTCGTCCTCGGCGGCGGACGAAGGTTCTTCAAGAGCGACCTGCTCGCCGCCCATCCCGACCTGACCGTCGTGCGCGACCGCGCCGCGCTCCTCGACATCGCCCCCAAGGGCGGCCGCCTCCTCGGCCTCTTCGCCGAATCGCACCTCCCCTTCGTTCTCGATCAGCCCGCCACCGTGCCCTCGCTCGCAGAGATGACGCGCATTGCCCTTCGCCGCCTCGACACCGCTCCCAACGGCTTTGTCATTCAGATCGAGGGCGGGCGCGTCGACCACGCCGCCCACTCCAACGACGCCCCCAGCCTCATCCGCGAGCAGCTCGCCTTCGACGACGCCATCGCCGAGGTCATGCGCTTCATCGATGGCGGGCGCGCCGACGACACGCTGGTGATCCTCACGACCGACCACGGCAACGCCAACCCCGGCCTCACCGTCTATGGCCCCGAAGCCCAGGCCGGCTTCGATCGCCTCGCCAAAGTCACGCGATCCGGCGAGTGGTTCTTCGACGAACTCAACAAACTCCCCGAGGCAGATCGGGCGGGCGGAGCGCCGGGCCTTCTTACCATCGCCACCGGCATCGAGTTCGACGAAGTCGAAAAGCGCTACCTCGCCGATGCCGTCGCCGCCAAACGCGTCGCGCCCTTCAGAGAGCAGTCCAAGTTCGAGTCCGTGGTGGGCGGCATCCTCGCCAACCACTTTGGCATCGGCTTCGTCTCGGGCAATCACACCGCCGATTACGTTGAAGTTACCGCCCTCGGCCCCGGCAGCGAAACCCTCGCCCCCACCGGCCACAATGCCGACCTCCACCCGCTCATGGTCGCGGCCCTCGGGCTTCCTCCCGGCAAGCTCCTCGCCGACATGCATGAAAAGGTCCAGTTCCCCAAGCCGCCAAGACCAGATTGAAGCCGATGGAGCCAGCGCAAGACGCTCGTCCGAAGCGTCCGGGATCGGGTGATGCACGCACCCAGGCCCGCTGATCGCCTGGCAGCGCCTTCACTTCGCCGCCTCCCACTCCCCAAGCTCCCTTTCGATATTCCCCCGGGCCGCTCCCTCCAGATCCTTCCGGAACAGTTGCGTCGAGTACACCCGCTTCTTCTCGATCATCCGCCGCAGAAACGCCATCCGCCCCTGCCGGAACAGTTCCTCACCCGCCCAGGCATACTCCCCGCGAATCGCGTCGCGATATGCGTCGTACACCGCCGCCGCTTGCCCCAGAATCGACAGGTCGATGTCCGCCACCAGCGCCGCGTCGCCCCGTCCCGGCTCCTCGTGGTGCCGAGTCACCGCGATCAGCTCGCGCACCCGCGCCGTGAACTCCGCCTTGCACCCCAGCAGCCCCGCGATCATCGAGGCCGCATCCGCGCTCCGCTCCTCGTTGTCTGACCGCTCAGCGAAAAACACGCAGTCGTGCAGCCACAGCGCGAACTCAACCGCGTCTTTGTCCTCCGCCAGTCCGCGCACCGAGTCGAACATCGCCAGGCACTGCGCAATGTGATCGAGGTTGTGATACGCCCGCGGCGGATGCCCGTACATCGTCCCCAGCATCTCGAATGTCAAGTCGCTCTCGTGCGCATTCTTGAATGCGCCCACGCGCTCGCACAGCGATTCCCAGCGGTGGCGGAGGGTCGGGTCCATGCCTGCTACTCCCCATCGCCCATGCGGTAGACCGCGCTCCCGCCGCAGTTCGGGCACCGCGCCGTTACCACCACACGCCCCGTCCGAATCCAGTCGCCCTCCCGCTTCAACTCGATCGCAAACTCCCAGTCGCAGTCCGGGCACCGATGCCCGCGTCCGTCTAGAGCCTCCGCTCCCCCTGCACCCGCATCCACCTCCTCCCACCGTTCGCGTTCCACATCCTGCGCCGACAAAGCCGGCCGCGGCTCCTCGACGACCTTCAGCGGCTCGCGCGTCACCACCACGCGAATGTCGTGTACGCTCGGCGACAGGTCGTTCTCGATCGACGAGCGCCCGCCCGCCCGAAGCTGCCGGTCCACCTGGAAGCGCACCGATTCGTCCGGCACCGCCAGCGTCAGCGTGTTCCCGACGAACTGCACCGGAAGCACTGCCGCCGCCAATTCCCGCGAGAACGCGCGTTTCACCGCCGCACCAGCCCGCTGCAAGATCCGCGCCTGCTTCTTGAGCCGAGCCGCATATTCATCCAGGTGCGTCTTTACCGTCGGGTCCGCCCGCCGCGCCATCGCCCGCTTCAAGTCGCCCGCGCGCCCGCGATACCGCTCCACATCCGCAAGGCTCGGCTGGTCCACCGACCGCGCACGGGCCTTGCGGATCGCCATCAATCTGGCCGCGGCCTGTGCCGCAAACTCGTCGGGTGCGTCCGCCATGCCTCAATCCTTGCCCTCGAAAGTCACACCGGAAGCCCGACATCCCCCGAATCGTCGAATGGTGCCTGCTCCCCCCGATCCGGCCCGCCCCCATCACGGTGATCCGCTATTGGCCCCGTTCTCTTTCCCGGCTGGAACGAATGCACCTGCACCTTGAACGGATCGGGCGCCGGCGAGCCCGACGCCTGTCCCGGCTTCCGCGGCGAGTGCTCCACATACCCCCCTCCCCCGTGCGCCGCATAGTTCCGAAACCGCGTCCGCTCCCGATCCCACGTCAGCCGCACGGTATCTGTCGGCCCGTTACGCTGCTTGGCCACGATGATCTCCGCCAGGTTCATCTTCTCCTCGTTCTCGATCTCCCAGTCCTTGTCGCCCAAGTGGTAATATGCCTCGCGATGCAGCAGCATCACCACATCCGCATCCTGCTCGATCGCACCCGACTCGCGCAGGTCGCTCATCTTCGGCCGGTTGTCACCACGATTTTCAGGCCCGCGGTTGAGCTGGCTGAGGCAGATCACGGGCACCTCGAGCTCGCGCGCCAGCGCCTTCACACCCCGGCTGATCGCGCTCACCTCCACCTGCCGGCTCTCTCGCGCCGCCTGCGGCGCGGTCATCAACTGCAAATAGTCCACCACGATCACTTCGATGCCATACTGCGCCACCAGCCGCCGCGCCCGCGTCCGCAACTGCAGCACCGTCAGCCCCGGCATGTCGTCGATATAGATCTTCGCCTCCGCGATCTCGTACATCGCCTCGCACACCCGGTCCACATCCTGCTCGCTCAACCTTCCCGACCTCATGTGCTGCGTCGAAAGCCCGCACCGCGCGCTGAGCAACCTCTCGGCCAGCGAGCTCTTGCTCATCTCCAGGCTGAAAAACGCCACCGATGCCGGACGCACATGCTCCGGCTTCCGCTCGTTTGGGGCACCTCCAAGCGCCACCTGCTCGGCCAGATTCAGCGCCAGCGCGCTTTTCCCCATCGACGGCCGCGCCGCGATCACGATCATCTCGCCCTTCTGCAGGCCGCTGGTCAACTGATCCAAATCGTGAAACCCCGTGGCGATCCCGCTCAGCCCCTTCCCCTGTTGCGCCAGCAGTTTCTGATAGACCTCCTCCACCAGCACCGACACCGGCTGCGCCTGATCGGTCGCATCCCGCTCCTGCGCGATGTCGAACACCAGGCTTTCCGCCCGATCCACGACCTGCTTCGCCGTCTCGTCCGTCCCCGAGCCGAAGTTGTATGCCTCATAGACGATCTGCCCGCCGGCGCTGATCAACCTTCTCAGCCGCGACTTGTCCGCCACCACCCGCGCATAGTGCAGCGCCGATGCCGGACCCGGCGTCTCGCGCATCAGCTTTTCAAGATACTCGACGCCGCCGACATCCTTGAACTGCCCCGCATCCCGCAGCAGTTCCACCACCAGCACCAGGTCGCCCGTCTGTTTCTGGTCGTACGTCTTCACCAGCGCATCGAAGATCACCCCGTTCGCTTCGCTGAAAAACGCAACCCCGCTCTTCACGATCGTGATGACCTCATGGATCACCTGCGGGTCGATCATCATCGCCCCGAGCAGCGCCATCTCCGCCTCGGGCGAGTACGGCGGAGG
>Ga0163150_10007852_pt1 | contig 12349 bp, 14 predicted proteins | sample OliLakLV19P2IB_FD_148628 | JGI IMG/M metagenome (GOLD analysis project Ga0163150, IMG submission 148628) | Freshwater microbial mat bacterial communities from Lake Vanda, McMurdo Dry Valleys, Antarctica - Oligotrophic Lake LV.19.P2.IB | ecosystem: Environmental > Aquatic > Freshwater > Lake >...
TCGAGGCCGCGATGCGCCGGAAGCGGTCGAGCTTGTCCAGCTCGCCGACCAATGCGTTGTCGTAGTAACGGTTGACCCACCAGGCCGGTACCGCGATGGCGGCGATGGCGACGACAAGCGCCGCCACCAGCAGCCCGATCGCGAGGCGCCGGCTCTGATGTGGGGTGAGGGAATTGAGGGTCATTGTGGCTGCTGTCGGCGCTGGCGATTGCGTTCGATGGCTTCGCGTCGCAGCTCCTCGCGGCTCTTGCCCTGGGCCTCGCGTGCCTTGGCCTCACGCTGCCTGAGCCATTCCAGCTTGGCCGGCGAAGCCGGGCTCTCATTGCCCTTGGGGACCACTTTCGCGGTGGTCGGCAGCGGGGGTGGCACGGTGCCGGGCGCGGGCGCTGCGGCTGCCGGCGCCCCGTCCGCAGCCGTCTCTTCCCCTTCGGCGACCTTCGCCATCCCGGCCGGCGTCGCCGGCGCGGGAACCGCCGCGGCGGCGGCTACCGGCGCGGGTGCGGGCATGGCCGCCAGGTCGCGCGCAGCCAGCATCGCAGGCAACGGCTTCTGGCGCGTTTCGGCGGCGATCATGAAACGTTCGGTCCCGGGCAAGGAGCCACGCGTCACGGTGCCACGCGGCGTGGCGTTCTGGAGCAGGGTCGATTGCTCCAGCAATTCGATCAGCCTCGACGAAGAAGTGGTTTCGCCCGTGATCTGCACCTCGCGGCTCTTGCCCGCGGTGCGCAGGTCGAATTGCTGCACCCAGGTGTTGTCGGGCAGCAGGCGCGAGACGTCCTCCAGGTAGGCGAGTGCGCCCCACGCATGTTTTTTCGTGAGCAGGTAGTTGTAATCCGCCACCTGGCGTTCCAGATCGCGCGCGATGGCATCGGTGGCCATGGCTTCCTGCTGCGCTTTTGCCACCATCGGGATCACGGCCGTGACCCCTTCGCGCTTCTGCCAGAGCGGCAGCAACAGCGCCACCAGGAACAACAAGGCGACTGCCGCGATGAGGACATGGCGCGTAAGCCGGTCGTTTGCGCTTTCTCGTTCGCCGCGCTGCGCGGTGGGCAGCAGGTCGAACGCGGCGTGTTGTCCCGGCGCATCCTCGCGCACCGTGACGCCCTGCACGCTGACGCCGAGATCGCGCAGGCGCGCCACGCGGGCATCCACCAGGTCACGGCGCGCCACCGCCACCTGCACGGTGATTTGCGCCGCGGCGGCGTCGCGCGAGACCACGCGCTGGTCGAAATAGACCTCGTCGGCGCGAAACGGCGTGAGGCGATCCATCTCGAAGCCCATCACCTGCGCCAGGTTTTCTTCCGTGGCCGCCGGCATGGTCACGCGGCGCAGCAGCGCCTCTCCTCGCTCCAGGCAAAAACGGGCCCGGGCGCGTGTTTCGCCGACGCGCGCCAGCAACGCCACCAGCGCCGCGCGGGCCTGCGGGGCATCGAGCGAGGCGGCGGCCACCCTCGCATCCGGGCCCGCGGCGGTGCGCGGTTCCACCAACACGATGTCGCCGCTGGATTCGAGCGCCAGGACCGGCAGGCGCGTGCCTCGGGCGAATCGTTCCGGCACCAGGCGGGCGAGCTCGTTGGTCCACCAGCGCCAGGAAGTGGCAAGGTTCTGCCGCCATTGCGGCACGGCGTTCGAGGCGGAGAAATCCGGTGTGGAGGCCATCAGGGAGTAGTTACGGATGCGGGGGGCGGCGCCGTGGATTCGCGCCAGACGACGTAGGTGACCGGCTTGCCGGGCACGGGGCGCAGCAACGCCACGGCTTCGCGCGAAAAAAACACGCCGTCTTCGGACTGCGCCATGGAGCGGACGTTGAGCACCGGGGACGTCCCCGTGGCATAGGCGCCGGCCGCGGGCAGCGTGGGCAACGGCTGGCCTTCCGCGATCGCGGCCTCGCGGCGCGCGATGAAATCGTCGACAACCTCTGTAGTCATGCCCGGGATCGCCAGCAACACCTCGCGGCTCGCGACCTGCGGATTCACACCCGGCTGGCGCGAATACACGGTGAGCGACGGCGCGAGGCGGCGATAGAGTTCGGGACGCATGCCGAGCACGAGTTGCAGTTCCTCCAGCGCTTGAAAGGGGGCGTTGCCAGGCAGGTAAGAAAGTCCGGCGGCACGGTAATCGGCTTCTTCCGCTCCGTTCGGACGCTTGTAGGGATCTTGATCCCGCCAATCGAGGATGGCGTCGAGGAGGTGGTTCACCTCGTCGTCGTTCAGGCCCGCGGTGACCAGCAGCCCGCGAAGCAGCGCCTCCGATGCGGTGTTGAGGTCAATCTTAGCAGACTCGTCGCGCATTTCGACCCGCACGGCGATGCCGTCATAGCTCCAATCGTGGGGTGCGCCATCGCGTTTCCACGAGTCGGTTGCGGTGGGGTCGTTGCGATACGCCTCGGCGATGGCGCGCGTGACACCCGCGCCCGCCGCCGCCTCTACCCGCGCCATGGAAACGGAGTTCATGACCACCATGGTTTCGGTGCGCCGCTCCATGATGAAGCTGCCGGCGACCACGGTGAGGATCACCGCGGCCCACATCACGAGGACCAGCGCTACACCGCGCTGGCGCGAGGCCAGGGAGGTCACGTGTTCGACCTCCGCGGACGACAGACGCGCTGGAAAGCGCTCTCCAAACACCCCGCCTCTTCTCCCAGCACGATGCGCACGACCATTTCCGGCAGCATCGTGCCGTCGGCCGCACGGATGCGCACGCGAACCATCTGCGGGATGCGGGCGGCGTAATCCCACGAATCCACCCAGGTGGGTTCGGTGAAGTCATTTTCCGAGCCGTAGTACTCGAAGGTGACGTTGTCGATTTTCTCGAAGAGCACCGTGCGCTCGCCCTTGTCGAGGGGGCCGAAGTCCTTCGCCGCGTCGTCGGGCATGGCGCGGCGCATGACGAGGTTGCGCACACCGCGCTCTTCTCCGGGTTCGACCTCGACGCCAACCAGCGACAACCCGCTCGCCGCGATGCCGGCCGGGCGTGACGAGACGAAGCGCATGCGGTTCTCCTTGCCCTCGAATGCCATCTTCAGGGTCATGCTGTCCTTGAAGCGCATCGGGAAGGTCTCGCCGATCTCGCGGCGCAGGAAGTTCATGGCGATGCGGCGGTCCGCCGTGCGCCGGCCGTTGGTATCCGCGGCGTCCCAGGCGCGCAGGCCGAACACCATGCCCGAGTAGAGCAGCACCATCATGCCGCCGAGCAACGTGATCGCCACCATGAGCTCGATCAGCGTGAACCCGCGCTGGCCCCTCACGTGCCCACCTTTCCCAGGACGAGCGTGGAGAGGTCCATGAAGCGTTGCTGGGACGACGAGGAAAGCCACGACACCCGCACGGCGATACGCACCGGGTAGTAGGTTTGCAGCACCTTCTTCGTGGGGTCCACGCCATCTTCGAAATCGGCGATCGTGACGTTCCAGCGGAAGCGGCGATCCTCGGTTTCGCCGGCGCTGGTGCCGGGCTTGAAGGTCTCACCGACACTCGCCTGCGCAAGGTGGGACTGCGCCATCGCCAATGCGCGCGACTGGTCTTCGAGGTCTCCGGCGCGCTGCATGCCGGTAGTGAATATCTGGTAGGACGTGGCGAGGACGAGCGAAAGCATCACGAAGGCGACGACGACCTCTATGAGGGTAAAGCCGGCTTCGCGCCTTGCAGGGCGAGGCCCCATTCGCCTAATCGCCAATCCTGACCCTCCCCGTCAGCCAGTCCACGTCGACCAGGTACTTGCGCTCGCCCGATGAGACCGTGATGCGCCCGCCGGTCGAGCTGCCGTCGGGATAGAAGCGGATCGCGCCGCGGTTCTGGCTCGTCACCTCGGATTGCGCGGTGTAGAGCTTGAGGTCGATGCCTTCCGGCAACTTGCGCGGTTCCTTGTCCCCCGGCATCACGTATTCGCGCGTGTCGAGGTCGACCGTCATCACCTGGTCGCGCTTCGTGACCATCGCGGTGGTTTGCGCCTGGCGAAGCCCCGAGGCCAGCGCGCGCGCCGCGGACTTGAGCTCGGATGAGCCGCCGCGCATCGGGACCGCCAGCAGCACGCCGTAGATGATCGCGCCGAGGGCGAGGACCACGATGACCTCGATGAGCGTGAAGCCGCGTTGCCGGCGAGTCACGCGCACCATGGTCAGTTGCTCAGGTCCTTGTTTTCCCCCTCGCCGCCTTCCTTGCCGTCGGCGCCCATGGAGATGAGGTCGAACGCCTTTGACTGGCCGGGCGCGGTGTAGCGATAGTCGTTGCCCCAGGCGTCCTTCAGCTCGTCCGGATTCTTCACGTACGGGCCGTTCCATTTGCCCTCGGTGCCGCTGGGCGCCTTGTTGAGGTCCTGGAGGCTGCCGGGGTACTTGCCGACCTCGAGCTTGTACATCTCGATCTGGCCGCCGAGGTTGGTCATCTTGATCTTTGCCTGGAGCGCTTCGGCTTTCTTGCCCTGGTCGAAGATCTTCGGGACCACGTAGGCCATGATCCCGGCCAGCAGGATGAACACGATGACGATCTCGAGGATGGTGAAGCCACGCTGCAGGCTGCGCGTGATTCGGGAGCGGTTTCTCATGGGATCAATTCCCCTTTTTGTCAGGCGGGCAGGTCGAAAACCGAAAGCATCGCCGACAGGATGGCGATGATGATGATGCCGATGGCGCCCGCCATGAAAAGGATCATCACGGGCTGAATCAATGCGAGGACCTTGCGAATGGTGATCTCGACCTCGCTGTCGTACGTCTGCGCGACCTGCATCAGCATCTCGTCGAGCTGGCCGGTCTCCTCTCCGACCATGATCATGTGGACCGCCAGCATCGGGAAGCGCCCGGTCTCCATCATCGGCCGCCCGAGACCACGGCCTTCCTTGAGCTCCCGTGCGACGTTGCCCACCGCCTCGGCGAGCCATGCGTTGCCCATGGTTTCGCGCACGATGGCCAGCGCGCCCACCAGGGTGACCCCGTTCGATAGCAGCGTGCCCAGCGTCCGCGAGAACCGCGCCATCTCAACGCGCGAGAACAAGTTTCCGATGACAGGGGCGGTGACGAGCCAGCGGTCGAAGCGGAAACGAACCTCCGGATCGCGCAGCCGGCGCAGGAACAGGTACGCGAGTACCGCGACACCTATCAGCATGGCCCAGCCGTAGTTGCGGACCGCATCACCCATGGCCAGCACGACCTGGGTGATGAGGGGAATGGCCTTGCCGGCCCCGGCGCCATCGAAGATCGGCTTGAACCGCGGAACCACGACACCCAGCAGGATCGCCACCGCCGCGATCGAGACCACCGCCAGGAAGGCCGGGTAGGTCATCGAAGCGGTGATGTTGTCCCGCAGCGCCTTGGCGCGCTCCATGTATTCGGCCAGCCTCACCATGACCGTCGGCAGGCTGCCCCCCGCCTCGCCGGCGCGGATCATGTTGATGTAGAACCGGCTGAAGGTGCCGCGCTGCGATTCCAGCGCCTTGGAGAGCGCGGCGCCGCCGCGCACCTCGTTGCGCAGCGTGGTCAGCAGATCCGCGATGCGCGGGCTGGCGGCCAGGTTGATGAGGATCTCGAAAGTGCGGTCGAGCGGAAGGCCGGCGCGCAGCAGGGTGGCCATCTCGCGGGTCACGACACCGATGTCGCGCTGGCTGATGCCGCGCCGATTGAAGATCGAGGCGCTTGGGGCCTGCACCGAGACGGCCTTGGCGTTGCCCGCCTCCTCCGCGCGGATGGGGATGAAGCCCATCTCCTGCAGGCGCGCGATAGCCGCCTGGTTGCTGGAGGCCTCCAGCACGCCTTCCTGGACCTCTCCCGCCGGAGTGACCGCCTTGTATTGGAAAAACGCCAAGCGTCAATCCTCGCCGCGGGTGACCCGCAGGACTTCCTCGATGGTGGTGATGCCCGCCAGCGACTTGCGCAGGCCGTTCTCGAACATCGTCTCCATGCCTTCCATGATCGCGGCGGAACGGATGTCGCCGGAGGTGGAGTGACGCATGATCAGGCCGCGCAGGTTGTCGCTCATCTGCATCATCTCGATGATGCAGATGCGGCCCCAGTAGCCGGTGCCCGCGCATTCCGGACAGCCCACGGCTTTCCAGAGCGTGACTTCACCTTCCGGCACGTAGCGGCGCAGGCTCATCTGCTCGACCACTTCCGGCAGCGCGGGGTGTGGTTCCTTGCACTTTGGGCAGAGCGTGCGCACCAGGCGCTGCGCGAGCACGCCATTGATGGTGGACGTGAGCAGGTAGTCTTCCGCCCCCATGTCGAGCAAGCGGTTGACTGTCGACGGCGCGTCGTTGGTGTGGACCGTGGAGATGACCATGTGGCCGGTCAGCGCCGACTGCATGGCGATGCTCACCGTTTCCACGTCGCGGATCTCGCCCACCATGATGATGTCCGGGTCCTGGCGGACGATGGAGCGCAGCGCATTGGCGAAGGTGAGGTCGATCTGCGGCTTCACCTGGATCTGGTTGATGCCCGGCATCTGGTATTCGACCGGGTCTTCCACCGTGACGATCTTGACGTCCGGCTGGTTGAGGCGATCGAGCGCGGTGTAGAGCGTGGTGGTCTTGCCGCTACCCGTGGGGCCGGTGACCAGCAGGATGCCGTGCGGCATGTCCAGCACTTCGATGAACTTGCGCAGCGGTTCGCCTTCGAAGCCGAGGCTTTCGAAGTTGAGCGGCACCCCGCCCTTGTCGAGGATGCGCATCACGACACTTTCGCCGTGCATCGTGGGTACGGTGGAGACGCGAAGGTCGATTTCCTTGCCCGAGATACGCAGCTTGATGCGCCCGTCCTGCGGCAGGCGGCGCTCCGCGATGTCGAGCGAGGCCATGATCTTCACGCGGCTGATGACCGCGGCGCTCAGGCGGCGCGGTGGCGATTCCGTCTCGTGCAACACGCCGTCGACGCGGTAACGCACCACCAGGCGATTTTCGAACGGCTCGATGTGGATGTCGGATGCGCGCTGCTCGAGCGCCTTGGTGAAGAGCAGGTTCACCAAGCGAATGACGGGCGCTTCGGACGCGAGGTCCTTCAAATGCGCGATGTCACCGATTTCCTGGTCGTCGTCGCCGCGCGTGGAGATGTTGTCCACGATCTGGCCCATGGACGACTTGCCGCCGCCATAAAGCCGTTCGAGGGCCGCTTCGATTTCGTTGGGCGCCGCGATGTAGGGACGCACACGTTTGCCCGAGGCCATCTGCACCGCGGACAACACATAGGAATCCGACGGATCGGCGATGGCCAGCGCCACCTCCTCATCGTCTTCGCGCAGCGGGACCGCTTGCGAGTCACGCAGGAACTTGGCGGACAGGCGCTCTTCCATCAACGGAAGCTCGGGATAGTCGGAGAGCTGGGCGAGCGGCAGGTCCAGTTGGTCCGCGAGGGCGTCCGCCAGATCCCGCCCCGAGACCATGCCCAGGCGCAGCAGGATCACGCCGATTTTCTCGCGCGACTCGCCTGTCTGGAGCTTCAGGGCGCGCTCAAGGTTGGTGGGGTCGAGTTTGCCGCGCTCGACGAGGATTTCTCCGAGACGCTTATGCAATGGGGGGTAATCCGGACGTAAGCATTTGAAAATTATACAGCTTGGCTTGGAGCCTTCGACGCGCCGGTAGTTCCGCGATGGTCCAGCAACGCTCGAATGTTCACTTCGGTGGACGGCATGAAGCAAAAAGGGGCGATTTCTCGCCCCTCCCCATAGCAACCGGCCCGGATCGCTACCTGCCGACGCACTCCACGATGAAGGCGCTATGCGACCGGTCCCCATCGGGAAAGAAAACCCCCTCGGGCCCGGTGAACCCGTTGGGGCAATAACCTGCGGCGGCGAACTCGCGGGCCGCGATCTCGCGCGTGGAGATGCGCGCCTGCAGGGTCACCGGCACACGCTCGCCGGTCATGCCCATCACCATCGCCGTCGGCACGTCGAAGCGCACCACGCGCGGATTATCCGGGTTGTCGGGGGTGAGGCGTACCGCGTCGATCTGGCGCTCGGCCCTGGGAACTGAGGAACAGGCGGCCAGCAATGCAGCACCGAGAAGAACGGGAAGGGTTGCGATCCTGAAAGGGGTCATGGCGATTCTCCGGGAGAGGGGTTCATTGGGCTCTTACGCAAGCCCACGGTTCCCGGATTCGGAGATCTGCGCTGCCATGGCCACGCGGCCGGAAATCTGTTCGAAAAGCCACTTCTCCAGGGCCATTCGCGATGCCGGCGCCGCCAGCCGCGCCACGCTGTGGTCACCTTCCGGCAAGGACTCGAGGGCCACCAGGCCCGGAAATTTCGAGGCGTGTTGCCGCGAGGCCGCAATGGGTGCCTCCACGTCGCGTTCCCCGTGAATCACGTGAAGGGTCGTCGCCAGCGCGAACGTGGAATCGAACACGTGGTGGGCAGCCATCGAATCCACCAGCGACCTCGGCAATGGCGCAACGCCCACCATCAGGTCTTCCCCTTTGAAGCCGAGCGCGCCGCTCTCCACGCCGGGCTTCAGGAATTGCGTGTCCCAATCCCACGCGGGGGCCAGCGCACACATCGAACGCGCCCATCGGCGATTCGGCGATCGAGCGGCCACCCACGACGAAGATTCGCTTTCCGGAATTGCCCGCGCGGTAGGCGGCGATCTCCGAGCCGAGCGGGGTTTTCTCGATCGAGGGATGGTCAGCGAGGGCCATGGCGCGATTCTGCCACGGGCGCCGCGCGCAAAAAAAAACGGCCAGTTGCCTGGCCGTTTCGAAGGAGCTGCTCTGATGAATCAGTTGTAGGCAGTCTCGCCGTGGGCGGTGATGTCCAGGCCTTCGCGCTCTTCTTCCTCGGGCACACGCAGCCCGATGAGGAGGTCGGCGATCTTGAAGGCGATGAAGGCGACCACGCCCGACCAGACGATGGTGATGCCCACCGCCTTGGCCTGCGTGAGCACCTGCGCGCTGATCGAGTAGTCCGCCGGCTTGACCATCGCGGCCGTGACCCAATCGGCCACGTAGCCGGGGCCGCCGAGATCCGGCGAGCAGAAGACACCCGTCAGCAACGCGCCCACGATGCCGCCCACGGCGTGCACGCCGAAGACATCCAGCGAGTCGTCCGCCTTGAGCAGCTTCTTCAGGCCCGAGACGCCCCACAGGCAGACGACACCGGCGATGGCGCCGATGGCGAAGGCACCCGGGATGCCGACGTTGCCCGCGGCCGGGGTGATTGCCACCAGGCCAGCAACAGCACCGGACGCAGCACCCAGCATCGACGGCTTGCCCTTGAAGATCCACTCGAAGAAGATCCACGAGAGGACGGCACAGGCCGTTGCCAGGAACGTGTTGATGAAGGCCAGCACGGCGAAGTTGTTCGCCTCCAGCGCGGAGCCCGCGTTGAAGCCAAACCAGCCGAACCACAGCAGTGCCGCGCCGATCATCGTCATCGGCAGGTTGTGCGGCGTCATCGCCTCACGGCCCCAGCCGATGCGCTTGCCGATCACGTAGGAGCCCACCAGGCCGGCAACACCGGCGTTGATGTGCACCACGGTGCCGCCCGCGAAGTCCAGCGCGCCCATCTGCCAGATGTATCCGGCCTTGGCGGTCATCGCGTCCGCGACGTTGGCGGCCGTGTAGGCGTCCGGCCCCATCCAGAACCACACCATGTGGGCGACGGGCAGGTAGGCGAACGTGAACCACAGCACCGTGAAGAGCAGCACCGCGGCAAACCTGGCGCGCTCCGCGAAGGCGCCCAGGATCAGGCAGCAGGTGATGGCCGCGAAGGTCGCCTGGAACGCGACGAATGCGAGCTCCGGGATCGGTGTGGCCTTCGAGAACGTGGCCGCCATCGAGAACTCGCCTTTCTCCGCGATGAAGGTGCCTTTCAGGAACAATCGGTCGAATCCGCCGATGAACGCATTGCCCTCGGTGAACGCGAGGCTGTAGCCGTAGATGCACCACAACACCGTGATCAGCGAGAACACCACGAACACCTGCATCAGCATCGACAGCATGTTTTTCGACCGCACCATGCCGCCGTAGAAAAGCGCCAGGGCCGGCACGCTCATCAGCAGGACCAGCGCGGTACACGTGAGCATCCACGCGACGTCGCCCTTGTTGGGTACGGGTGCGGGCGCCGCTGCCGGAGCTGCAGCCGCGGGAGCGGCGGCGGCGGCAGCGGGGTCGGCCGGCTTCGCGTCGGCCGCGGGCGGCGTGGCGGGTGTGGTGGCCGCGGCGGCGGGCGCCGGGGCCGGGTCTGCCTTCTTGTCCTGCGCCAGGGCCCCGCCCACGGCGAGAGCGGCCGTGAGCGCAATCAGGCTGAATAGACGTTTCATTGTTCTCATCCCCTTAAAGTGCGTCAGCGCCGGTTTCACCGGTGCGGATTCGGACGACCTGCTCGAGCTCGAAGACGAAGATCTTGCCGTCGCCGATCTTGCCGGTGTTGGCGCTTTTCTCGATCGCCTCGATGACACGCTCGAGCATCTCGGTCTTGATCGCCGCCTCCACCTTCACCTTCGGGAGGAAATCGACCACGTATTCGGCCCCACGGTAGAGCTCCGTATGGCCCTTCTGACGGCCGAACCCCTTCACCTCCGTGACGGTGATCCCCTGTACGCCGATCGCCGAGAGGGCTTCACGCACCTCGTCGAGCTTGAACGGCTTGATGATTGCAGCGACCAGTTTCATTTTTTCCTCTCCTGTGAGTGGTTCGCGCGGCGCTCTAGAAAGCGTAGGCGACGAAGGCGACCAGGCGATCCTTGCTCCAGTCCCTGCCCTTGACGGTCCACAGCGCTTCCTCGGCATCGGTCCCCTTGTAGTAGCCGCCGGCCGTGAGCCCGCCGCCGAAGTCGTACACGGCGCCGACCTTGTAGACGGTGTAGGAGAAGTCGTCGTTGTTCTTGAACTTCTGGTGGCCGATGTGGCCGGTGAGCGTGACCTTGCCGTCCATCAGCGGCACCGCGACGTTGCCTTCGATGAAGGTGCTGCCCTTGCCGTTGGAGAAGCCGAAGATGTCCCCGGTCGAATACGAATACTTCACGTTGAACATGCCGTAGGTGAGGCCGGCGTACACCTCGTCGGTGTTCGGGCTGACCGCGAAGGTGCCGGAGCTGGGATATTCGTAGTGCAGGTAGCCGACGTCGAGCAGCAGGTCCTTGGCGACCTCGAATTTGTAGCCGGCGTAGATGTCCCACTCGATCTTGTTGCTGGTGGAGAAGCCGCCGACTTCGGCCGTGTCCTTCAGCCACTTGACGTTGCTCACGAAGGTGCCGAGGTAGAAGCCGCTCGAATGGCCGTAGTCGAGGTTCAGCTGCCCGGCGGGCTTCTCGGAGGTCTGCGAGATGCCGCGATATTCGTATTCGCTGTAGAGCGCAACCTTCCCCGTGAAGGTATGGTCGGGCGTGGGCTCCGTGGGCGGCGCGGGTGCGGGAGCCGTCTGGGCTTGGGCGAGACCCGAAAGCAGTGAAAGCCCCATGAATCCGGCCAGGAGGAGGGCTTTGGGCAGCTTTTGCATGTTGGTATCCTTGTGGGGGTTGGAAAATATCTTTCATGGCCGGAATAGCAGCAAACATGCCATCCGCAAGTGATTGTTTGAAAGGCCCCTATTTCCATGCCCCCGTTGCGGCGCACAGCCTCTGTGCACGGTTCCGGGGCGCAGCACCAAGTAAGTGCGCCTTTGTGACCGAACCATGGCAACCGAAACGCTCCTCCCGGAATTGATATGAACGAGAAAATCCTGAGTGAACTCAGCGCGCGTCTTGCGGCCCTCGCCGCCGCCAACCCCGCGAAAGACCTCGAGAAGAATTTTCGCGGGCTGCTCTCCAGCGCCTTCACCCGCCTGGATCTCGTGAGCCGGGAGGAATACGACGTCCAGGTGCAGGTGCTGGCCCGCTCGCGCGAAAAACTCGCGGCGCTTGAAAAACGCGTGGCGGAACTGGAGCAACAGCTCGCCGCATCGCGGCCGGGTTAGTCGCGCGGCCCCGGGCCCGCTGTCAACCACAAGGGCCCGCGGCGAATTGAGTCTCCACGGACCGGACTGGTGGAGGCGTCGATGGGGGTGTCGGTGGTTTTCAGCCGCGGGCTTACGGGCCTGGAGGCGCCGCTGGTCCGCGTCGAGGCCCACATGGGCAACGGGCTGCCCAATTTCCACATCGTCGGCCTGCCTGAAACGGAAGTGAAGGAATCGCGCGATCGCGTGCGCGCGGCAATCGAAACCGCGGGTTTCGAATTTCCGCAGCGCCGCATCACCGTCAACCTGTCGCCGGCGGATCTGCCGAAGGAAAGCGGCCGCTTCGACCTGCCCATTGCCATCGGCGTGCTCGCCGCGTCGGGCCAGGTGCGGTCGAAGGATCTCGCCCATCTCGAATTCGCCGGGGAGCTCGCACTCTCCGGGGAACTGCGTTCCATCCGGGGCGCCCTGGCCATGACGTTCTGCGCACACCGCGAGGG
>Ga0163150_10007853_pt1 | contig 12343 bp, 8 predicted proteins | sample OliLakLV19P2IB_FD_148628 | JGI IMG/M metagenome (GOLD analysis project Ga0163150, IMG submission 148628) | Freshwater microbial mat bacterial communities from Lake Vanda, McMurdo Dry Valleys, Antarctica - Oligotrophic Lake LV.19.P2.IB | ecosystem: Environmental > Aquatic > Freshwater > Lake >...
GAAAGTTCTATCCCATCGATCTGGATCTATTCGATCAGTGTTCATTAGTGCTCATCAGTGGTTACTTCTTCGGCCGAATTCAGGTTCAGTTCTGCAGGGATTTCTGCTTGGCTTTTTTCCCCGCTTTCGGCGCTGGCGTTTCGGACCCCGGCGTATCACTCACCACGTGGGTCCGTTTGGCCCACGTGTCGTAGTGCGCGGCCATGCGAGCGACGCGTTCGGGTTGCTGCGCGGCCACGTTCGTCAACTCGGTGCGATCAGCCACCAGGTCGTAGAGTTCCCAAGGCTCGTTAGCCGCCGCGACGAGTTTCCACCTACCGTCGCGCACCGCGCGGTTGTCCTCATGGTTGAAGAAAATGGGCGCGGTGCGGGCCAGCGGCTGGCCCGCCAACGCCGGTTGCAGGCTCACGCCTTCCATCGGTTCAATCGGCTTGCCGTGATACGTTGCCGGATACGTCGCGCCCGTCACCCCCACCACCGTCGCCATCAGGTCGATGAGATGCGCGGGTTGGGGTTCCAGTTTACCGTTCTGCGTCGCCGCGATTGCGGCGGGCCAGTGCACGATGAGCGGCGAAGCGGTGCCACCTTCGTGAACGTGATGTTTCCATTTGCGGAACGGGGTGTTGTTCAGCGTCGCCCAATTCTGGCCAATGAAAACGTTGGAGTCGGCGCTGCCGGGCGGATTGCCCGTGTAGCGGCCTTGCGGCCCCGACTCGGCATTGCCGCCGTTGTCGCTGAGGAAAACGATGAGGGTGTTCTCGAGTTCGCCGCGTTCGCGCAGGCCGTTGACGAGGGTGCCGACGCTGCGATCCATGCGGTCAACCATCGCGGCGTAGATGGCCATCATGTGATCGAAGCGGTCCTTCTCGGCTGCGGGGAGCGAGTCCCACGCCGGTGAGGATTCGACGCGCGGCGAAAGCGGCCATTTCGGATCGACCAGACCCATTGCGATCTGGCGGCGATGGCGTTCCTCCCGGAGCTTGTCCCAACCGCCAAGGTATTTGCCGCGATAACGAGCGATGTCCTCCGCCGGAGCCATCAGCGGAAAGTGCGGCGCGCAGTGCGCCAAGTAGAGCAAGAACGGTTTCTTCGCCGTGCGCGCCTCGTCGATGAACTTCAGCCCCCACTCCGACCATAAGTCAGATCCATACCACGCGCCGAACATCGGATCGTTCAGTGCCTTGGCCTCGCCATTCAGAAACAGTTTCGCCGCGGACTTGCCCCCACCTTGATTGTAGAAGTGCACGCCGCCGGCCTGCAGGTTGAGGCTGCGTTGAAAACCACGCTGCCACGGCGGAGTCCCGTGCTGTTGGCCGAGGTGCCACTTGCCCGTCATCGCGGTGAAATAGCCGGCTTCTCCCAACACCTCCGCCATCGTGACGCTCGTGTCCGCCAGCTTGCCTTGGAAGCCCCGGTGGCCGGGCTTCACGTTGTTATCAAGGTGGCCCATGCCAGCTTGATGCGGGTAATGTCCGGTCAGCAACGAGGCGCGCGTGGGCGAGCAGCGCCCGGTATTGTGAAACTGAGTGAAGCGCACGCCATTCCTCGCGAGCGCATCGAGGTTGGGTGTTGGAATCTCCGAGCCATAGCAGGCGATGTCTGACCAACCCATGTCATCGACCAGAATGACGACGACATTGGGGCGGGTGGCTGGCGTGGCAGCGGAAAGAGGAAGCTGCGCGAAGAGCGTGGCAATCAGCGCAACGAAGAGGGAGAGGGAGCGGGGTTTCATGATTTGGGTTGGGCGACGGCTGCGGCGACTGGCGCAGGCGGTCGAGAGCTCACGTAGGCGGCCAGCGCCACGAAATCGTCCTCGGTCAGGTTCGCGACGACCGGTTGCATGAGGACCGCGAGGCTGCCTTTGCGGGAGCCTTGCTGGAGATCGTAGAGTTGTCGCGTCAAGTAACTTGGCGAACGTCCCGCGATTGCAGGAATTTCGCCGACGCCCAATAAGTCCGGTCCGTGGCAGGTCACGCACGCGATCGTGCGGGCCGGAGATATCTTTCCGTCGGTGGCCGTGGCTCCGCCCGTGGTCGCGAGAATTTCGCCGCGACGAATGCTTCCCGGGGGCACGTAGGCGACGATGCCGGATTTGGGGTTCGCAATCTCGAATTGCTCGAAGTCGGCGGGGACTTCGATGATGCGCCCGGCGATCGGTTCGCTACGAGTTTCCTCGATGGCGACGAATAGTTTGGCGGCGGTGACTCGGGTTTTGGGCACTTTCTCGGTCTCAACGACGCGGACCCACGGTTTTGCGGGGATGGCCGCATAGTAATCCGCCGCCGCCTTCATTTCCTCGTCCGACATGGCTTGCGCGAGCTCAATCATGCGCAGCGTATTTCCTTTCCGCGGATCCTGCGAAGCGCGCGCCCCGCTGCGAAAGTCCTGGAGCTGGCGGATGAAGTAAGCGGATGGTAGGCCGTTGACCGGCGCATTTTCCGGGCGTCCCTGGCCGTGTGGCATGTGACACAGCGCGCAGCCCCAGGCGTTTTCGCCCATGCGCGCGGGCCCGTGTTGGACAACGGCCGGCATCGGCGGGTGTTCGCTTGGGAACCAGTCCACGACGTCGCGTCGGTTGCGGATTTCGACGAGAGAGAACGTGCGCTCGCTACCCTCGACGCGCCGCTTGCGGGTCTGCTCCTCCGTTTCGCCGCCGGGCCGCGGCCCGACGGGAGCCGGGGGCGTGAGCTTGGCCTTCTCACCGCCGCGCGGCGGAATAAGTTCACCGTAAGCCCACCACGGCCCATGGACCTCAGCGGCCACGCTGGGGAGCGTGGCGAACCCACCCCAAGCAAGAACGTGGACGGCGGCACGCAGGCGGAAGCTCATGGCCGAAATTGCGCAATGAAGTTCTCATGGCGCAATGCCAGACTCGCCGGCATCGGCGGCGAAATGGGACTCAGGCGACGAATCCTATTTTCGAAGCCACTCAAAGGTGGAGCGAGTTTGTCCTCAACCCGCTTCCGACTGTTCGCTCTGACTTTAGCGGCGTGGGGATAAGCCGCTCCCCCTTAATCGCAGGAGTCCGGTTAAAACTTCCTTCTGATTTTTTGGACTGCGAACACGAGTGGCACGAGGGCCTCGCTAACGGTGTCCACCGGCGCGCGGGTGACGCTTCCATTTGCGACGATCTTCGCGCTAAAAATGAAGGAATTTCGTCGGCGCCGCTTTTGGGCTGTTCCATTTCAGCGCTTGCGCGGCGAATTTTTTTCCTGCAACGTCCGCCGTTCTGGAGTAAGGCGCGGTAGCCAAGTGGTAAGGCCGAGGTCTGCAAAACCTCTATGCGTCGGTTCAATTCCGACCCGCGCCTCCAAAATAAGTCGTTTATTTACCTACGCTTGCGACACGAAAAAGTGAGTGTCAGCGAAGTGTTAGCAAACCGAATCAGGGGTAAAGCCAAACATTGAAGTGCCGCGCCCCGCTGGGCAGCGCCGTACCATCAGCCTTCCAAAGGCGAAAATACGCCGTGTTTGAGCTGTTCCCTGCGTTGCCCCAGTCGTAGCTCCCAATGATGCCTTCATCCGCAAGTCTGAGAATGATCTTGGGGGCCAGCTCGCCGCGGCCAATCCCGGAGTTCAGAACGCAGCACCTAAAATAACCGCGAGATACCACCACCACCGGGTGTTGCAGTTCATTCGAGGTAGATCAGTTCGTTCAAATTCAGCAGTGCGCGGCCGAAGGCGGCGCGGCCGAACGGGTTGATGAGGGTGGCGGCGGCCGCGTGTTCCGTCGGTGACGGCAGACGCTGCAGCACGAGACGGTACGCGGCGTCGACAAAGCCGGAGGGGTCGTTGGCCTCGGCCTGCTCACTGGCGCGGGTGGCGAGGGCGGCGGCCAGGTCGAGGGTGAAACGGTGGTTCAACAGGGTGAGCGCCTGCAGCGGGGTGGTGGTGTTCGCCCGACGCGGGGCGATGTTGGCGATATCGGGAAAATCAAAATCGGTCAGCACATCGACGACCGAGGCGCGGGCGTTTTGATGATAAACGGCGCGGCGGTAGGTGCGCGGATCGTGGATATCGAGCGGAGAGTAGGTGCTGACGTTGTTTTGCTGGAATTTATAGAGCTGAAAGCCGGGGCCGCCCGCGGGTTCGACGACCAGTTTTCCGGCGACGGTCAGAAGCGTGTCGCGCACCTCTTCCGCGCTGAGGCGGCGCGGCGGGAATCGCCAGAGCAGGCGCGCGTCCCGGTCAACGCGCGCGGCGTCGTCCCGCAGAGCCGAGCTTTGTTGATAGGTCTGCGAAAGCACGATGTCGCGATGGAGCGTCTTAAGCCGCCAGCCGTTTTCGCGCAGCCGGCGCGCCAGCCAGTCCAGTAGCTCGGGATGGGTCGGTTTGCTCCCGATGAAACCGAAATCGCTCGGCGTATCCACAATTCCAGTGCCGAAGTGGTAATGCCACACCCGGTTCGCCAGCACGCGGGCCGTCAGCGGGTTGTCATCCTGCACGAGCCATTGGCCGAGCGCGAGGCGGCGCTGACCCTCGGGCGCATCCGCGGGCAGGGCGTAGGGCTTCGCGACGTGGTCAAGCACGGCGAGGCTCGCTGGTACCACCGGATCGCCGGGATTCATCGGATCGCCCCCTTTCTGCACCAAGGTGCGTTCTGTCGGCTCGGAGTAAATCCCCGCCCAGATTTGACGCAGCGGCGGGACGGCCTGGATTTTTTTCTCCACGATCGCCGCCTCGCGGGACATGTGCGCGAGTTGCGCCTTCTCTTCAGGAGCGATGACATCGCGGCGCGCCCGCCCGATGCCGTGTTGGGGCGTCCAGGGCTCGCGGCCTTCGTCGCTGGCGACGGTCTGCCACGTTTTTCCATCGAGTGACACCTGTACGTCGTATTCGCAGGGGGTTGCGCCCTGATCCTTGGCGCTCTTCCATTTAGTATTGCTGAAGGTGATACGATCGATCGTTTCGACCTGCGCGAGCGTGATGGTGAGTTCCGCCGGAGTGCCGATCAGCCACTGTTCACCGGATTGTCCGTCGATACAGAGTTGCGGACCGTACGCGTCAGGAAAATCCTCCGCCACCGCCGACTTCGCGCCGAACGCCTTGCCGCCATTGCTGGCCAGGGCCGCGTTGCGCGTGGCTGCGCCCGCCGTCCAAACCTCGAACTCGGTGAGCCGTCCGCCCCCGAGGCGTGGCGTCACGGGGGGACGTTTGGTTTTCGCTTCCGCGGGCGAGAGTTCGTAGCTGCTGGTGACAGCGCGAACGACAAATTTCACGTGCCGGGCGGCCACGGCCGCGAAACGCTCTTCCGTAAGCTGCGAATCAAATTTCGGCCGCGTGGGTTTACGTTTCAACGCCTCGGCCTGGGCGCGAATCTGAATGGCGTCGTTGAGCGCGTCTTGCGCCGCGGTCTGCCCGGCGAGTTCTTCCTTCAGCGGCCGCGTGGCGGCGGCAAACCGCTCTCGCTCCTCCTTGGTCGCGACGACGCGCCGCCCGTGCTTCACGCCTTCAAACGAAGCGCGCAACCGGTAGTAATCCTCGGTCGGAATAGGATCGAACTTGTGGTGGTGGCAGCGCGCGCAGGCGACCGTCAGCCCAAGAAAGGCACTGCTCGTGGCGGACACGAGGTCGTCGAGGGTGGCGGCGCGAATGTTCTTCTGCGCGACCGCATCCTGATTATTGACGTCGTCATAGGGACCGGCGACGAGGAAGGCGCTGCCAATCTCGACGTCAGGATTGTCCTTGCCCACGACGTCGCCCGCGAGGTGCTCGACAATGACCTCGTTGAAGGCGCGGTCTTCGTTGAAGGCGCGAATAACATAATCGCGGAAAGGCCAGAGATCATTGATGAGGACGTTGCGTTCGAAGCCGTTGCTTTCGCCGAAGCGCACCACGTCCAACCAGTGCCTCCCCCAGTGCTCGCCGTACCGCGGACTGGCGAGCAATCGATCCGCCAGGTTGCGAGTTGCGGTCTGCGGGTCTCGGGAAAATTCCCCGGCGAACGCCGTCACCTCCTCCATCGTCGGAGGCAAACCCGTGAGATCATAGGTCATGCGCCGAACAAGCGTGCGGGCATCCGCCGGCGCGCTGGGTGCCAGACCTTGCTCCGCCAGCTTCGCGAAAACAAAGCGATCCACCGGATTCCCGGCCCACGCGGCGGGCAAACCTTTTGGCTGCGGCGGTACAACGTTCAAGAGGGCTTGCAGCGACCACCACGATTTATCCGCGCGTCTCGTTTCCGCCGTGACTTCCGTGCGCGGATCGGGCGCCCCCATCATAATCCAGGTGACAAGATCAGCGATGGCCGCGTCGGGCAACTTCGGTGCTTTCGCCGGCATCGCGAGATCGGGATCGTCATGCCGCACTGTTTTGATGAGCAGGCTTTCCTCCGGTTTGCCCGGGACAATGACCGGCTGACCGCTATCACCGCCTTCTTCCCAGCCCATTTTCGAGTCGAGCAGTAGTCCGCCCTTCACCTTCTTGGCGCGCTCCGAATGACATTCGTAGCAATGCTCCGCGAGCAGCGGCCGCACCTTGTTCTCGAAAAAGGCAAGGTCCTGCGCCGACGGTGTCGCCGCCTGGATTGCCACCGGGAGTAACAAAAGGGCGAGCGTGCGGATTCTCATCGGCATTATCATGCGAGGATTTCCTTGATGACGTGGCCATGCACATCGGTCAGCCGGCGATTTGCGCCGTTGTGATAATGGGTGAGTTTTTCGTGATCGAGGCCGAGCAGGTGAAGTGCGGTGGCATAAAAGTCATAAACCGTCGCCGGGTTCAGGACGCTGCGGCGGCCGAACTCATCGGTCGCGCCATAGCTCGTGCCGCCCTTGACGCCCGCGCCCAGCATCCACGTCGTGAAGGCATCGGGATTATGATCGCGCCCGGTGGTGCCTTCCTGCCGCGTCGGCATGCGCCCAAATTCCGTGGTCCACAGGACGAGCGTGTCATCAAGCAGACCACGTTGTTTCAAGTCGGTGATCAGCGCCGCGGTCGGCTGGTCGAAGATGGGGAGGTGGCGATCGTAGTCTGCTTGAAGCGTCTTGTGAGCGTCCCAATTCAGGAGGCCATCGACCGCGCTCGCGCGGGACGCGCAGTAAAGGCTGACATAACGTACGCCCTGCTCGAGGAAGCGGCGCGCGAGCAGGCAATTCCGCGCGTAGGCGGCTTTGAGCGTATTCGTGTCGTCGGTGCCGTAGAGGGCGTGAATGTGATGGGGTTCGAGGGTCAGGTCGCTCACTTCCGGCGCCGCGAGTTGCATCCGCGCCGCGAGTTCGTAAGCGGCCATGCGGGCCCGCAATTCGCTTTCTCCCGCCCGCCGGGAGGCGTGTTCTTCGTTCGCAAGGCGGAGAAATTCGCGCGCGGCTTTGTCCTCTTTCTCAGCGATGGCGGCGGGCCGGGCGAGATTTCGCAAAGGCTGCTGCGCGGTCATCACGACCCCCTGATGCTGGGCGGGCAGAAAACCGTTACCCCAATTCGCCTTTCCGTTCGGTGGCTCCCCACGGATATCCTGCATCGCGATATAGGTCGGCAGGTTTTCGTTCAACGAGCCCAGCGCATAGCTGAGCCATGATCCGGCGCTGGGAAAACCCTCGCGGACGAAGCCCGTGTTCATGAACACGCAGCCGGGGCCGTGCGTGTTGGTCCGCGAGGTCATCGAGTGGATGAAAGCGATGTCGTCGACGTGTCGCGCCAGGTTCGGCAGCATCGAGGAAATCATCTTGCCGCTTTTGCCCGCGGCCTGAAACGCCCACGGCGAGCGCATCAGCGGACCGTTCTTGCCTTGAAACGTCACTTCCGTGTCCGCGCCCGGCAGCGGCTGGCCATCCATCTTTTCGAGCATCGGCTTGTGATCCCACAGATCCATGTGGGACGCGCCGCCAGGGCAGAAGATGTGGAGCACGCGCTTCGCTTTGGGGGCAAAATGCGTCCGCCCGGTGCTGACCGCGGCGTGCAGTTCGCGCGAAAACAGATGGGTGAGCGCAAGCCCCGCCACGCCCGAGGCGGCGTGGCCGAGGAAGTGACGGCGCGTAAGATCGTGAAGGGACGCGTTCGCAGAGGAGGTCATGGGGAGAGGCACCGGCGTCGGCGATTTTCGTGGGGTAACGCTAACAACACCGTGCTCGAGTTTGAACGCGAATGCGCAGTGACGGTAAAGAGAGGATTATGCGAGACAATGGCAGCGAGGGGCGACTCAATCCAAAGCGTCACGGCTCACCCTCACCGCAAAAACGCCCGTCACTCCGGGCAAAGATGGTGGTGCCTGCGCGGTGCAAAGTCGACAGATGTTCGGATATACCGCGATAAAATCTCTGGGGCGCATTCGTGAGATTCGCGACGTCGAATTGCAGGCTGAGGTTTCGCCGCAGTTTATACCCAAACCCGATATATACGAGTTCGCGTTCCATCATCCTAAAAAACGACGTACGCAGGTGAGTTGAGGGTGGCTTGGAATCAGGCACGGTAAGAGCAGAGCGCCGCACTCATCCGCCCACGCCGAGATCTGAGCTACTTTGCGAAATGCTTGATGATTTCCTCGGGCCGGCGCGCGACCACGTCCGGAAACTTCCGAAAATCTCGATCTTCGGTCACCACGACTGCGCCCCGGCTTTTCGCGAACGCCGCCATGTAACAGTCGATGAAATCGACGTTCACCTTTCCGAACCGATCGAAGGCGTCGAGCATTACATCGGAATCGTCGACCTCGACTCCTTCGTGCAACACCAGCTCGCGTAACGTCTGAGCCAGCTTTGTGCGCTCAAATTTATAGTAGGAAAGCAGCACCCAGCTCACTTCCGCGAGGGTGATATGCGAAACGGCCAGGATTAACTCGCCCGCCTGGGCCAGTTCAAACAGGGCCTTTGCCTTCGGGGACTGGCTGCGGTCATCCGCCAGCAAAAAGCGCAGGATGACGTTTGCGTCGAGATGGTGCCCCTCGCTCATCGGGCATACTTCCGTGCCGCATACTTGACCCGCGCGGCCTTGAGTTGCGCCGCTGTGGGCGGCTTCTTGCTCGTCTTCAAGCTGCCGTAGAGCGAGTCGGTCGACGCCCGCACCGGTTCCAGCACGACATGCTCGCCCTCGAACCGATACAGAATCTTATGATTCGGCTCCAAGCGGAGGAACTGCCGCACCTTGGCGGGGATGGTGGTCTGTCCGTTCTGCGAAAGCGTCGAAGTTGTCATGGCCAGTTCCTTAGAAGGTGACATTATCTTTAGGTCAGCCCCCAAATCAAGAATCCAGTTTCTTGGCTCACCGGTGGGCGCGGTTCCAACTAACATTTTAAAATTCGTTTGGGTCGGGCCCCGGGTCTGCCTGTTACAGAGGAGCGGTGAAGTGAATGTTCTGCCCTGAGAACGATTCCGATATTCATACGCGAGCTGAAGGCTCGCTTCCGCACAGTTAGCTACGCGCGGGATTCGGTACAGGGTCAGTCCGCTAGTTGTTAATTTACCCGCGGACCGGATCGATGGGGTCAGCCTGTTGAACGAAGCCGCTTCGCGGCGCAGAACTGTCTTACGCTTTGGCCGGTGGCGAAGTTCGTTAAATTCAGCCGGGAGTTTTTGATGATGCTGGAAAGCTGAGAAACGAAACGGGGATTGAGAGCATTAAAGGACGACATCGACCTCCCCAATCTGAAGGACTTGCCTCCGGATTGGAAGGCGGACGTTCCCACTCCAGCCTGTCAGGATTGTGGCACCGCGTTTCTCGTTTCAAAAGAGGCCGTCGGCATAGCCGTTCCGAAGGTCATGCAGGACCAAGGCACGAACGTGTTACTGAATCCTTTGCATTCGGCTTTTGAGTTTTCGTGGGTCAGGGGACCTTTCCCCTACAAGTACGACGAGCGATTAGCGTAACCCGGCTCCTTGTTTCTTGCTGGATTCTCCATCTGAAGCCGCCATTCCCGAGCAGATGTTATAAACAGCTCAAGGTCCGGCCCGCGAAGAAGCTCATCCCATGCGGACCGACGTGAAGAGCTCAATGATGTCAGTACGCACCGAGGTAAGCGTTGCTGAAACTTACGCCGAAATTATCGAGGTTGAGTTTGCCGCGTTCGGGGTCGGCGCGCGATTGCAACGACCCTTCTTCGCTCCGAGGAGCGCGGTGCGGTAGAGCCCGTCGTCGATGCCGGCGCGCGCCGCGTGGTACCAGAGGCTGTCGAATAGGTACGTCAGGCCGCCCCCAGACCGAACGAATTCGGTTCGTTCAGGAGCACCTCCCAGAAATTAGCGGCCCCATGGCCCCATGGCCACTTCACGGGTAGGATGTCGTTGCCACGACCACTCGCGCGGTTCATTCGGGTGCAGGATGCGCCGTACCAAAATTGTCGCCACGCTCGGTCCGGTCAGCAGTTCTCCGGAAGTCATCCGGCGGCTGATCAACGCCGGTATGGACGTGGCGCGGCTTAACTTCTCCCACGGCACTCACGATGAGCACGCCCGTCAGATCGCGACGTTGCGCGCGCTTTCGCAGGAACTCGATGCTCCGGTCACCATCCTGCAGGATCTGCAAGGGCCGAAGATTCGCGTCGGTCAGCTCCCTGGCGGTGTGAAGACTCTCACTCCCGGTGAGATCGTGTCGCTCGTGCCGGAATCGGATTTTGCCGGCCTGGAAGGGACCGTGCCGCTCGATTATGCCCACGTGGCCGGAAGCGCCGAGCCGGGAATGCGCGTCTTGCTCGATGACGGGTTACTCGAACTGGAAGTGGTGGAGATCGTGCGTCGCGAGCTGCGCTGCCGCGTCGTCGAAGGCGGCGTGCTCAAGAGTCGGAAAGGGGTGAACTTCCCCAATCTAACCCTGCCTTTGCCGTCACTGACGGATAAAGATATTCGAGATGTAGAATTCGGACTGGCGCACGGCGTTGACTGGATATCGTTGAGCTTCGTGCGGACCGCGGCGGATGTGCGGACGTTGAAAGAGTTCCTGGCGGCGAAGGGCGGGTCAAAGCCGATCATTGCCAAGATCGAGAAGCCGCAAGCGGTCGAGAATCTGGACGAGATTCTGCAGGAAGTCAGCGGGGTGATGGTTGCTCGCGGCGATCTCGGCGTGGAAGTCCGTCCCGAGAAGGTGCCGATGCTCCAAAAGCAGATAATCGAGAAGTGCAATCGCCTGGGGCTGCCGGTGATCACCGCCACTCAAATGCTGGAAAGCATGATCCGCGAATCGCGTCCCACACGCGCGGAAGCAAGCGATGTGGCCAATGCGATCATCGATGGTACCGATGCGGTGATGCTTTCGGGCGAGTCGGCGATTGGCGCTTATCCGGTTCGCGCGGTCGAGATGATGGCCCGGATCGCCACGGAAGTGGAGGCCGGCATTGCCTTCAAAACTTATCCTGCGACTGAATCAAGTGATTCCCATGCCTTGAGCGAAGGTGCGACCGCGATCGCGAACGTGCTCAATCTACGCGCGATCGTGGTGATGACGACGAGTGGCCACACCGCACGTCTGGTTGCGGCGGAGAGATCAAAGACCGCGCTATTTGCGCTTACGACCGATGCGCGCGTTTACCACGCGTTGAATCTTCATTGGGGAATCAAACCGCTGCTGGTGGCGGGTATCCCTGAATCCTTTGAAGGATTGGTTCAGCAGGCAGAAGCAACGCTGCGGGCGTGCAAGCTTGCCACCTCGGGCGACCATTTCCTTGTGATCGGCGGGGTCCCGCCGGGCCAGAGTCGTGGATCGAATTTCATGAAGCTCCACGTTATTCCGTGAAGGCAGGCGTGCGGGTTTCCGACGTGGGCAACCCTCGGGTGAAAATCGGGCATTGGCGCGATCGCGGCTCAGCTGCAATTCAAGGGAGATTCTGATGCGGCCAGCCCGTTTGTGGGAATGACGGCAGCCTCACTCTTTTTGTCGGTGGTTCTGTTGGGCGCATTTGCCGGTTGGCGGTGGCAGCCACCGCGGCGACGAAGGGACTCGCGGCCCTACCTTTCGTGACCTTTAAAAAAGGCGGCGAAGGGACTCGCCGCCCTACCTATCGTGACCTTCGAAAAAGGCGGCGAAGGGACTCGCGGCCCTACCTTTCGTGACCTTTGAAAAAGGCGGCGAAGGGACTCGCCGCCCTACCCATCGTGACCTTCGAAAAAGGCGGCGAAGGGACTCGCGGCCCTACCTATCGTGACCTTTGAAAAAGGCGGCGAAGGGACTCGCCGCCCTACCCATCGTGACCTTCGAAAAAGGCGGCGAAGGGACTTGCCGCCCTACCCATCGTGACCTTCGAAAAAGGCGGCGAAGGGACTCGCGGCCCTACCTATCGTGACCTTCGAAAAAGGAGGCGAAGGGACTTGCCGCCCTACCCATCGTGACCTTCGAAAAAGGTAGGGCGCGGACTCCGCTCCGCGCCGGAGTCGGAACCGCCAACCGGCAGATGCGCCCGGTTTTGTCAGAGTCGGTTGAAA
>Ga0163150_10007858_pt1 | contig 12336 bp, 11 predicted proteins | sample OliLakLV19P2IB_FD_148628 | JGI IMG/M metagenome (GOLD analysis project Ga0163150, IMG submission 148628) | Freshwater microbial mat bacterial communities from Lake Vanda, McMurdo Dry Valleys, Antarctica - Oligotrophic Lake LV.19.P2.IB | ecosystem: Environmental > Aquatic > Freshwater > Lake >...
GCGGGACTCAGACAGTTCGAAGCGAACTGTCTGAGCCACCCAAGATCGCCCACCACACTGACCAAGGGTGGCTCGCCGTCTGGGCCACCCGAACGATCACGAACCCCTATCCGCCTGGGCAAGCGTGGCTGGAATGGCTAAGCTAATTCGCTGCCCGAGGTCCATTTGCTTTCGATCTCGCGACGACTTCTCGCCGCCCTTGAAACCGCCGGAGTATAGCCGCCATGAAAGGCTTTGTTGCCCTGCTCTTATTCATCGTCTTGGCCATGGTTTCGTGGGGCGTTTATGGCCCAGTGTTGTCGATTGGCAAGGAAGACATGCATGGCAGCGCGCTTCGGCCGTTCATCTGCGTCGGGCTGGCGTATTTTCTGATCGCGGTGCTCACGCCGGGCATCCTGCTGCGGATGAATGGCGAAAACGGCCACTGGTCGAGCTTTGGCATCTTTTGGAGTCTGGCGGCGGGGGCGGCCGGCGCGGTGGGGGCGCTGGGCATCATTCTCGCGTTTGCATTTCGCGGCAGCCCGGTCTATGTGATGCCGCTGGTGTTTGGCTGCGCCCCGGTGGTCAACACGTTTCTGACGATGTACTGGGGCAAGCTCTATAAACAAGTCAGCCCCATCTTTATCGCAGGCCTGATACTGGTCGTCGTTGGCGCCGTGACCGTGCTGACGTTCCGGCCGGCACACCACGCACCGGCGGCGCAAGCTGTCGTTTCGGACAACACGGTGGTTGGTGATGCCGAAACCAAAGTGGCCGCGGCGATTCGGCCGGAAGTAAACTGGCTGATGGTCATTCTATTCACCGCGATGACGGCTCTTTCGTGGGGCGTGTACGGTCCAATGTTGCACCGCGGACAAATGGCGATGGCCGGCAGCCGCTTGCGGCCTTTGATCTGCGTGGGATTGTCGTACTTCCTGATCGCCGTGATCGTGCCCAGCCTGCTGCTCACGCAGTGGAACGAGCCAGGCGAGTTCACTTTTTCGGGCACGATCTGGAGCCTCGCTGGCGGAGCGGCCGGCGCCCTGGGAGCGCTGGGCATCATCATGGCTTTCAACTTCGGCGGCAAACCGATTTTCGTCATGCCGCTGGTGTTTGGCGGCGCTCCGGTCATCAACACGTTCGTCAGTTTGATTCAAACCGGCAATTACGACCTGCACCCGTTTTTTTACGCGGGACTGATCGTAGTCGTCGCTGGCGCCGTGACCGTGCTGATCTTCGCCCCAAAATCGGCTCCGCACGCCGCGCCTCACGCCGATGCCAAGTCGGCCCACGAGCCAGCCCGGGCGTAAATGCAGCGTAAGTGCTACGTGCCGCGGACGAAGCCGAACCACTCGATGTGCCGTCGCGGGCAAAAGTGCAACCCGTGCTCGCGACAGTAGGGCTCTAGCCACTCGGACTGTCGAGCCAATCCGTCGGCATCGATGCCCTGCGGCATGAGCATGGCTCGCGTGCGGTCGATTTCCGGGAACTCTCGCAAGTACGTTTCCACGTCGGCGCAATCCATCAACTCGTCGACCACGAACTTGAACTGATAGGCGTGTTCGTCGATCAGTCGCCGCACCACGGCCGGCGCGTGGCGCGTGCGTTCGTGACGAGCGGTCCAGCCGGGGGCTTGCTGGGCGTTGGGACTAGAGTTGGCCAACTTGGGACTAATCGACATCAAGTCGCAATCGACCGGCAAGTAAAGCGTGCCGGCCGTTTCGATCGTGATGTGCCGGCCCTGCTCGCGCAGCCCAGCGGAAAGCGGAATCAATTCGGCAAACAACATCGGCTCGCCGCCCGTGAGCACGACGTGGCTCAAGTCCAACTCATCGACGCGTGCCAGAATCTCGTCGACCGAAAGATCCTCGCCTTCCGGCGTCCACGAAGCATAGGGCGTATCGCAATACCAGCAGCGCAGGTTGCAGCCGCTCGCGCGCACAAAGACACTCTCTTGGCCCGACAAGAAGCCTTCGCCCTGCACACTGCGATAGATTTCGGCGACTTTCATGTTCGATATGGCGCCGGATCGGCGAGTCCCGCTTCCGCAAAACCTTTCAGCCGCAGCGAGCACGAATCGCATCCTCCGCACGCCGCGCCGGATGCGTCGGGATCGTAGCAACTGCGCGTCAGCCCAAAGTCAACTCCCAATCGTGTGCCCTCGCGAATGATCTCGGCCTTCGACCAGTGGACCAGCGGCGTGTGAATTTTGAACGCGAGCGTGCCTTCGACTCCGGCCTTCGTGGCCAGGTTGGCCATCCGCTCGAACGCCGCGATGTACTCGGGCCGGCAATCGGGATAGCCGCTGTAGTCGACGGCGTTGACGCCAATGAACAGGTCGGCCGCGGAGAGCGTTTCGGCATAAGCCAGGGCCAGTGACAGAAACACTGTGTTGCGCGCCGGGACGTAGGTGATCGGAATGCCGGTGCCCATCTGCTCGTCGCTGCGTCCCTTGGGCACGTCGATCGCCGCAGTCAGGGCGCTCGTGCCAAACTTTCGCAGGTCGATTTCGAGCGTCACGTGCCGCCGCACGCCCAAGCTCTCGCCCACTCGCCGGGCCGCGTCGAGCTCGCAGCGATGCCGCTGGCCATAATCAAACGACAGCGCATGCAACTCGAAGCCGTCGGCCCGGGCAATCGCCCCGGTCGTGGCCGAATCCAAGCCTCCAGAAAGCAAAATGACAGCTGGTTTCGACATGGAGAAAAAAGAAAGGGAGAGCGAGCCGCGCGTGAGAGCGGAAGGAGCCACCGCCAAGCCGGTCGGCGACGAATCAGACAACTCGTTCGATTCTAACTGAATACCTTGCCGTGACAAGATTTACTGTTAGCCTCCCGACACCGCTTGCGGCTTAGACCGTCTAGCCGAATGCTCACAGCCATGCGAGAATTAACGTTTTGACGAAAGGACCCTGCCCCATGGCCGATGATTTCTGCAAGCTTCTTGAGACGTTTCCCAATCAGTTCCCCGAGCGGGACTATACGATCGAGATTCGTTGCCCCGAGTTCACCAGCGTGTGCCCCAAGACCGGGCAGCCCGACTTTGGGGTGCTGACGTTCACCTACACGCCCGAGGCGAAGTGCGTGGAGCTCAAGAGCCTCAAGCTGTACCTGCAGCAGTTTCGCAACGAAGGCATTTTTTACGAGAACGTCACCAACCGGATTCTGAACGACCTGGTGGCCGCGCTCGAACCGCGGCGCATGACGCTCGTGGCAGAGTTTACTGCTCGGGGCGGAATTACGACGCATGTGACCGTAACGCACGAGGCGGCATCGCACGCGTCGGGCAAAGCCGTGGCGAAGCGATAGCCCGCGAGATTCAATTTGCCGCGGATCGATTTCGAACTTGCCACTCGTCGAATAGCGCGACGCACTCGGCAGACAAAATGCCGGGCACTAGATTGATCTCGCTTTCACCGTCGCCGAGGTCGCCGGCCAAGGTTCGCAGCGCCCTGAAACCGGCTCGCGCGGCATCGGCCGTACTGGCGCCACAATAGACCGTCTCGACGCGTGCCCACTGCAACGCGGCCAAGCACATCGGGCACGGTTCGCAGGTCGCCGCCACGATCGCGCCGGGCAAATGCACCTGGCCCGTCTGTCGGCAAGCTTGCCGGAGAGCGGTGATTTCCGCGTGGGCCGTGATATCGATCGCGGACCGAACGCAATTGTGGGCTCTGGCGATCACCTGACCATCAAGCGAAACAACGCAGCCAAACGGGCTTTCGCCACCGGCAATTCCCAGGCGAGCCTGTTCGATCGCCAGTCGCATCAGCGCTTCGGCGTCCATCGCTTGTCTCGCGAGGCTATTCAACTCTCCAGCCGCTTCTGTACCGACGAAAAAAGATGGAACATCGCGTCCAGATGATCGCGGGCGTCGGCCAGTGGCATCACCAGCGGCGGGCTGACGCGGAGTACTTTGCCGGCCAGCGGTCCCAACAAGTGAATCGCCCTGCCCGACGGATCGCCCAGATAGCAGGCCTCGACGCAGGCGCCAGCCACTTCATCGGCCGGATGGTTTTCGATCGCGGCGCATTCGATGCCCCACACCAACCCCTCGCCGCGCACGTGCGCGACGACGTCAAGCTCGGCCAATCGGCACAGCCCTTCTTCGATCACTTGCGATAGCTCGCGAGCATGGTCGAGCACGCCGGTGGTTTCGAATTCATCGAGTGTGGCCAGCACGGCCGCGCAGCCCAACGGCGAAGCGCTCCAGGTGTCCGAGCCTTCGCCATAGTGCATGTTGGCGAACAGATCTGCGCGGCCCACGGCCGCATCGACCGGCACGCCGTTGCCCAATCCTTTGCCCAACACGACGATATCGGGCTCGACGCCGTAGTGCGTGAAGGCATAGAGCGAACCGGTGCGGCCGAAGTTGGCCTGCACCTCGTCGAGAATGAACACAATGTCCTGTTCGCGACAAAAACGGGCGAGCAGTTGCAGGTATTCTTTTTGCGGATGAAACGACCCGCCGCCGCCCAGATAGGGTTCGGTGACCAGGCAGCAAATACGATTGCCGAATTCGGCCACCAGTCCCGCCAGCTCTCGTTGATAGGGACCAAGATCGATCGGCTCGCGGCGCTTGGCCAGGTTGCGGCATTCTTCGGTGGGAAAGCTAATGAATCGCACGCGCGGATCGCGCTCGGCGTCGCGCTCGGTGCCGGTCACGGCGCCCGCCAAACCTTTCTTGCCATGAAAGCCGCTGCGCGTGGCCAAAATAATATTCTCGCCCGGGCTGCGATCGAGGCACGCCCAAATCGCCTTTTGCACAGCTTCGCTGCCAGTGGCGGCCCACAGCACTTGCTCCATCCGCGCGCCGCCCGGTTGGCTGCGCAAGCTGGCGACCAGCCGCTCAGAGGCCTGCACTTCAAGCGGCGTCAGAGCGTTATAGGCCGTTAATGTCGAGGCGGAAAAGAATTCGCTATTCGTCGGAATCGTGGGCAGTCCCAAATAGGAAAGCACTCGCTGCCACCAGCGCGTCGGGTTGTGACCTAAATTCGCCACCAGCACACCCGAGGTAAAATCAGCCAGCTTGCGCCCCTCGGGCGTCCAGTGATAGCAACCCTCGCTGCGCGCCAGCACAGCCAGGCTGGGAGTATACGTGCGCTGCGCCGCCGGTTCGACGGCAGCAGAACGACGGCGCAAGTCGTTCGAGATCGCTTCGCCCGCGTGCTCAATCGCGGGAACCGGTTTGGGGGCAGCAGACTGTTTGTGAGTTGTAGTCATGCAAAAAACTCATCCGCACCAAAACAAACGATCGTAATCAGACCCGGCCCGCATACAAAATGTTCGCTTTCGCTTCGCCCGGCGCGTAGAGAACCAATCCGCCGCGCTCCTCGTTGACGTGTACCACGCAATTGGGCCGGCCGGCCACATGTTCGGCCAAGATGGCTTCCATCGCCTGCACGGTCGCCACCGTCTGTCGATCGGCCGATAGATCGTTGTAGGCGAGGCCTCGCGCATGCGCGAGCCGCGCCGCGCGCTCGCCGGCCGGCCCGCCAAACTCCACCTCGGCCAACTCGCGCACGAACCGCTCCAGAACTTCGATGCCGTACCCGCGTTGCGAGCGAGCGCCCCACGGCTCCAGAAATGTGCCGTTGTAGTGGTTGTTCATGGTAATCTTACGCGCTAGCGGCGTGCGGCCTTCGACCGTACACTCCACGCCTCGCTTGCGGCTATGACCATTCCAGACGCCATTGTCGAAGCGAAACTGAACCTCTTGCTCGACGTACCCAGGGAAGTTGTCGGGCGTGACCCAACTTGTGTGAATGTCGAACGCGGCCTCGCGGCCGTCTTCGTACCCGTAGATCATGCGTAGTTGCGTCGAGTCCCACGTGGGACCATCGGCAGGGCCAACGATGCCGCGCTGGCCGGTGCATTGCACGCTCTTAAGCCGGCCGCCAAACGTAAAATCAATCAGCTTGATGTAGTGCACAGCCACGTAGGTGCCCGGGTTGCGCCCCGTAATCCACTCGGCAAATTGCCCGCCCGAAATACTCTTGGGCTCTAGCAGCGTGCAGTAGCCGTTATTCACATGTTGCAGCTCGCCGTCGGCCACCAGCGTGCGCAGTTTCTTGTGATCGGGATCGAGCAGTTTGTGGTAAACGACTTTCGCTAGCGCACCCTTGGCTTGTGCCAGCCGATCCAACTCGTCGAGCTCCGAGAGCAACATGACCGACGGCTTTTCGATCAGCACGTGCTTGCCCGCTTCGAGCGCGGCCTTGGCGGCGGCAAAATGGCGATTGTCGGGCGTGGCCACGCAAACGAAATCGACATCGCTGGCCAACAGTTGCTCAATGCTGTGCGGCTCGCGAAAACTTTTCCAAGGCCCCAGGCTCGCGCCGCTACCTTGACGAAAGACTTCGGCCCGTTTTCCCGTGCGACTGGCAACCGCGGCGAGTGGTACCCGGCAGACGCCAAAGCCCGGCTGGTACAGCGGCTGCTGATGGACCGACTCGAAAAACGGTCGATAGGTTTCGTCGAATATCATTCCCATGCCCACCATTCCAGCTCGGAGTTGGTGCGTTTCGCTGGCAGAGTCGTGATGGTCAGCGGCATGAGTCATGCCAGACAAGATAGCCGAGGAGGCAGCGGTTTGCCACCGAGTTCGGCGGGCGCTCAGTCAGGCGCTTCCGGCCGGTTTGCCCCTTGTCTTGGCTGGCGGCCTCTTCCACAATGTCCACTCGCTCGTCTCGCTTCAATCTTTTCACAGGCTCTTGGTGGCGCTATGTCCGAAAATCCCCAGGTCACTCTCAGTGGCTTCGCAGACGAAGCCGCCAACCAAAAAACGGCTGTCCAGCAGTTCGCCGCGTTTGCCGCGCTGGGCCTGCAATACTACAGCCTGCGGTTGATCGATGCCGGCGATGGCATCAAGAACGTCATGAAGCTCTCGAAGACCGAAATTCAGACGATTCGCCACTTGGAAGACGAATATGGTCTGAACGTGGCCTCGATTGGCTCGCCCATCGGCAAGGTCAAGCTGCTCGACGTCGACGACAAGACCAAGAACGCTTACGTGCCGTTCAAGAAGTATCTCGAAAAAGAGGTCAAGAAAGCTTGCGAAATCGCGCATGCCTTTGAAACCAAGTTGATCCGCGGCTTCTCGTTTTATCATCCCAAGGGAACGGACCCGCGCGACCACATTCCGCAAGTCGTCGATCAGTTGGGGCAGATCGCCGAGACCTGCTTGCGAAGCGACTTGACCTATGGCGTCGAGCTCGAAGCCAACCTGGTCGGCCAGAATGGCGAAATCCTGGCGGAGATTCATCGTCAGGTCAAGAACTCGGCGCTGCTGTTGATTTTCGACGCCGGCAATCTTAGTTGCCAGGGCTTTAGCGCCGCCGAAGTGCTCGAACAATTTCGCCTGATGAAGCCGGGCCTCGGCTGGATGCACATCAAGGACTATCGCCATCCCGAGCCTTCAAAGCGGCAAGCGCACGTCAACGAGGAAACGCTCAAGCATTTCGTGCCGGCCGACCTGGGCGACAGCGGGCACGAAGCGATTCTCAAGGAACTGCGCGAGGTGCTGCCCAAGCTCGATCAGAAACTGCGCCGCCGCGGAATTCCCGGCGTGTTCTTGGATCTCGAACCGCACGTCAAAGCCGGCGGGCAATACGGCGGGTTCAGCGGACCCGACGGAATGGGCGTCGCCCTGAGGTCGCTCTGCAAAGTGCTCGACTACGTCAAGCTCGACTATCACCTGCGCGACTTCGACGACATTCGCGCGGCCCGCGGGTTTTAGACACGACCACGAGATCCGCGGCCGCGAGTTATTCCGGGGTGGTCGCAGCCACCGGAGTGGTCGCAGTCACGGGTGCGGTTGTTTCACTTGGCACGGCGTCGACCGCGGCGCACTCGCTCGGCGTGACTTCGACAGGCACGTCGGCACACAGCGCCTTGCCGGCCACGATCGCCTCCAACAGCCAGTAGACGCCCCCGATCAGAATCGCCATCGAGCCAGTCCTCAGCCCGGGCACGTCGCCCATCGTCGTGTAGACGCCCAGCGTTCCCGCGAAACAGGTAACCGCCAGGCCCGCGTTGATAAGCGTGGCTTTGAGCATTTCCTTCTTGCCGTGCGTGTCGATGGCAATGCGAGCCTGATTGTTGGCCAACTCGCGCATCGCCGCATAGCTGGTCGTCGAGGCCGGCTGCGAACGGCGCGTTAGTTCGGTCAGGCCCATCGGCATGTCGACGACTTGTTGCAAGCGTACCGCCGCATGAGCATTTTCAGACGCCTTTGGTTTTTCGCCCTCCGGCACGGGGTCGGACTTGCGTTTGTTTCTCTTGGGCTCGGGCGCGATAACTGTCGGCGCCGGCGCACTGCCGCGCATCCGATTCAGCAGGCCCGCCATGTAGTCCTCGATCGATTGATCTTCGTCCGGCGCCACGCTCGTGGCTGCGCGAGCTGGTTGCCGGCGTTCCGGTTCAGGCTCGGCAATGTCCTCGGCTTCAACCAATTCGGCATCTTCCTCCGCTCGATCGTCGAGGGCTTCAATGTCATCCGATTGGGGATCGTGATCGGTCTTGTCGCGCGACTCTTCCTCGACGTCGCCTTCGATCGCTGGCAGGGCCGCGGCGATGGCCGCTTTCACTCTGGCTTCGATGTCTTCCGAAGAATCGTCGTCGCGGTGCTTTGTCGATCCGCCGTCCGGCGACGGTTGCTGGGCCACGCCCGCCTGTTTCGAAAAAAGTGCTTCGTGTACCTGGCGAAGCTGCCCAACTTCCTCTCGCTCGCGGCCGAGCAGTTCACGTTCCGTCCGCAATTCGGCGGCGAGCTCCTGGACCTTGCGCAATTGTTCGGCAATCGTGGCTTCCTGCTCGGCCTTCAGCTCGCGCCACTGCCGCTCTTCTTCTTTGATCCGAGCGCTTCGCATGTCGCACTCGATTTCGCGAGCCTGGAGCTGCCGCTCGACCTCGAGCAAGGCCTGGCCCTCGTCGCTCTCGCTCGTCAAGCCGGCTGCTCCGCTGGCGGACGGTTCGTCGGGCTGGTACAGATCGTTTCGCATGGCTTCAAATTCCGTGTTGAAGGTCATTGGTTCGGTTGGATTCGGACTTTTCGCAATGGCTTAGTCGCACGACTTCGGCTTGCAAATCTCGCACGGCACCGATCAGAGTGCGAGCTCGCCGTCGAAGGACTTGCACTTGCTGCGTTGCGCTTGAGAGTTTTGAGACCTCGGTGGATTGTGGGCCGCTATCGCCAGCGGATTGAACGAGCGCACATTGGGCGACCACTTCAAATTCGATCGAGCCGACCTTCAGACGATCGCCTTCGACCAACGTCGCGTCGCAGAAGGTGTGGCCGTTGAGGCGAGTATTGGGAGCCCAAGAGCGGACAACGGTTCCCCGCGATCCACGCAGGACTAGGCAATGCATCGGTCGCACCCCGGCCGCTCGCAGTCGCAGCGAACAGCCTTTCGCCGAGCCGATCGTGCACTTGCGGCTCGTGAGGCGCACCATCTGGCCTTCCCGAGCGGTTCCCACGATTCGCAGGCACAAGTCGCCGGCTGGCGCGCCCTGAAGCGATCGGAAAGCTGGTTTACGGTGAAGAACGTCCATGGACTTGTTACCTCGTTTCCATCGGTTTAAGGGGCAGGAGGACGCTTGCAGGCGGTGGAGCAACGAACCTGCGGTGTACCGGAACGTCCACTGGAGATTTAGGTTACGCGCCAGCCAGCGTCAAATCGGCGAGCTAGGGTGCGAACCTGAAACGGGGAGGAATTATCGATTTGTGAAAAACGGGTGTATATCTTTGCCGGTTCTGCCGATTATCCGGTAACCAGGAAGCGTGTTTTGGCCCAAAGAATGCATAAGAGGTTGCTTCGCTGGCACGGGCGCGACAATAGGCCCGGCGGCAGCGATCGACCGACCGGGCGGTAGAAACGGGCCTGGCCGGTGGCGCCGAACCTTGACTTTTGGGTGGTTGGTAGCAGAATGCTTCGCTCGTCAGAACAGCCAGGCGACAACTGGCGCGAGCAAAAGCTGGGCGAATTTTGTGACCCATAGCGGTCTTGATACGTACTATAGTTTGTTTGCTGCCGAGGACGCGAGAACGAGGCACCGAACGAGATGTGCGTCGGAAGAGGTTTTTACCACGGAACCGCCGGCGGCTTTGGGGGGCACAAGCCTTCGGCCGCGGCTCGATCGGACAAAGAAGGTGAATCGTATGGCACGTAAAGATGCGATCCTGAGCATGCGCCAAATCTTGATCATGCGTCGTGACGCGTTGCGCACGGCTTTGGCGGGCGACTTGAGTTTGTTGAAAGAGTTACGGGCCCAGACGGCTGGAGACGTGGTAGACGCGGCTCTCGATTCGGCCCAAGACGAAATCAGCTCGCAGTTGGCGGAAGTCGAAAGCCGCGAACTGGCCAGCATTGAGAACGCCTTGGAGCGGATGCGCGATGGGCAGTACGGTCTTTGCGAAGGCTGCAGTTGCACGATTCCGATGGCTCGGCTCAATGCCCTGCCCTACGCCACGCTGTGCATCGACTGCCAACGCGAAGCCGAACGCTACGGCAAAGGCGCCGGAAACGATGCCGATTGGGGCCGGGTGCTTGACACGAGCGGCGACTCAGATATGTCGATCAGCGACATTGAAATCGACGTCTAAGCCAGCCCTCTGCTTTTTGCCCGATGGCGAAGCTCGAACAATAAATAATTGTCCTTTCAAATGCACTGGTGGATAACCTGGCTGGCGGCTTCTTTGAGGCCCTGGCCAGAAACTCGCCGGTGCATTTTCGTTGGACTATCCGGGCGAGAAAAATCGCGGCGACAAAAGACGTTGCCAACGAGCCAGCAGCCCCTTATCGTACAAGTGTCAGCATTCCCCCACTGCTCACACCCTTGTGGGCCGAAGTCCTCCGGAGCAATTGAGATGGATTGCCAGCGGCTTTCTGTCGGAATCCTTGGGCGCCTTCTGATTCCCTTGTGCCTGGTGTGGCTGCTGGCCGCCCCCGTCGCCGCCCAGGATGATAGCGCCGAGGACGAGCAGCGGACGGAAGCCGCGCGGGCCAAATTGTACGAAGCGTTGAACCGCGAAGTGTCATCGCTCGAGCGTCAGAGCAACGCGCTGAAGCTGGTGGTCAAGCTCGTGCGCCCCACGGTCGTTCACATCGAGGCCGAAACCACCGAAGCCTCGAGCGTTCACTACAACCGCAAGAGCCACCTGGAAGAGGCGGGCTCCGGCTGCATCGTCAAAATCAACGGCCGCGACTTTGTCATTACCAACGGCCACGTCATCAAAGCGGCCAAAGTGGACAAGATTAAGATTCGCCTGGCCGACGGACGGCAAATTCATCCCACCCGAAAATGGAGCCATCCGGAGACCGATATTGCCGTGATGGCGGTCGACGCCCCTGGGCTGATGGCCGCCAAATTAGGCAATAGCGATGAGCTTGAAATCGGCGATTTTGTGCTCGCCGCGGGCAGCCCGTTTGGCCTCAGCCACTCGATCACTTTTGGAATCGTCAGCGCCACCGGCCGGCGCGACTTGCAACTGGGCGAGAACGTCAAGTTTCAGGACTTCATTCAAACCGACGCGGCCATCAACCCGGGCAACAGCGGCGGGCCGCTGATCAGCTTGCGCGGAGAAGTCGTGGGCATGAACACCGCGATTGCCAGCAGTTCGGGCGGCAACGAGGGCATCGGCTTCTCGATTCCGATCAACATGGTCATGATCATCGCCAAGCAACTCGTCGAGCGCAATAGCGTCGTGCGGGCCTATCTGGGCGTGCAGCTCGACTCCGGTTTCGATCCGGCCATGGCCATCAGCGTCGGCCTGAAAAGGCCTCGCGGAGCTCGCGTCAAGGACGTTACCCCCGGGTCGCCGGCCGCGCATTCCAAGCTGCAAAAAGGGGATGTTATTCTGCAATATGGCGACGTCCGCGTCGACAATGACAGCCACCTGATCAATCTGGTCAGTCTGACCGAGATCGGACGGGAAGTCCCGCTCACGGTCTTCCGCGACCAGAAAGTCATGAACGTCACGGTCAAGGTCGGGGCTCTACCCTCGAACCAGATGGACCTCAAGAAGCGATCGGACAACGATCTACCGGTCGTCCCGCTAAGGTAGTCGTCTCGCTAAAATAGCGCCCTCAGCGCTTCGCATCCTCTGACGCGGCGCCTGCCGCGGCGATGCCTCGCAAGATCACATCGCGAACCGCGCTTCCGTCGACTTTAGTGGCGACGGCAATGTTCGTGCGCCACTCGCGATTTCGCCGGCGGTCGAATACCGTGGCGCCAGTCGTCAACTCGCCGGACAACTCGACGTCGGCCGCAGCCAGTTCGACTTCGAACAGTTCCGGGTGCAAGGCGGCCACGAGGGCCACGGCGTCGTTGAGGCGGATGCTCTCGTAACCCAGCTCCTGCC
>Ga0163150_10007860_pt1 | contig 12335 bp, 9 predicted proteins | sample OliLakLV19P2IB_FD_148628 | JGI IMG/M metagenome (GOLD analysis project Ga0163150, IMG submission 148628) | Freshwater microbial mat bacterial communities from Lake Vanda, McMurdo Dry Valleys, Antarctica - Oligotrophic Lake LV.19.P2.IB | ecosystem: Environmental > Aquatic > Freshwater > Lake >...
GCCGAGCACCTTGCGGAGTGCGGTCATGCCGATCTCGCCGAACTGCCGCGGCGGGATGCGCCAGATCTGCGGGTTCATCAGTTCCACCGAAACGTGGCCGGCATAGCCGATCTCGCGGAGCCGCTCGATGATTGGCGAGAGCTGAAAGTCGCCGTCGCCCGGCAGGATGCGATCGGCATCGTTGGCGAACTCGCGCGGCACGCCTTCCAGGTCGCAAAGCTGAACGTGGAACAGGTTGTCGGCCGACAGGTAGCCCAGGTCTTCGCCCTTGCTGGGCCCGGTGTAGTAGTGGAAGACGTCGAAGCAAAGCCCCAGATGCGGGTTGCCCACCTCGCCCACCAGCGCCGCCGCCGTCTGCAGATTGTTGGCAAAACAGGCCCGGCCGTGAAACTCGAACGCCAGTCGCACTCCATGCTCGGCCGCCAGCTTGGCCGCCTGCGAGAGCGAAACCTGCACCCGTTCGAGATCCTCCTGGGCCAGCGGGCCATAGACGTCGCCGGCCAAAACCAGCGTGCCGATGCCGAGTGAGCGAAACTGTTCGAGCCGCTTGGCGAAGCCATCCCAATGCTGCTTGCGAAACTCCCCCTGGCTGGTCAGCAGCCCGCCCTGAAAGCTGGCCACCGGCGTGGTCACGTCATGCTTTTCGAGCAGGGCCCGAAAGTCCTGCTCGCCGTGTTGCTTAAGATAGGTGTCGAGCTTGCCGATCCACAGCTCAATCGTTCGACAAGCGCCGGCCGCATAGTCCTCGATGTCCTTTTCGAAAGGCGAATCGAGCGAGCAGACCTGACTGAGAGCCGGTTTCATGATAGTAGAACTTTCGCTGCGTTCTGACGGTTCAGCCGATATCGCCGCCTTCGATCAACCGCGCAATCTCGGTCACGCAATCGGCAGCTTTGATGCGCCACTGACGGAGCGAATCGCGGTCGCGAACCGTGACGGTCTGATCCGTGAGGGTCTGGCCGTCGACGGTGACGCAGTAAGGCGTGCCGGCTTCGTCCTGCCGGCGATAGCGACGGCCGACAGCCCCTTTTTCGTCGTAGAACACGCTGAACCGCTTCTTTAGCGCCAGGTAAATGTCTTTGGCCGCCTCGGGCATGCCATCCTTCTTGACCAGCGGGAACACGGCGGCCTTGATCGGTGCGATCTTGGGATGGAACTTCATCACCACGCGCTGCTGCATCTTGCCGTTTTCGTCGGGCGCTTCGTCCTCAGTGTAAGCCTGGCAAAGGAACGCCAGCGTGGCTCGATCGGCGCCGGCCGAGGGCTCGATGACGTGCGGCGTGAACCGCTCGTTGGTCAGATCGTCGCGATAAGTCAGGTCCTTGCCGCTGCCGCGATACTTGGGCTTGCCCTCGGCATCGAGCTCGACCACAAGCTCATTGCCCTGGCGCACGAGCTTGCCTTCCATGTGGCTGCGCAGGTCGAAATCGCCGCGGTGGGCAATCCCTTCGAGCTCGCCGAATTCGCCGGGAGGCAAGAAAGGGAACGCATATTCGATGTCGGCCGTTCCGACGGAGTAGTGGCTCAACTCGTCGGGGTCGTGATCGCGCAGCCGCAGCCGCTCACCCTCGAGACCCAGGTTCAAATACCACTGGTAGCGGCGGTCGCGCCAATACTTATACCACTGAGGTGAAGAATTCGGGTGGCAGAAGAATTCGATTTCCATCTGCTCGAACTCGCGCGAGCGGAACGTGAAATTGCGGGGGGTGATTTCGTTGCGAAAGCTCTTGCCCATCTGGGCGATGCCGAACGGCACGCGCACCCGAGTGCTGTCGACTACGTTCTTAAAGTTGACGAAAATCCCCTGGGCCGTTTCGGGCCGCAAGAACGCAGCCCCTTCCTCGCCGCTGAGCGCGCCGACGTAGGTCTTGAACATCAGGTTGAATTCGCGTGGCTCGGTGAGCGTGCCCAAGGTTTTGGCCTCGGGTCCCAGGACCGGCGCAAAATCCTTGACCGTGGTGAGCGAAATCAGCGGGCCTTGCCACTGGAGTTGCTCGATATCCTTGGCGCGGAGGTTGAAGAACTTGAGCGCCCGCTGTTGCGTTTCGGCCAGGCCTTCGTCGCCACCGACCTGAGTGGTTACGAAGATGGTCTGCCCCTTGGCCTCGAGCCAACGGCCGCGTACCTGGTCGTGGCGATAACGCTTTTTCGACTCGCGGCAATCGACCATGTAATCGTGGAACAGGTCGTAGTGGCCCGAGCATTTCCAGACCTGCGGGTGCAAGATGATCGTGGTGTCGAGGCCGGTCATTTCGAACGGCTCGGGCGCGCCTGGCAGAACGTCCAAATCGTCGTGGCCGGTCACCATCTCGCGCCACCAGGCTTCCTTGACGTTGCGCTTCAGCTCGACGCCCAGCGGCCCATAATCCCAAAACCCGTTCAACCCGCCATAGATTTCGCTCGACTGAAACAGAAACCCACGCCGCTTGCAGAGCGAAACCAATTTGTCCATATCCATGGCCACAGCAAATCCCCAACGTCAAGTTCAACGAGTGTGAAAAGAATCCAGAAGTTTACCCGGCAGCGGGGGCCGAGGTCTATGGGGAGTGATTCGACAGATTCGCGTGCGATTCACAGGGCCAAAGGCCCGGTGCGTTAATAGCCAGCGGGCGGAAGCCCCTGGAGGTGAGGCCATCCAGAACATTCATCCAAAAACGAATCCGAAGCCCCAACGGGGCGGCCGTTGATATGCTTCTTCGTCGATTGCGCGCACCGTATTTTCGATCGCCCCTTCGGGGCTTTATCTAATTTGGGTGAATTCGGTTCTGCGATCGATCCAGGGGCTTCCGCCCGCTGGCTATTAACTTTAGGGCCTTTGGCCCTCCGGAAAATTACGCGGCAAACACACCGCGCTAATCGGCCGTCACCAGACCGGTCGGCGTTTGATATCGCGGCAACAACGCGAATCGATCGATATCGGCCGATAACTCGATGTCGTGGTCCATCTTTAACGCAATTAGGTTCCGCCCGCCTCTGCTCGACCGCAATGCGGAAACCAATCTCGGCTTCAACGCCGCACCCTCGGAAGCGGAAACTTGCAGCCAGGCGTCGCGAGCGAGCGTTGCCTGATCGTTGAGTGTATAGGAACCAGCGGAAGAAAGCCGAGCGGCTACGGCGCCGGCAAACAACACGTCCTCGCTGGTAATCTCGCCGTCGCTGCCGGCACACAACAAATCGATTTGCTCTCGACCAGCCAGGCCTGCGCAGATGGCCGAAAGGTTCACGAAGGCGCCGATCCACACTTCGGCCGCGTGTTGGCAGTGCAGCAAGGCTCGGGTGCCATTGGTCGTCGTCATCACGATCGTCTTGCCGGCAACGATCTCGGGCGTGTACTCGGCGGGTGAATTGCCGAGTGCAAAGCCGGGTATCAGCACGCCGCCACGTTCGCCTCCCAACACGGCCTGGCCCGCCAGAAGCCCTGCCGCCCGTTGTCGGGCGTCGTCGATCTTCAGGCAAGGCAGCACAGCGCTCGCGCCGGCCGCCAGCGCCGAGATCATCGTCGTCGTCGCGCGCAGCACGTCGATCACCACGCACGTGCCGCCGGCCAGCTTCGCTTCGGCAACCAGCTCCGGCAGATAATGGACTCGCAGCGACGCCATGGGATTCTCTCTAGCAAGCGGTGGCAATTAAAGCCCCAATGATAGCGGGCGTTGGAGATCGGGAAATGGGTGGAGCGGCGCACGGATGCGATCGCGCGAATGGGGTGCCCCGGTTTTGGGTGTGCGGCTACAATTGCGGCCATGCCGTACAGCTCTTTGGCCGATTTTCTGGAAGAACTGGCCCAGCATGGGGAACTTGCGCGCGTGGCCGCCGAAGTCGACGCGCAACTTGAAGTTGCCGAGATCACGCGGCGCGTGGCCAAAGTCAACGGCCCGGCGCTGCTCTTCGACCGCGTGCGCGGCGCTACCATGGCCGTGGTCACCAACTTGCTGGGCAGCGAATCTCGCGTTTGCCGAGCGCTGGGCATCGAATCGCTCGACGCGATCGCCGTCCGCATCGAAGCATTGATCGAGCAGCACACGCCGCAAAACTGGTTCGATCGCCTGAAAATGAGTGGCGACAACTCGGGCGTCGACAAATTTCGCGCCAAACCGGTCAAAGCCGGACCTTGCCAGCAAGTCGTGCGACTCGGGCGCGATATCAACTTGCAGGGCCTGCCGCTCGTGAAACAATGGCCGCGCGAGAGTGGCGGCGCGATCACTTGCGGGCAACTAATCACGCAACTGCGCGGCAGCGAGGAGCGCGGAGTCACGCTCTGCCCGCTCGTCGCGCTCGACGAAAACCGCCTGGCGGCCATCGACGATGGTCACAGCGGTTTTGCGCGGCACTGGGATAGCCACCTGGCGGCGAACGAGAAAATGCCGGCGGCCGTCGTGCTGGGGGGCGATCCGGCGGCGACGATCGCGGCGAGCATCGAGCTGCCCGATGCGATCGATGCTTATCACATGACGGGATTGTTGCGGGGCAGGGCGGTCGATGTCGTGAAATGCCGGACGCACGCCCTGGTGGTGCCGGCCGAGGCCGACTTGATTCTCGAAGGTTATTTCGATCCCGAAACGCCGCCGGCAAGCGTCGAAGCCGCCGCGTTCGGCGGAAGCCACTATCGAGTGCCGCGGCCTGCGCCCGTGCTCCACGTCACGGCGATCACGCATCGCAGCCATCCGATCATTCCGGTGTTGATCGACAGCGGACACCAGGGAGAGATCGCGGCGCTGGCAAAGGTGCGCGAGCGGCTGTTGTTGCCGGCGGTGCGTTCGGTGGCGCCCGGCGTCGTCGATTTGCACGTGCCGGCCTATGGCGGCTTACACCGCTATGCTTTCGTCTCAATGCGCAAGACCCACGCCTTCGAGGCGCGCCAGGTGGCGAGCGCCTTGTGGGGTTCGGCGGCGCTCAAGTTCACCAAGTTCCTGATTCTGGTCGATGACCACGTCGACGTTCACGATGCCGAGCGCGTGCTGGCTGCCGTGGGGGCGAATGTCTCGCCCGAGCGCGATGTTTTTTCTTATGACGGACCGACCCACGGATCGGATCACGCGCAACTGTCCGCTTCGTTCGGACGCCACCTGGGAATCGACGCCACGGCGAAAATTGCCAGCGAACAAGCGGGCGTTTGGCCGGCTCCACTGGTGGCGGGACTGGAAATCGAGCAATTGGTGACGGCTCGCTGGGCTGAGTACGGGTTGGTAGGCGTTCGGGGTTCGGGATTGGGGGTTAGGGACGAGACAGAGAAACGCCCCTGATCGGAGTCTTGGCTGGGGGATATGATGGACGTGGGGCGAGTGGGTTTCGTGGGCGACTTCGAGTTTGAGCATCGGTGATGGCGGTTGATAAATCGGAAGCGCGCGTGCGGCGGATGTTTGGGGAGATTGCTGCGCGGTACGACTTTCTGAATCATCTGCTATCTCTCGGCATCGATGTCTACTGGCGCTGGCGAACCGTGCGCAAGGTGCCACCGTTGGGCAGCGTGCCCGTGCTCGACTTGTGTACCGGCACGGGCGATCTGGCATTGGCCTACTATCAGGCCGGCAAAGGCAAGACGCCGGTGCTGGGGGCCGACTTCTGCCATCCGATGTTGACCGTGGGCCACGGCAAAGCGCGCTTGGCCAAAGCCGAGCATGTGACGTTCATCGAGGCCGATGCCCAGCACCTGCCGTTCGAGGATAACGCCTTTCAGATCGTTTCGGTGGCGTTCGGGCTGCGCAACGTGACCGATACCGACCGAGGTCTGCGCGAAATGCTGCGCGTCTGCCGCACGGGCGGCCGGATTGCCGTGCTCGAGTTTTCGACGCCCAGCCTACAGCCGTTCAAGTTTTTGTATGGCTGGTACTTTCGCAATGTGCTGCCGAGGATCGGCCAGGCGCTCGCGCGGAACGCGCAGGACGCATATAATTACTTGCCCGAGAGCGTGGGCGAGTTCCCCTGTGGCGAAGCTTTGGTCGAGCGCATGCGCGACGCCGGGGCGCGCGACGTGCGACATTACCCGCTGACGCTGGGAGTGGCCACTTTATATGTAGGCACGAAATGACGCGACCGAACATTGTGTTGGCCATGACCGGGGCGAGCGGTGCGATCTATGCGCTGCGGTTGCTCGAGGTCCTGCTCGCGGCCGATCAGCACGTCCATATTTCGATCAGCGATTCGGCGCGGCTGGTGCTCAAGCAGGAATTGAACCTGGCGATCGATCTGAAAAAGTTCGAGCCGGTCAGTTTGCTGTTGGGCGATAAAGACTCCGAGGCCCGAGCGAGTTTGCCGCCGGCCTTGGCTGAGGTTTTCTCCGGCGTCTCGGGCCATGCTTCGGGTAAGGCCGGCGCGATGACCTATCATCACTATCAAGATCTCATGGCATCGATTGCCAGCGGTTCGTTTCTGACCACGGGCATGGTGATTTGCCCCTGCTCGGGCAGCACGCTCGGAGCGGTGGTGCACGGGACGGGCGAGAACTTGATTCATCGCGCGGCCAGCGTCCACTTGAAGGAGCGACGCAAGTTGATCGTGGTGCCGCGCGAGACGCCGCTGTCGACAATTCAGCTCGAAAACATGCGGCGGGCGGCCGAAGCGGGCGCGATCGTGCTGCCGGCCATGCCCGGGTTTTATCACGGCGTGACTTCGATCCGCGACCTGGTCGATTTCGTCGTGGCGCGGATTTGCGACCAACTGGGCATCGACAACACGCTGGTTCACCGCTGGGGAAGCAAGCCGGCATGATCGCGCGACTCAGGCACATCCTGGAGATGATCCGCTTCAGCCATACGCTGTTTGCGCTGCCGTTTGCCATGCTCTCGGCCGTGATGGCCTGGACGTTGGGCGCCCGCAGCGAGCCGCCGGTTGTGTGGCGCTGGCAGGAACTGTTGGGCATCGTGCTTTGCATGGTTGCCGCGCGTAGTGCCGCGATGGCTTTCAACCGGATCGCCGATTGGCGAATCGATGCGCTCAATCCTCGCACGCAAGCGCGCCACATTCCGGCGGGCGTGTTAAGCGTCACTAGCGTCGTCGCGTTTGCCGTGGGCTGTTCGATCGCGTTCGTGTTGGCCACGCTCCTGTTCTTGCCCAACCGGCTGCCGATCTATTTGTCGCTGCCGGTGCTGGTGTTCTTGTTGGGCTACAGCCTGACCAAGCGGTTCACCGCGGCGGCCCATTTTTGGTTGGGGGCGGCGCTGATGCTCGCACCGATTTCGGCCTGGATCGCGATTCGCGGGCAACAGATCATGGAGAATCCGGCCGACATATTGCCGGCCGTGGTGTTGGGCGGAGCCGTGCTGCTATGGGTCGCGGGCTTCGACATCATCTATGCCTGTCAGGATGTTGAGTTTGACGTTCAGGCTGGATTACACAGCGTGCCCGCGACGATGGGTGTGCCGGGCGCGTTGCGGCTGGCCGCGATCTGCCACTTGGGCATGATCGTGCTGCTCGTCGCATTGCCGTGGGTCTATCCGGCGCTCGGCTGGATTTATGAAGCCGGGATCGCGGCCGTCGCGGTCTTGCTGGCGTATGAACATTGGCTGGTTCGGCCCGATGATTTGACGCGCGTGAACGTGGCGTTTTTTCAGGTCAACGCGGTGGTCAGCATCGGCCTGTTTCTGGTCACCAGCTTGGACTTGCTCGCCTCGGCGAAGCTGTTAGGCTAAAAGTGTCGCTCGCTCCAAACGCGGGCCGCGAAACCACCTTTTTCGAGTGCCAAAACGATGATCCGAGCGACGGAACCCACGCTGCAATCGATTCGCGACAAGGTCGTTTCTGGCGTTCGGCTGTCGGCCGACGACGGCATGTATCTCTATCGGCCCGACGTGCCGCTGCCCGAGGTGGGGGAGCTGGCCAACTTCGTCCGCGAGCGGAAGAACGGCAATCGAGCCTACTACAACATCAACACGCACTTGAACCCGACGAATGTCTGCGTCTATCGCTGCGTGTTCTGCGCGTTCCGCTCCGATCTGCGGAGCCCCAAAGGCTACTTGATGAGCGACGAGCAGATCCTGGCACGCGGGCAGGAAGCCACCGACTGCGGCGCCACCGAAATGCACATCGTCGGCGGTCTGCACCACCAGATGAAGTACGAGTGGTACGTCAACCTGATCCGCATCTTGCACGAGGCCTACCCGCGATTGCACCTCAAGGCTTGGACCGGCGTGGAGCTCGACTGGTTTTGCCGTCAGACGGGCAAGGACATTCGCACGGTGCTCAGCGAGTTGATCGACGCGGGGCTGGGCAGCCTGCCCGGCGGCGGGGCGGAGATTTTTCATCCCGAGATTCGCGACCAGATCTGCGAGCATAAAGCCGACGCCGGCCGCTGGATCGATATCCACCGCACGGCCCACTCGCTCGGGTTACGATCGAACGCCACGATGCTCTATGGCCATTTGGAAAACGCCTTCCATCGCGTTGACCATCTGATGCGTCTGCGCGAGTTGCAAGACGAAACCGGCGGCTTCCAGACGTTCATTCCGCTGGCGTTTCATCCCGACAACACCGGCCTGAGCCACATCAAAAAGGCCTCGGGCATCGTCGACTTACGGACCGTCGCCGTCTCGCGATTGATGCTCGACAACTTCGACCACATCAAAGCCTATTGGATCATGCTCGGAGTCGGCACGGCACAGACCGCGCTCGCCTATGGCGCCGACGACTTGGACGGCACGGTGCGCCACGAGTTGATCTATCACGACGCGGGCGCCACCACGCCCGAGGTGCTCTCGGTCGAAGACATCGAACGCCTGATTCGCGAAGCCGGCCGCGAGCCGGTGGAGCGCGACACGCTCTATCACCGGGTGGTCCGCGAAGGGGCCGAGTGGCGCACGGCGGAATCGGTGGCGGTTGGGTAGGCCAGCCGCTTCACAGATCAAGCGGAATGCGTGACGCGGTTTCCAATGGCAATTCGAACGTCTGACGGGGTCGCTCACAATGCGATGCGATAGGTGCGGACGAGAGATTCGATCGGGCGAGAAGTCGTTGTCCGAGACTGTTGAAGTTGCGGATCCAGCGGCCTTTTCCGCAGCGGCCTCGAAGATTCGGACTGTGACCATGCCATTGCAGCTTTGCGCCGCCTGCGCCGCAAAGCAGTCACGTACGGAACGATGGTTTTTCTGGACATTCCTGCTGACCGTCGGCGGCCTGATCCTAGCCGCGCTGTTTTTTCAATTTGTGGCTCGTTGAGATGCCATCCCCTCAGCCAAGTAGATTCCTCCACCGTTCGCCTGTGGTATACTCGTAACCCAGAATGCCGCCGATCTGTATTGATCGGTTCGTTCATCGACTCGGCTTTTCGGCGCCGAGCACCAGCACGAAACCAAGGGATAGCCAACCACCATGCACAAGCACGATTCACAATCCGCCAGCCGCACGAGCCGGCGGCGCTTTCTGGGTACGACGGTTTCTTCGCTGGCGGCGGGCGCCTTTGCCGCGCCGCTGTTCGTTCCGCGGAGTGTCTTCGGCGCGCCGGGTAAGCCGGGAGCCAATGAGCGGATCACGGTTGGCGCGATTGGGGTTGGTGGACGAGCTTCGCTTTTGCTGCAACAGTTGCCCGAGTCGGCGCAGATCGTGGCGCTTAGCGATTGCAATCTGCCGCGAGCCGAGGGCTTCAAGGCCAAGGCGGGCGGGGATTGGCCGATCTATCAGGATTATCGCAAACTGCTCGATCGCAAAGATATCGACGCGGTGGTTGTGGCCACCGGCGAGTTTCAGCGCGTCGTGCCGTGCATTCATGCCTGCCAGGCGGGCAAGGACGTGTATGCCGAGAAGCCGCTCACACTGTATGTGCGCGAGGGCCGGGCGCTGGTCGAGGCTGTGCGCCGCCACGATCGCGTGTTGCAGGTTGGTTCGCAACAGCGGTCGATGGCGATGAACCGCGTGGCGTGCGAGCTGATCCGCAGCGGCGGGCTGGGCAAAGTGCTCGAAGTCCGCGCGATCAACTACACGGGGCCCGACGCGCCGCAGCCGCTGCCCGAGGTTTCGATTCCGGCCGGTTTGGATTGGAACGTGTGGCTCAACCAGGGAGCCGAGCGGCCGTTCAACCCAGGTTGGATGGGTTGGATGCGGTGGCGCGATTTCTCGGGCGGTGAAATGACCAACTGGGGCGCGCACGGCATCGACCAGATTCAATGGGCGTTGGGCATGGACGACACCGGTCCGACCGAAATGCGGCCGCTCTCCGAAGGGCCGAACGGGCAGGTGGCGATGCGCTATGCCAACGGCGTGCCGGTCAACTTCGTGATCGAGCCGGGCAAAGGCCCGATGGGCGGGGCCGTGTTCATTTGCGAAAAAGGAAAGCTCGAAATCAATCGCAACAAGTTCTCGTCGAACCCGCCGGAGATCGCGGCGGAGCTGAACAAGAAAGTCGACGTGGCCGAAGAAGAGCGGAAATGGAGCGACGAGCTGGCGCTGTGGCAGGCCCGTTGGCACATGCAAGATTGGCTCGATTGCATCCGCACGCGCAAACGCCCGGTAGCCGACGTCGAGATCGGCCACCGCTCGGTCAGCGTCTGCCACCTGGCCAACATCACCCGAGCCGCCGGCCGCCCCCTACGCTGGGATCCCAAAGCCGAACAATTCATCGGCGACGAGCAAGCCAACAGCTATCTCGATCGCCCGCGTCGAGCAGGGTTCGAATTGCCAACGGGGTAGGGGTTTTGTAGGTCAGGCCTCGGCCTGACGGGTCCTTGCTTGCAGGTATGCACCGAATTGAGCTGCTCTGTCAGGCCAAGGCCTGACCTACTTCTACCTGGCGTGTAGAGAATACTCTAATGCCTCAATCCTTCCCTTTCACGACCGGCCGGTGCCTTGGCACCATGGCTTTGAAATCGCCGAGGTTATACCAGTAGGTGGGCTCGGCTAAATCCACTTCGGCGATGGCGATCGTGCCCCAGTCTTTGGCTTGGGCTAGTGGGTGGCCTTCGCGATCGTAGATGGCGGTGATCGTCCAGTTCATGCTGACGTCGGTGTAGCTGCTGCTGACGAGGAACACGTGGTTCTCGCAGGCTCGGGCGGCGGCGAGCAGGGGATTGCAGCCGGCCACCGGCCAGGCGATCACCTCGGCGCCGCGATTGGCCAGCTCGCGGGCGACCTCGGGAAAAAACCCGTCGTAGCAGACCATCATGCCGACCTTGCCGAAGCGGGTCTCGAACACCGGGTACTCATGGCCCGGGGCGACCCCCATCTCGATTTCGCCGCGCGGCAGCGTGACCTTGCGATACTTGCCCACAAGCTTGCCGTCGGGCCCGATGAGCGCCGCGGTGTTGTAGACCAAATGCCCGTCGCGTTCGACGAGCCCGGCCACGATGTAGAGATTGTGTTTTTTCGCCAGCGAGCCGAAATATTCAGTCGACGGGCCGGGGATCGCCTCGGCCACTTCCGCGTAGGTTTTGCTCAGACCCGATTGCGTGAGCGTCTCGGGCAGCACTATCAGATCGGCTTTTTGAGCAGCCGCCTTCTCGATAAGCGGAGCGAACAACCGGCAGTTCCCCTCGGGCGTTTTGCCATCCTTCGGAGCGAGGTGCACCGTGGCCAGGCGCGCCTTGCGACTGGCGGGTGGAGGGCTGGGCGCGAGCGCGACGTCGCTCCACTCGACCTTGCCACCGGCGGCCCATTGCAGATGCAATTCGACGATGGCTTGCGTGGCTTTTTTCGGCGCGAGATACACGCCCGACAGCTCGGTCCAGCCGTCGGAGCCGGTGGCCTGATCGGCCGGGTGTTCGGCTTCGGCCAGGACATGCTTGCCTTCCAGGAGTTTGGTCGTCATGGCCGCGTCGCGATTCACCGCCTTGCCCTGGGCATCTTGCCAGACAATGCGCGCCATGACGCTGCGCCTGGGCGTGGGTACATTGTCGACACGCCGCGCCGCGGAAAAACGATAGTAGCGGCCCCCCTCGACCGGAAAGTTCTTGGTCCAATAGCCCTGCAAACCTTCGCGCTCATCGCAACGAATCACCAGCGCTCCGCGGCCATCGCGCCCGCCACGCGGAAGATAATCGAACACCGGACGAATCTCATCGCGCGGAGACGATGGCTGCCAACCGTCGGACTCGGTGAGCGCGGCAGTTGCGGCGGAAAAGATTGCCGTAAGCAAGCCAACAACGATCGCGAGGCAGTGAGCAGACGTGGATAATCGAATGATTCGCATAGTGTCTAGGGTACGGCGGGCACGAATCTCAAGCAAGGTTTGCGACGGCCGGACCACAGTTGCCAGTTGCGGGGTTGCCGGGTGGCCCAGACGACGCCGCGTCGTCTGGGTGGCGGAGCCACAAGAGGCGACCTTTGGATAGGGCGCCATTCTTGGAGTCGATCGCCTCTTGTCCCTGCGGGAAGAGAGACGGTTCGAAGCGAACTGTCTGGGCCACCGTAGGAGG
>Ga0163150_10007861_pt1 | contig 12334 bp, 9 predicted proteins | sample OliLakLV19P2IB_FD_148628 | JGI IMG/M metagenome (GOLD analysis project Ga0163150, IMG submission 148628) | Freshwater microbial mat bacterial communities from Lake Vanda, McMurdo Dry Valleys, Antarctica - Oligotrophic Lake LV.19.P2.IB | ecosystem: Environmental > Aquatic > Freshwater > Lake >...
GGCGGGGTTTCGAGGATCAGGGTCTGGGTGATCCGGCGCATTTCGTCGATGATCGCATCGAGGGTGCGCTGGTTGTCGATGGCTCGGCGCATGAGTTCGGCCTGCCCGGCGGACAGGCCCCGGCTGACTGTCTTGCCGGCCACCTTGCGAGTCCATCGCCATGCGTGCGGCGGCTGCGGCATCACGCTGCCCTGGCTCAAAGAGTCCAGGCGCGTGATTTCCTTGAGCAGGTCGCGGTAGCGACGCTTGAGCCGGGCGGCATCAGGGCGGGCGGAGGAAGGCATGGCGATGGATCGATTGTGCGCAGATTTGGCTCGAGGTCAAGCGTGCGTTTGTATACGCATGTTGCCTGCATCACACCACTCCTTCCAAGATCGGCCTCGACACCCTCGACCAGATCCACCGCCATCTGGCAGAGCGTTGCCAGCGCGCCGTCAGCTCGACCCATCTTTGGAAGGGGCGCGACGTCAAGATCGAAGACGGAACGACGGTTTCGAGGCCGAATACGCCCGCCAAGCAGAAGGCATAGGCACTTACCTATTCTCCTTCGTCGGCGGGCTGAAACATTGCGCAGGGTTTCAGCGTTCAGAAGTGGGCGTGAAATGTGGCAGGCGCATCGCAGAGGGCAAGGCGAATGCATGAGAAAGCGCGGGGAGATTCGCAGGGCGTCCGCCTCAGTAGCGGATCCCCTTCGAGGCCCCCTGCTTGCGGAGCATCTGCGCCACCTTTTCGTCGAACGAATCGCCCTTCGTCCCTCCCTTGCGCTCCGCGTTGCGCAGGAACTCCGCCCGTTTTGCCGAGAGTTCGCGGATGCGGGCCGCCACTTTTTCGCGCTCGTCCGAAAGCGCATTGATGCGCGTTTCCAGTTCCGCCTTGTCGAGTTTCTTGAACTCCCCGGGCAACTGCGTGCGATCCAGCTTTTCCAGCGTCACGTTTCCCGCCTTCAAGCTGTCGAGCAGATCGCCCTCCCCCTGCCCCGCCTTGCCGGTGCTTGCGTTGTAGGCAAGGCGGTCGGCGGCGGCGGGTGCGGAAACGGATTCCGCAAACGCCTGTTTCGACCGCACTCCGGCCTGCACGGAAGCGCTGCCGTAGGGGACCAGAGTCGCCCCCATCTCGCGGTTCAACTTTGCCAACTCCGCATCCATCGGCGTCTCCACAACCTGCATCTGCCCATCCTGCGGGATCGCCGCATACCCGCCCTCGGAGAGTTTGGCGATTTCCCTCCAGATGGGCGTTGTCTCCGCCATGCTGCCGCACTGGAGGGTGTTGAAGCAGATTTCGATGCGGGGCTTGGTGGTGGATTTTTCCTCCACCGCGCGTGTGACCGGCGCGGCGACGAGGAGGAGGAGCAGTGCGAGGGTGTGTGTTTTCATTCGTAGATTTCGTAGAGGTTGTTGTTGACGGTGAGCAGGACGTTGCGGCCCAGGGCAAGCCACTGGGCGGTTTCCCGGTGTTCGGTGAGCAGGGAGAAATAGTCGTCGGAGCCGAACTGGATGCGGATGCGTTTCGGATCCTTGAGCGACTGCGCGCGGCTGTCCACCCACTGGCTGCCGTTCTGGTAGAAGGCGCGGCCTCCCACGAGTTTTGCATTCTGCGCAAGACCGGCAAGCGCGTCGGCCTTGTCACCCGCCAGGCCGCCCGAACGCAGGCTCGCGGCCATTTCACGGTTCGCAGCTCCACGGGCGAGGCCGCTTTGATCCGCGTATTTCATGGCGTTTTGCGCTCGTCCGGCCGAGACGGCGGCCTCGCCGTCCACTTTGGATTGGAATGTGTTCCATGCGCCACCCGCTCCCCCCATCGGCGCGGCGGCGGGAGCCGGAATGGTCCGGTCACGCTCCGTCACATCCTTGCGCTTTTCGTCCTCAACGATCAGATAGGCGGTGTAGGGCGTGACGATTCCGAACTTCCGGGCCAGTTCCACCACCTCGTCGCGCAGTTCGGCGTTCTCGCCGTTCTGGCGCACCTCGTCGAGCAGCCAGCCGACGCGGCGTGTGGCCCACGTGTCCGCGACAAACGGGCGGTCCCCACCGGCAAACTCCGCGTCCAACCGGTATTCGCGCTCCTCGCCGCGCAGTTTTCCGCGGAGCACGATTTGTCCCTTTGCCGGTTCGCGGAAGCGTCCGGCAATCACAAGCTGGTCCCCTTGGAAAAGATCGGGCAGCGAGGCGGGAAGCGTGCGCGAGACGCCCGCACCCTCTGGGTAGTCAATGCGGAGGTCGGTGAGTGCGGGGGCGCCGAGGCGCGCGAAGAAGCTGGAGAGCTTCAGCTCCAGATCCTCGGTGGCGAGCACCGACTGGCTAAAGGCGCGGGTGGATTCTGCCATGCGATCGAGCAGGCGCGCATTCACATCCGAGCCGATCCCGAGTGTGAAAATGCGGGGCTTGTTCGTCGCCTTCGTGGTGGCGGAAACGATGGAATCCTCGCGCGTTTCCCCCACGGTCGGGATGCCGTCCGTGAGAAAGACCACAAGCAGCGGGCGATCCGGCGAACCTTTCACGGCCAGAGCCTTCGCCAGGGCGTCCGAGATGGCGGTTCCGCCGTTCGGCTTGAGCTTGGCGAGAAAGGCGGAGGCTTTGTCGCGGTGCGCCTTGTCGGCAGTTACGAGCGAGCCGAAGAACGTTTCCGCATCGCTTGAGAAGCGGATGATTTCAAAGCGGTCCGCGGCATTCAGATTTTCGATGCAAAAATCGAGGGCTTTCACCGCCTGGGCGAGTTTTCCCTTTGCCATCGAGCCCGAGGTGTCGAGGACGAAGACGACATCCTTCGGCGCGGGAGGACCGGCCTCCACCCGCGGGCTTGCAAGCAGGAGGAAGTATCCCTCGCCGTCCTGCTGGCGGTGGGTGAGCAGGCGCAGCGCGATGTCCTTTTTCTCCTCGGAAAAGTAGAGTTGAAAATCGATGTCCGGGCGCTCGTTGGCTGCTTCAAACCCGATCACGGCGCGGTTCGGGCCGTCGCGGCGAATTTCGACCTTGTGGCTGGGCGAATACACCGTGGCAAGTGGGGCGTCCGTTTCGAGATCCACTTTGACGCTGAGACTCTTGATGGGCGTGGAGGAAAATTTTTCCGTGTTGAGCGGATAGAGATAGGAGACGAGCCCGTCCGTCGCGGAGACGAGCTGGGAATACACAATGCGGACACGCTTGGTGCCGCGGGCTTCAATGGGAAAAATGCGGACCTTGAACAGTCCCTGCCCGACGTATTCCAGAAGGGCCGGATCCCGCATGGTGCGCACGATGTCCTCATAGATTTTCCGGGCCTTGTCGGCATCGAGAAGCTCCGCCTCGGCCGGCTGGCCATTGATTTCCATGGTGAACTTGTCAATGTGCGCATCCTTCGGGATGGGAAAAATGTACATGCCCTCGAGGACGGCGTTGTTTGGATTCCTGAACTCCTGATCCACGGTGGTGGTGGCGATCTGTCCGAGAACCTTCACCTCCACATGATGCGACACCACCTCCATCGGAGCGAAGGCGTAGTGTCCGCGTCCGGACGGAGGGGGATTGGGAATGACGATTAGCCCGTCCGCAAAAAGCGCGCAGGGGAGGAGCACCGGCAGGAGGAAGAGCAGAATGCGGAGTTTTAGCTTCACGAACGGATAGACGGAGAACGGGGATTAAATACTCTGCGTTTATTTTTGTTGGGGAAATAATGCTCCTTAGGCATGACACGCTCCGATGAATCCTTGTTTTAACGTCGGCATTCCCGCCTGTGGCAACATCAGTCCCGTCTCAGTGTTGGCCGTGTCCGCCGACCTGGGAGCCGCCCGCCATCGGCCGACACGGCCGCCCCTACAGTGCTTAAGTTAGTGCCATTCGGGTCATGTCTCTTATTCTGAGCATGTGATCGCCCTCCCCGATCAGCTCCCGCAGCGCCCGGCCGTAGTTGTCGACCTGCGCCTTCCGGCTCCTTCCCCCTAACTCCCGCCGGACACGATCCACTTCCAACCAGTCGGGTGCCGCCTCAAGTCCCAGATACGCCCGGCAGGAACTCCAGCGATACTCCGTCAGCCGCTTCCACCGTGCCTTCAATTTCTCTGCGGGCGGCCTCGTTTTGATTGGGGTCACGTCTGAAATCCCACAGTGTCGTGTGCGACCCAGGCCTCACGTGCGATCCAAAGCGGCGCTCTCACGCGCCGCACTCCCAAGGCGCTGCGCGCGCCAGAGGCAATCGCGGCTCCCACGCGGATGGAGCCCCGCCGGGGTCTGCCGATCTGGGCAACTTCGACTTGAGACGACCAGGCCGTGTCGGCCGATCCGCGCGAGCCCAATCCCGTTCGCGGACCGCGGCACGCGGTCCCTCCCCCGGGGAGGGGATCCTTACGACCGCCCCGGCTCCAACAACTCCCGGGCGCGGACGAGCGCCTCGTCGAACGTGCCGCGGAAGTTCTCACGTCCGATCACCTCGATAAACCCGGCCTTCCGCAGCAGATCGAACGGTTGCCGGTGGATGCCGCTGATCACGACGGTTCCGTGCGCGGCCTTCATGCGCTCGACCACGCTTTCCATCGCGTTGAGCGCCGTGGCATCCATCGCCGTCACCAGATGCAGCCGCAGAATCAATACCCGCGGCAGGAGTCCGATCCGCTCGAGCGCATCCTCCATCTTCTCCGCGGCGCCAAAAAGAAACGGGCCGAAGATCCGATAAACCAACACGCCGTCGGGGATGGATTTTCCGTGCGCCATTTGGGCGGGGGATTCAAGCACATCCTCCCCGGTCACGCGCGACACCTCCGTGGTTTCCGACACCCGGCGGATAAACAGCATCGCGGCGAGGACCATGCCGACCTCAACCGCGATCACCAGATCGAAAACGACCGTCAGCGCAAACGTCGTCACCAGCACCGCCGCGTCGCTCCGGGGCATCCGGCGGAGCCGGGCGAGTTCGTGCCATTCCCCCATGCGCAGGGCCACGGCGACGAGCACCGCCGCCATCGCCGGAAGCGGCACGCGCGCGGCCTGCCCGGAAAGCGCGACCACCACCAGCAGCAGCGTGCCCGCGTGCACCAATCCCGCCACCGGCGTGCGCCCGCCGCTGTTCACATTCGCGGAGGTGCGCGCAATGGCGCCCGTTGCAGGCAGCCCGCCAAACAGTGGGCAGGCGATGTTGGCGATCCCCTGCGCGATCAGTTCCGTGTTGCTGTCGTGCCGGTCTGCGGTGAGCCCGTCGGCCACCACGGCGGAGAGGAGTGATTCGATGGCCCCGAGCAGTGCGATGGCGGTTGCGGGACCGATCAGATCGCGGATCAACGCCAGCGTGATCGTCGGGAACTGGATTCCCGGCAAACCCGCCGGAACCACTGCGGCGCCGAACCGGGAGCCCACCGTCGCAATCCCGCCCCCGGCCCACAGAGCGACCAGCACCGTGGCGCCCAGCATGGCAATGATCGTCCCGGGAACACGGCGCGCACCGAACCGCGGCCAGAGCAGGATCAGGGCGAGGCATGCGACCGAGAGACCGAGGGTGGGCGCATGCAAGGAATCAAAGTGCTGCGCGAGCCAGCCCATCCGGCCGATGAACTCGCGGGGCGCCGGTGAATCGGCGCGAATGCCAAAAAAATCCGCGGCCTGCGTCGCGAGGATGGAGACGGCAATGCCGGTGGTGAACCCGCTGGTCACGGGCCAGGGGATGTATTTGATGAGGGTTCCCATGCGGGTGAGCCCCATGATCACCAGAATCACGCCTGCCATGATCGTGGCCAGGACCAGCCCGGAGTAACCGTGCCGGTCAATCACCAGGAGGACGACCGGGATGAACGCCGCCGTCGGCCCCCCGATCTGCACGCGGCTTCCGCCGAACGCGGAGATGAGGAACCCTCCGATGATCGCCGTGTACAGACCGAGCGCGGGTGGGGAGAACGGCGGGTGGGCCCCGTCGGGCACGCTGGCAATGCCGAGAGCGAGCGCGAGCGGGAGCGCAATCAAGCCGACGGTCAAACCCGCCACGACGTCCGCGCCGAGCTCCGGCAAACCATAGCCCCCGCGGAACAGGTCGAGGATCCGCGGACGAAAAACCGGCCGGTGAGCTCTTGGGGAAGGAACCGGATTCAACGGGCCGACCGGAAACGAGGGGCTGCCCGGCGTTTCATTTCCCGCTCCGCACCCGTGTCGGGGTCAGGGGCGGTTGGGCGTTCTCGGCGACTTCCTCGCTGGGGGCAACAGCGCCGCCCCCTCCCCGATCCCCATCTGGAGCAGCGTGACGAACTGCCTCTGGGCGGGCGAACAGCGCCGGTTGCGCTTTTGAAGAATCCCGAGCGGACGCCACATATCGATGCCGTCGATCTCGATCGCGACCAGCGTCCCGGCTTTCACCTCGTCGGAGACGGTCGATTCCGGCACGATCGAGATTCCGCTTTCGATTTCCACCGCGCGCTTCACGGTCTCGATGTTGTCGAACTCCATGACTTCCTGCACCTTCACATGATGATTCTTCAGCACCCGATCAATCGCCTTGCGCGTGGGGAGGTCGGGCTCGAACGAAATGAAGCGCTCCCCGGCCAGGGCTTCGACGCGCACCTTGCGCCGCCGCGACAGTGCGTGGGAGGGGGGACAGATCACCACCAGCTTGTCCCGCCAGAAAACGTCGACTTTGAGTCCCTTTTTCCGCACCGGGAATGCAACCAACCCAATATCGGCGGCCCCGTCATGCACCTCGGCGTAGATCTGGGTCGAGCGGCGGTAATCAACCATCACCTCCACATCCCCATACAAACGCCTGAACTCCTTCAAGTAAGGGGGCAACTCGTGCAGGCCGATGCTGTAGACGGTGGAGATGCGCAACCGACCCGCCACCAGGTCCTGCATCTCGCGGATCCGTTCCCCGAGTTTGCCGTGCAGATCGAGGATCGCCCGACTGGCCTCAAGGAACACCCGCCCCTCGGGCGTCAGCCAAAAATTCTTCTTCCCCCGCTCAATCAGCATCGCCCGATACCGCTCCTCCAACGCCCGGAGCTGCTGGCTCACGGCGCTCTGGGTGATCCCGTTCAGCGAGGCTGCCCGGGAGAAGCTTTCGGTTTCCGCAAGATCACAGAAAATCTTGAACGTCTGGATTTGCATCCGACTCCCAACATAAGTATCCCTAATACAGAAGTCAATGAAAATCTCATCTGCTGCTCTCAGTCATCCGTCTGGTCGCCTGGCCCAGGTGATGAGCCGCCTTCATGATGCGTGTGCTCGCGCCGGACGTGACCCCGGCACGGTCGAGCTGATCGCCGTCTCAAAAACGCACCCCGCCTCCGCAGTCGCAGACCTCGTCGGGTGCGGCCAGTTCCTGTTCGGCGAAAGCCGGGTGCAGGAGGCGCGCGCCAAGATCCCGCTCTGCCCCGGGCGCGCCCGGTGGCACTTCATCGGCCATCTGCAATCCAACAAGCTCCGCCAGGCGCTCCCGTGTTTCGAATGCTTCCACGGCATCGACTCGCTCGATCTTGCGGTCCAAGCCGACCGGGTGGCGCAGGAACTCGGGCTCCACCCCCGCGTCCTGCTCCAGGTCAACGTCGCGGGCGAATCCTCGAAGTTCGGGTTCCGGCCCGAGGCGCTCGAACGGGATCTGGAAACGCTCCTTGGCCTGCGCCGACTGCAGATCGAGGGGCTGATGACCCTCCCTCCGGCCGCACCCGATCCGGAGCGAAGCCGCCCATTCTTTCGCCAGCTCCGAACGTTGCGCGACGAGCTGGCCGCGCGCTCGGGGGCCGGGTTGCCGCAGCTCTCCATGGGCATGAGCGGCGATTTCCAGATTGCGGTGGAAGAGGGCGCCACACTCGTCCGGGTCGGCACCGCCCTCTTCGGCCCCCGACCGGCGAAGGGCAGGGGCATGGAGATTTCGGACCCATAGACAGGATTCACCGGTTTCGTGCTGGAACGGAGCCCTTGGGCATGCGATGGATTCCCAGGCATGATCGCCAACGGCCTGCAATTGTCCGCATGTGAGCCCATCGGTTCGGAACTGGCACTCCGCTGGAGTGACGGTGTGGAGTCGTATCTCCCCCTCACGATGCTCCGGCGCAGGTGCCCGTGCGCCGCCTGCGGAGGCGAGCCCGATTTGCTCAACCCGGCGGTCCGCTCGACAAAGACCCCGGAGCCATCGGGCTTCGTGCTCTCCGCCGTTCGTCCCCTCGGAAATTACGCACTGCAACTGGTGTGGGGCGACAGCCACTCGAGCGGGATTTATTCGTTCGACTACCTGCGTCGGCTGGCCTCGGAGGAGGCGTGAACCCGATGCGCACTTCCACGCGAATGGTTTTGGCGGTGTGGTTGCTCGCAACCGCCGTGGCGCTCTTCAACACGCTCGACTTGCTGCACCCGCGAGCCGCGCCCGACCCGCGCGCGGTCCACGAAGCGGTCCTCGCCCAATGGCGCGCGCTCTCCGAAGGCGACTACCAAAGCGCCTACCAGCGCGCCTCACTCGAAGTGCGCGACCGCTACTCCGCCGACCAGTTCGAGGAACGGGCCCGCGAACAATTCCGGATCATCCCGCCCGGCTACCGACTGGAGTTCGGACCCGCGGATATCGCGGAGGACACCGCCCTCCTGCGCGTCCTGTTCGTCTCCGAGACCGGCTCCATGATCCGATGCGCCTACCGGCTCACGCTCGAACGCGATGGGTGGCGCATTGCATCCGTGCGCCTTGAGCCGCCGGTAAAACACCGGCGCGCCGCGTCCGGCACCCGCGCCTGACCCGACCGCCGGCCACCGGTTGTCTCAACCGGTGATTCGCAGGATCTGCGCCCCGTCGGGCCCATCCGCCTGGAACCGGACCCCGGCCGCCCCGGAGGGAATCAGGAACGTCTCACCGCGCACAAAGCGTTCCGACCCGGACCCAATGTCCCCCGCGAGGACGAACCCCACCGTCCACGGCGCGTTGCGCAACAGGTCGGCGGACTCCCGCACTTCGATCCGCTCGACTCGGAAGTGCGGACACTCGACCACCGTCCCATCGGCGCCCGGCGCGGCAAGGGCGGGCTCCGGGTCGTCGAAGTTGATGCACCGCAGTGACTGCTCGATGTGAAGCGCGCGTGGATTGCCGTCCAGGCCCGTCCGGTTCCAGTCAAACACGCGGTAGGTGGTGTCGCTGTTTTGTTGCACCTCGAGGATTCGGCAACCCGCGCCGATGGCATGAACCCGCCCGCTGGGAATGAACATCGCATCGCCGGCCTTGATGCGGTGCAACGTTTGTTCCACGGTTCCCGCCCCGAGCGCAGCGCGAAATTCCTCACGTCCCACCCCCCTGCGCAGTCCGGCGTAAAGGTGACCGCCGGGCCGGGCGTCGAGCAGATACCACATCTCCGTCTTCGGCTCGCCTCCCAACTCCGCAGCCAGTCCGACCGGCGGATGGACCTGGACGGAGAGGGTTTCCTCGGCATCCAGAATCTTGATCAACAACGGGAACTGATCGGGCCCGGCCACCCCGCCGAAGCAGCGTGCGCGCTCGGAGCGCCAGAGCTCCCCGAGCGTCCGGCCCGACCAATGGCCGCCGGCGACCACACTTTGGGCATCGGCCCGGTCGACCAGCTCCCACGCCTCCCCCACGGGTACGCTCGCCGGAAGCGCCCGGCCGGCCAGCGTCTCCATCCAACGCCCGCCCCAGACGCGTGTCTGATACAATGGCTGAAATCGAATCGGACGATCCATGCTCCATGTCATAGCCGGGCGGGGGGTGCCGAGGCAATCCTGCGAAACGCTGTCCTGCTTTGATCGCACCACCACATCCTGCGAAACGCCCGCTACCGGAGCGGCCAGATCCAGGCGATCATCGGCAACACCAATGCCGCCAGGAGCAGGGTCAGCGGCAGGCCGACCCGGATGAAATCCCGGAACCGATACTTGCCGGGGCCGTAAACGATCACGCACGAGGGCTCGAACGGAGTAATCAGCGAGATCGAGCCGGCGAGCATCACGGCGATGGCGAAGGTCCGCTGGTTGAGACCGAGCTCGCCCGCGGCATGCAACGCGACCGGGAGCACCACGAGCGCTGCGGCGGCATTCGACATCGGCTGGGTCAGCAGGACCGTCAGCACGAAAAAAGCCGCCAGCAACGCCATCGGCCCGAACGGGGCCACTCCGAGCGTGATCCAGTCCGCCAAAAACTCCGCAGCGCCGGAAACCTCCATCGCCCGCCCAAACGCGGTCATGCCGCCGATGAGGATCAGCAGCCGCCAGTCGATCACCCGGTAGGCTTCCTCAACCGGGATGCACCGCGTCAGCACCGCCAGCAGCGCAACCAGCAACAACCCGATTGGGAGCGGCACCCAGTCCATGGCGGAGGCAACCACCGCAACGCCAAACGCGGCCACCAACCACAGGCCCGCCACCTTCCGGTCGGGCTCGACCTCGAACGTGCTCAGCACCGCCAGGTCTGCACTGCGCTGTAACGCGGCGTAGCGGTCCGGCGGACCCTGCACCAGCAGAATGTCGCCCTCGCGCAGCGGGATCTCCGCGATCCGGTCGCGCAAGGTTTGGCCCTGACGGTAAATGGCGAGCACGCCGAGGCCGGCATGGCGCCGAAAATCCGACTCGCGCAGCGTGAGTCCCGCCACAGCCGCCTTCGGGAGCACCAGCAACTCCGCCACCCGGGCCCCTTTGGTCTCCAGGGCCGGGCCCGATTGCGCCCCCGGTTGGCGCAGCTCGATCCCCTCGATCTTCGACACCTTCATCAGATTGTCGGCCCTGCCGTTCACCAGCAGCAGATCCCCCTCCCGCAGCACCTCCCTCGAGTCCGGCGAAAATTCCTCACCGCCCCGCACAATTTTGAGGATCTGGAAATTGAGGATCGAGAGATCGCTGTCGAGACTGTTCTGCCCCGCGAGCGGGGAACCGGGCAGCACGGTGATCTCACTGAGGTATTCGCGGATGTGATACTCCTCGGCGAGATCCTCCCCGCGGGTGTCGGGCAGGAGGCGGGTGCCGAACAACACAAAGTAAAGAATGCCCGTGAACAACACCGCCCCGCCCACCACCGCAAACTCGAACATCCCAAGCGGAGGCAGGCCGACGCTGATGATATAGCCGCTGACCGCCACGTTGGTCGACGTGCCGATGAGCGTGCAGGTCCCTCCCAGGATCGATGCGAAGGCCATCGGCATCAGCAGCTTGGAGGGGTTTCGTCCGAGCCGCTCGCACAGCCCGATCACCGGCCCGAGAAACATCGCGGTGACCGTGGTGTTGTTCATGAACGCCGAGATCACCCCCACCACTCCCATCGTGACCGGCGTGACCAGCGCCGGACGCTTGCCCACCAGTCGCACGGCGGCAAAGCCGATGACATCGAGCAACCCCGCCCGCCGCAGTCCCCCCGTGATCACGAAGATGCAGGCCAGAATGACGATGATCTCGTTGCTGAACCCCGCAAACGCCTCGGCTGGACGGAGGATCCCCGCGAGCACCAGCGCGCACAGGAGCAGCAGGGTCACCACATCGACCGAGAGCTTCTCCGTCGCGAACAGCACGACGCCCGCCACCAGCAACCCGAGCACAAGGACAATCTCCATGGAACCAGTATGCCCACGCATCCCCTCGGCGCACGACGATTCACCGGGTCGGTGCCTCCCAACCACCCCGTCCGCGAGCCTCATTCCGACCCTTCAGTTTTCGCGATCTCCGCGGTTTCCGATGTCGCGGTTTCCGATTGCATATCCGCCCCGGAGGACCCTAGCCTTTCCCGTTATGGCAAAGGTGGCTTTAGGCAAAGGACTGGGCGCACTGATCGCCCCGCGCCCGACTGCCGCCACCGAACCCGTGGAGGCGCAGCCCGCCCCCGGGGATCGCGTCCTCCGGATCACGCTCGATCAGATCGTCCCCACCCCGCTGCAACCGCGGAAACACTTCCGCGAGGAGAGCATCGCCGAGTTGGTGGCATCGATCCGGGCCCACGGCGTGCTGCAACCCCTGGTGGTGCGCAAGGTGGGGCCGGGCTACGAGTTGATCGCGGGCGAGCGCCGCTGGCGGGCGGCCCGCGCAGCCGGTTTGGAGGATGCACCCGCCATCCTTCGGGAAGCCACGGACCTCGAGGTGCTCGAACTTGCCCTGGTCGAGAACCTGCAACGAGAGGATCTCAATCCCATCGAGGAGGCGCAGGCCTATGACCGGCTCGCCGCTGAGTTCCACCTCACCCAGGAACAGATCTCCGACAAGGTCGGCAAGAGCCGCGCATCGATTGCCAACACCATGCGCCTGCTCGACCTCCATCCGCAGGTCCGCACCTACGTCGAGCGCGGCACGCTCAGCGTCGGCCACGCCAAGGTTCTGTTGTCGATCAAGCACTCGGAGGAGCAGCTCATGCTCGCCGATCTCGTCATCCGTCAAAGCGCCACCGTGCGGGCAACCGAGCGCCTGCTGGCGGAACA
>Ga0163150_10007862_pt1 | contig 12332 bp, 11 predicted proteins | sample OliLakLV19P2IB_FD_148628 | JGI IMG/M metagenome (GOLD analysis project Ga0163150, IMG submission 148628) | Freshwater microbial mat bacterial communities from Lake Vanda, McMurdo Dry Valleys, Antarctica - Oligotrophic Lake LV.19.P2.IB | ecosystem: Environmental > Aquatic > Freshwater > Lake >...
GGACTTGCGTCCCCATCTTCTCTCTGCCGCAAGGATGCACAAATGTGCGCCATCAAATTAGACTGCCGCGACACGCTCCCCGCGCCGCCGTTTCTGAATGCCGTCAACACTTTGCCTAAAGTGGACTTCACAACAACGAAAAAAGCCTGCTGAATGAGCAGGCTTTTCTTCGAACGTCAAATCCTTCTAGAATTACCCAAGTCGCTCCAGAGCAATTGCCAACTCCTTGACCTTGCTGATCCCGCCAACTTGTTCAGCGACTTTTTTCACCAGAAGCAGCTCATTGATGCTAATGCCATGACCATTTGAAGAAGGTACCGCCGCCGTCAACGTACCTTTTGGTTTACGCCCTTTTCTCAGACCAGCCGCCTTGAGCGTCGAACTCACTTGGGGTGACGACACGGTGATTCCCTTGGCTGCCAAGGCAGCAATGATGTCCCTGGGCCGTGCTTTCTTGCCAAGCACTGTGGCTTCATCTCGAATCGCCTGTGCTTTATTAACCGTACCAGGTTTCTTCGAAGGCTTCTTGGTGACGCGTTTTCTTGCCATAGCTCGTTCCTCTAAGTTGAAAATCAATCTGGCCAACAGCAGATCAGTTTAATGCTGAAACGGGTTAAAACAGCCCCTCTTTCGGAGTGTGGGGTGTCGTGCATAAAAACACAGAGGAATCGCAATGATTAAATGGCCGAGAAGGCCTCTGTCTTCGTCCAGATCGATTGGATAATTAGTTCTTGAGTTGACGGCCAAGAATTAATTATCGAATCGTTAGAGGGCAAATGCAGTGAGATTCGGCATCCGATTTGTTACGCGGTCAAGACAACGTGATCTGGGGAACGCGGCACGTCTTTTGGAAACATTTGTGCGACCATCGCCCACTTCTCCTTGTGGCCAAAGCAAGGTCGCCGCTTAATAACCAAAAGTGTCGAGTTATTAACCGCCGTCCATGAAATCGCTTCGAATCCGCCGTGGGATCTTGGAAATGCATTTGCGAGGGGCCGACCAGGGCGGTGTTCTTGTGGGCATGCGGACGGTTAATAAACGTGGTTATTAATTGCCCGCGTTGGGTTGCGAAGAACAGGGGCGTTATTAACTGGTGGCCTGAGGGATCTCAGGGGCGTTATTAACCGGCCTCGCCGTGCGATCCCGCTCGAAGCGATTCGGTCGAGCTGGCCCGCTCATTTTCTCTCCACAAATCCAATATTTTGGGTTTCGGAGCGAATACTGCATTGTAGGGCCGTGTCTTTCCAGAAGCAGGCATGCGGCCCCTTTTCTGCTGAAGTGTTCAGAAAACCAGATGGTGCCAAATGCTACTTGTTGACCATAATTCAGCACGTCACTCTCGACAAACTCAAGTGCCCTTTCCAAAACAAAACATGCGATTAGCTGATCTGGTCCAAAAGGAAACTGGCGTCGATTTCAGTCAGATAATGCTGCTTCGTCATGGCAACAAAAGAACGCAACAGTTGCTAGACCTTGGCGGAGAAGTAAACGAATACACCGCCCTGCAGATAATCGACAGTAAATACGACTACGTGAAGTACGGAGTCAAAGTCGTTGTCGCAGTCGCGTTCGACAAAGTCTTCGGCGTGTTTCGCGTCGATGGTATTGACAAGACAGGCACCACCCACGCGATTGCCAGCGACGCATTCCGAAAGTTCTGCATTGCCTGCCGACAACCGGCTTTACCCGCTCACCTTTTCAAATTGAAAAAGTGTGACTCTGCCGCGGACGGCAAATTGGTCACCGGCTGGGAAGGCAAGGGGCTTGCCTCGCCGCTCCGCAGCAACGGAAAATTGTTCCGGAAAATCCACGTAGACGTGGAAGCCACGGCTAGTGACCGGTAGGCAGCGGATCGAGGATTGCCAGCCATAACGAGCAATTGAAAATCTTGCGTTTGCCAAACCTTTTAGCGAAGGGCAGGTTCTTGCTTCGCTCACTAGGCAAGCGTGGATCAAACGTCTTCTAAGGGCGATGGCTAATTCCCAATACGACGAATATGACAAGCACAACCGCCGCAGCGGACGTGCCACCGTGATCGAGTGCCGCCTTGAACACGTAGTACATGACGACGAACGTGTAATACAGCAAAAGATAAATGGCCGTGCCAATCGCTTCCCAATTCTCCATCCGTTAGCCTCCACCAGCGGTATGCATTTTGGGTCAACGTTTCCGCCGAGGCCGGCCCCAAGCAGCGAGGCCGATGAATCCGAATGCGGCAAGTGCTAAGGAACTCGGCTCGGGGACCACCGCCACGGTCAGACCATAAATGAAAGCTCGCTGGGCACCGACCGCGTGGCTGAATGCCGAGTCGTTGTTACCAGTAACGCCTGTGTCGGTGAGAATAATCTCGATCAAAGTTCTGCTGGCAAAACCAATTGGCAAGGCAATAGACTGCTTGTCGATCCGACCCTCCGGCCCACCAGCGGCATTTGGAATGCCACTAAAAACCTGCGTTGTCGTCGTCCCGTTGATTGTGTTGCTGTAGGGATCGCTCGTGTTGTTCAGCCAATCTCGGATGTCAGTGCCTTCCTTCAACGCCAACGTGTACGTAGTTCCATCGGAACAAACGAATTTTAGAGAATCAGTCGTGGAGCCGGGAACTCCCCAGCCCGTATTGATTAATGTGTCCACTGCTGTGGCACCGTAGATATTGACGGGCAAGGTCATTGTCTGCGTGCTTTGCACGCCAACGATTGTGCCAACGTCTGCACTCCACGAATTATTTCCTGACATCGGCAAGAGGTCGAACGGAACCCCACCGAGCGTCTGCACGCCCACCGGTGTATTCTGAATGCGGTTATTCAACTGATTTGCGACGGGACTCAAGTTGACGGTGACGTAGTTGGCCCTAGTTGACGTGACGGTGAGCGACACAAATAGAGCAATCGCGATGAATCGAAAAAGCGACGCGAAGATGAAGATGTGGTGCATTCGCTTTGTTCCCGTGAATAAGCCGTGGAGGAATCGATCCCACCATAACCGCCCCATCGGCCAGACACAACAGAAAGCAATGCTCTACGCCTGTCTGGTTATCACAAAGCGGAGCCTGCTCGCTTTTTAACAAACGGGCTTGTGTTCGGCGGCGTAGTAGTCTTGGATAAGGCTGAGCCATTGGAAGGCCGAAGAGCGGCCGTTCGAGTTGAAACCTTGGACTCAATTGATTTGTAGCTCAATCTGTTGAACAGCCTGGGGCTCTCGGTTCGGCCTTCCGTTCTGAATTTATTCATTCGTTCGTTAAGTTTATTCACCCACTCGGCCTTGGTTTTTGGATCAGCTTTATCGGCGGCAATTTGCAGTCGTTTAATTTCTTCGGCACTCTTGTCCCACCATTTGCCAAATGACTGCTTCCACTCGCCTTCATCGATGAACAATTGCTTTTTAACTGCATCAAGTTCGCTAGTGGCTAAGTCAAGCCTAACACGCTGTTCATCGCTCAAAGCACCTTCTGTCGATGCGGTTGCCTTCCCGCTTGTGATTTCAATTAAATACGACTGCGACTTCCCACCAGTCCCTGATTCTTCAATCAAAATGGGTTGGCCGCCTTTGCAAAAACAAGTGAGCCCAAACTCGTTCCCATTCCTGTATTCGGACAAGAGCAACAGTGAGCCATCCTTATCCCAAAATTGAAGCTTCCCATGTCGGCTATTTTTGACGTAGGTCAGTAGAACTTTGGGCTGACCGTTCGGATAAAGGATAACCGTTGGTCCCGTCAATTCCTTTAGTGGACCAGTTGGTTCCTTAGCTTTCCCAGCGAGTTCCTTGACTGCCGCGGCCCTGGCCACAGCCTTCCCTCCCTTTTTGTCCTTCGTGTTGTTCGCTTCTTTGAAGGGAAAAGTGAGCAACCCTTCTGGTAATCCATTCTCGTCACTTCGGAACACGAAAAGGGCCGTGTCATTTCCTTCAGGAAAAAGTCTCATGATCTCGTCTTTGGAAACCCGCATGAGGTCGGCCATTGCAAGTTCCCTGCCGCTCTCCAGGATTACCCCAGGAAACAAACTGACTGGCGGCACTTCGGATTCGGTGGGAGGCGGGGTTGTCACCTCGGGCACGGGAAGCCTATCTTCCAATGACTTTCGCAGAGCAGATTCATCCACTTCGAACAGCCTGACGAGTTCGGTCACGGCACTGAGTGCAATCTCCCTATTGCGACTCGCGATAGCGGCTTCGATGGTCATTTTATAAAGAACGTAACGCATCGCTGGCGGGTACTTCTGGTCTCTTGCCTCTTTCAAGATCTCTTGCGGTGGTACGGCGGGGTCAATGCGGATCAAGGCAGTTGCCGCTTTTATTTGTTCCTCCGTGGGTTCCGGCCATTTTCTTTTGATCGGCTTCGGCGGAACTGGATCGGGATCGCCAGGATCTGGTTGCGTATTCGGAACTGGATTTGGATCTGGAGGCGGAACAGGATCGACTGGAGGCGGCGGGTCGCCAGGTTTAGTGGAGGGCTGGCTCGGTCTCGACAAGACAGCGATGACCGCAACGGTTAGGAAAACCCCAACAAGGCATATGAGTAATGCTGCTCCCCAATTTAGCCCAGGTTTTTTGCGACGAACTGCATGACGTACGACCGGCGTCGCGATGTGCCATGCTGGTGCTGGAGTCGGGGCAGTTACTGGCGGCGGGCTAACCTTCTCAACAACCTGTCGCGGGATAACCTGGTCAATAACCTTTGGAATATTCGCTGGTACCTTCGGAGTCGTCGCTGTTCGAAGTGATCCATCGTATTCGGATTTGCTTTTTTGATCGAGCAGGCAGCGTCTGGCCCGAGAGATCTCGTTGAGCAGACTTTGCGAGAGGTCGGACTGAGGCCCAATTTTGTAGTTTTGGATATGCGAAGCCTGCCGCTCGGCTGCCGCACGAATAACGTCGAGATCCGATTCAAAGATTTCGAGACCGAGCAAGCGATAATGGTCTGGCGGCTGATGCTGCGGTGGGATACCCAGCCATTTGTGATAAGCGTCGAATTCAGAACTCTTCAACACTTGGGGGCTCCCTTAAACGGTAACCGGATCGACGTGCGGGTTAGGCGGGGACTGTCCCCGTCGTGCTTTCAAAGCGGTCCCTTCCCGGTTCCTACTCGACTCTCGACGTTTGTTTGCAAAGCGTTTAGCCGTGTGATACCCTGCCAACGGCCAACCATTATGCCACATTCGGTGGGTTCAACAAAGCCTCGCGGTAGACGATTTTTCGGCAGCAACAGCAATCATGAATGCCCTCGATTTGCCCACTCAGGATGACACGCAGCCGGCCATTGGCATCGACTTAGGGACCACCAATTCGGTCATTGCGTACCTGGACTCTTCAGGCCGCCCAGTAACCATCATCAACGACTCCGGTGACTTTTTAACCCCGAGTGCAGTCGCGTTTGAAGACGAATCGGTTGTCGTGGGAAAAGAGGCGGTCAAATCCGCTGTCTTTGAGCCGTCTGTATTTGCCGACAGTTTCAAGCGAGATATGGGTCGGCGAGATTTTCGACGCCCAATTGCAAGCCGGCAAGTTCCACCAGAGGTGCTGAGCGGATACGTTCTTCGAAAGCTCAAACACGATGCCGAGCGGCACTTTGGTCGGCCAATAAGTCGGGTTGTGATTACGGTGCCTGCGTTCTTTGATGAAACCAGACGCCGAGCCACCCAAGAAGCAGGTCGATTAGCCGGCCTTGAAGTGTTGGATATCATCAACGAACCAACAGCCGCAGCAGTTGCTTTCGGGTACTATCGAACGCAAATCCCACAAAGCGGGGCAACACCGAGTTCGGAGCGAGTCCTGGTCTACGATCTGGGTGGCGGCACCTTCGACGTGACCGTTTTGGAAATCGATGGCCAAACATTTCGGGCTCTGGCGACAGACGGTGACGTGCAACTCGGTGGACGTGATTTTGACGAACGAATAATCAAACATGTCGCAGAGAAGTTCATGGCGGCACACAAGGCCGATCCTCGGAGCGACCCGCATGACGCCGCTCAGCTTTGGCATGATGTACAGGAAGCAAAACACGCTCTGACGCAGCGAGCAACGGTTGTGGTCCCTTGCACGCACGGTGGAACTCGGATGCGACTGGATGTTTCTCGTACTGAGTTCGAACATCTTACCGCCGATCTCCTTGACCGTACCGAAACAACAACTGAACGTGTGTTGCGGCAAGCTAAATTAACCTGGGATGGAATCGACCGCGTGCTTTTGGTCGGTGGCTCAACGCGGATGCCCATGGTTGTGGAAATGCTGAGGCGAGTAACGGGCAAAGAGCCGGATCGCTCGATGTCGCCCGATGAAGCGGTTGCACACGGGGCCGCTCTTTACGCCGGATTGCTTTCAGCACAACCTGGAAGTCAACAAGCGACCGCATTCACTTTAGTGAACGTCAATTCACACAGTCTGGGAATTATCGGCTACGACACTCGCGTCAAGTGCAGCCGCAACATTGTGCTCATCCCAAAGAACACTCCACTTCCTTGTCGGTTTGTACGCAAATTTGCCACCGCCCGTGCCAATCAGTGCAACGTGAAGGTGGTTGTTGTTGAGGGAGAAAGCGAACGACCAGAACACTGCATCAAGCTCGGTGAATGTGCGATTCGAAATCTGCCGCCGAGTTTGCCCAAAGGCACTCGGATCGAAGTTGAATACAGTTATTCAACGAATGGTCGCCTCGCTGTTCGGGCACGGGTACCTTCAGCGAGGCAGTCGGCTTCTGTTGAAATTCATTACGAAGGGGCTCTCCACATTCCCGATCTCGATACGTGGCATCAACGAGTGTGCGGAATAATTAGTGAATCGGAATCTAACGAGTTGGTTGGACTCGAAGATAATTTGGATCAATTCGTCACGCGACTGGACGACCTGATAGTGGCATTCGGTGAAAAAGCGGCCACCTCGGAGTTGCCAACGGTTTACCAGAAACGGAAGTCAGACGCTTTGCGTGCCGCCGCTGAATTGAATTCGGCCACCGCCCGATTAGTCGAGTGTGAAAAGAAACGGCAATCTGCCGTAGGTCAATCCGAAGTGCTTGAAACGACAGCCAATTTGTCGAAGGCGACGGTCGCTGTGGAACAGGCCGAAACTCAGTCCCGATCTGCGTACCGTGCCCTTGGGGAAGAATGTATCGCGGCGGAATTTGCCCCGGCACCGCTAGAGGGCTTGTATTCGGAAATCAAACGATTGAAGTCTGTTTAGCCTCGCCACCGTTTCGCGTCATGTTGCTGGCAGCCCCGGCCAATCTGAATTATGACGTCAGAAAAACTCAAGGAGGCGTGAACCGAGTCCATTTTTCCCGAGTGCCTGGAAAAATGGCTAGGGGAGCTTATCGTCAGCCTGCGGAGCATCGCTAGGTACGGCCCGAGGCGGAGCCATCGGCATGCCTGGCGGTGGCGGTGCCAGCCTATAAGTCAACAGCCACACAGTCGTGGCAAATAGGGCAACAGTCAGAAAAATCCATTTGAGCGAAAACTGGAATCGTGCGACCGGGCAACCGCAATTCGGGCATCGCCACGCCCGAGTTGAAACAGGCTTTTGACAGTCGGGACAGGATGTTAGGTTCATGGCCCTGATTCTAGCAGAGGGGACACTCAGGATGTCCACGCAAAAAACGCCGAGGCAACGTTGGAACATCTTAGACGGATTAGCTGGACATGAAAATTCAATTTGGAACGGCCACGCTATTAGTCGCAATTGCCTGTGTCTCGATTGCTTTAGGCGGTGGCCTCGCTGGCTGGCGGGTGGCGAAGGCAAACGATGCGGGCTCGACAGTCCCACATCTTATAGGAGCACTCGCTTATTTGAGCCCCTGGTGGATGCCACTTGCGTTTGCTGCCTATTGTCTCGGACAGCGTAGGCTGACGCCAATCGCGGCGGTTGGGTTTGCCGTAGCCGAGTGCGTCAGCGTCGGCGGAATGATGTTTGTGGTAAAGATGTTCCCCTAATCCCGACCTTGTTTTTGGCAGCCGTACTACATTCGCCTACATGACGACGAGCCGTTTGCATTTGCCGGACTATCAGAGCATTGGCATCCATGCTGAGCAGGTCATTGATTCGGCAACGATCATCACGACCGAAACCAACGAATTGATGGAAGGGATTCACGACCGGATGCCCGTGATTCTATCGCCCAACGACTACGATCTTTGGCTCGAACCAGATTTCCACGGGCAGGACGAGCTGCTGGAAATGCTGAAACCGTATCCTGCTGAGGAAATGGAGGCATTTCCCGTCAGCACGCTCGTGAACAATCCGAGGCATGAATCCGCCGATTGCATCAAGCCGGCTGTTTGATCGTGCCGGTCACGACGGTTCGAGCTTACTTGAAAAGCAGCAGCGGTCGGAAGAGATCAGGCTGCTTTTTTCACAGGCGGTCGTTGCAAATATAGCGACCGCTGAACAATGCTCTCGATCTCGCACAGGTCTTCAGCACACCTGTCCTTAATAGAAGCAACATTTGAGTCGCCGGTGGAATTCTCCACAGCGAGGTCATTGGGCTTCGACTGCTCGGGGTGGTAGATTTTCATCGACTAGAATCCTTTTGGCAAGTATTGCAACCCAATGGATATAGTCGGAAAAGACCTAGGAGTTAGTTTATATTTACCGGCAAAATGGGGGATGCCAGCACTCTCTTGGCTCGGCACGCTTTGACTGAACCACCTTGTTTACCAACTGGAGGCATGCCAGTGGCAAAGAAGGCTTCCGCAAAACGGACCAAGAAACAACGGCTAGGTAACGCTGCCCAAAGCAATCAACAGGCTATCATCTGCGGTAGACTCAATGGGGTGACCAATACGTCAAAGCGAATTATCGTCGCTTAAGCGGCGGCTGATGCCCTCACTCTTGGTCTCATTGTCGATCTAGTCGGTTTCGGCGGGAGCATTTTACAAAATCGTTGTTTGCCATCGACGAACTGCTCCAAGTAAAGAAGCTCGCTGAGCAACTGACCTGCAGTGATCGGTGCAGGAAATTGCCGGCACCGCTGGAGCGGGTCATGGTACTTCTACTTTCAGGGAATCAACGGCTGGTCTTGATAAGTCTCTTCCGCACCTCTCGCACGATCCGGTCAATTTGGAATCGGGGCAAAGAGAACGGTTCTTTTTCCAGTTTGGCACGCCACGCAACCAAAACGTTGTGTTGGCCAGATTCTTTTGGCTCGTGATTGGCTTCGGTGTAGTTCCGCACCGGCCTTGCTGGCCGGCACGTAACCCAGTTCATCAAGGACCAGTAGGTACCTCCACCATGTCCTTGAATCATATGCATCGCAAGGCGAGGGTTTCGCTGCAACAGATCGCCATTCCATGCATTGACACGCTCCCAAAAAAAGATCCACTTGACTACCTCGGGAAGCGGAAAAGTGTAGTCGCCGTTCTCAAGCCGAGGTCGAAGCGCCTGCCGAATAAACTTGACCAAGCGGCTGTCCGCATATCGTGAGAACGGCGATGAGAAACCAAATAGGAACAGCGACTTTCGAAAGTTGCCGATCTGATCATTCGGTAATGTACATTTGGGAGTGTGGAAGAAATAGTAAACGAACGGGATCAGATTCTGATCTCCACCGAGAACCTTGCTGCTCGATATGCCGCAATGCTGCTGGACATTGTCGATCGTAGCCTGAATGGCCTCGCAGCATTTGTCGAAATTCGCCTGCATCAACTCCATGTTGCTCTTCCGCCGCAATAAGTCGATGTCGAATCGTGTACCGAGATCAGACACGGCATATAGGCAGCGAATCACGAAGTCGATATTAATCTCGAATGAGTTTCCTTCATTGATGGCATCAACGAAATCCGGCAGTGCCGTTGCGGACTCCTTCCAGCTCAGCTTGAGCATACTGAAGATCAGATCAGAGCGACTTAATGGCGTTCCTTGTCGATTGATTCGAACAAAGATTTCCAACACGTCGGATTCAGTCTGACGATCAGCACTGTTTGGAGGCTTGTTCTCGTCGATGATTGATGCCTTGAGGATGTTTTGATCCTTAGTCAGCACTTCATCGAGTTTTGCGATATTGGTTTCGAGGCGAAGCTGATCCTCATCGGAGAGGGTGAGTTCCTTCGTCACCCTTCGACGAAATTGCTGCTTTTCGCTCACGGACCATCGAAAGAGATCTGCTACCTTCACTAGATACTCAGGTTCCTCCGGCTCATCATCATGATCACAATTCTCGACATTCTCTTTTGATGTTTCGTTCCACTCCTGAGCTTCCTTTGGCGTGCGAAAGAAAAAGTCAAATTTGTCCTCTTCGAAATCATCCGAGTGGCGTCCGCTCAGCACATCGAAGTAGACAAACTCGTTCTCGTGCATGCCGTACAACGCGAGAAACAGCGACTGAAGTCGCTGCTGTCCGTCAAGGACGACCTTTAGCTTCCTATGTACTGTGTTGTCGTAGAACGTCGGGCGATTGCCCTTCTTCGGTGCGTTCTCAAAGCGACGGTACTGGATTTCATTATGTGTTTCCCACATCAGCACGATGCCGATGGGGTACCCACGCATGATCGAGTCCATCAGCTTCGAGATCTTCGATGGAGCCCATACGAAGTCGCGTTGAATCGCTGGAAGTACGATTTCGTGTGCTTCGATCTGGTTCAGCAGATTTACGATGTTCATGGAACAATGATACCGAGGGGATCCGCGCGCTGCAGCCTCGTCAATCGTTGCCAACCGACGCTGGTCTTAGAAGTAACGACCGGCCGACAGCCCCAAACCAGCCATCCGCCCAGGGGCCAGCACGTCAAAAACAGGCCAAAATGAAGGGTCAAAAATACACCTAACTATAGTATTTACAAATACTTACGTACGATGATGATAGCGAGTGTTCGAGGCATGGGGCCTCAAACAAAACGGACCGGCGGGGTGCCGAAAACACTCCACCGGTCCTAACACCGCGAACCTTACTGGAGGTCGAAACGATGTCTAGCTTAACCGTACAATCCCGCAACACTCTCCGCCAGCTCATGTCGGAGATTGAGGACCGCGAGCGATCAAAACGTCAACGCGGTTGGGACGTTCGCAAAGCTGCGGCTCTCCGATACTTCGGCGAGCGGCGCATAAACGCTGGCCGTTGGGCAAACGGTTTTCAAGCGAGCTTCGGCAAACTGGCGGATCTCGGGAAAGACTTCACCGCCATCCCGGGATATGACACTCTGGCCGATGGCTTGGCCGCCGATTTCCCCGAGTACGGCGGCGACGACGGCTGCGAGCGCCTCTGGACGTTTCTACTCTCACCGCACGACCGGTTGCCCTCTCGCGACGTCATGTTCGCCGAGGCGGTCGCGCAACTGGCGGTGGCCAACGGCGTGTCGATTCCGGAAAGCGAGCAAGGCGACGTCTCTTTTCCGCCAGTCGCGGAACCGAAGAAGCCGCTCAATCTGGACGTCATTCTGCCTGCCGCTTTCAAGCGAGTTTTCGATCTCGCCAGCGCCGGCCGGAATATCCTACTCGTTGGCCCGGCCGGTTGCGGCAAGACCCATCTGGCCAAACTCGTTGCCGATCAGCTCGGGCGCGGTTTCGGTGCGGTTAGCTGCACCGCCGGAATGAGCGAGGCCCATCTACTCGGGCGTGCCATGCCGAACCTCTCGACCGGCAAGACCGAGTTTCAATCGACCGATTTCATCCGCTGCTACGAAGAAGGGGGCGTGTTCCTCCTCGACGAGCTCGATGCGGCCGACCCCAATATGCTGCTCGCCATCAACACAGCGATCAGCAACGGATACTGCAATCTGCCGAATCGGCCGGGGCATCCCCACGCCGACCGACATGCCGACTTCGTGCTGATTGCCACCGCTAACACGTTCGGGCGGGGAGCCAACCGGAGCTACGCTGGCCGGAATCAACTTGACGAGGCGACGCTCGATCGGTTCCGGATTGGCATCGTCGAAATGACCTACGACGAGCGAATCGAAAAAGTACTCTGCCCGTGCGACAAACTTCGCGGTTGCTTGCAAATTCTCCGGCAGCGGATTGCCGAGGCTGGCCTCCGCCGAATCTTGTCGACTCGTTTCATCCAAGACGCGGCGGTCATGGCCCGCGAGTGCAACTGGACCCCGCGAGTTGTCCTCGACGTTTTCTTCGAAGGCTGGTCGACTGAAGAAATCGCCAAAGTGAGCGGAAAGGATTTGGTGTAATCATGCAGCGACACGCCGACAAAGACCTGAATGGTTACGCTCTAATCGCCAACGGACCGTTGGAAATTCTCGAAGCTGGCAAGGATGGGTTCGCTCCGGGCGGTTTCAACGAAGCTGAGTTGCATAACGCAAATTGGGTTGGCCGCGAGTTTGCGAACTATGCCGACCTAGTCGGCTCGTTCGGCAAGCCATGGGCTGACGGGCTGGCGAAAATCACCGATTTTATCGAACAGCTTC
>Ga0163150_10007864_pt1 | contig 12331 bp, 5 predicted proteins | sample OliLakLV19P2IB_FD_148628 | JGI IMG/M metagenome (GOLD analysis project Ga0163150, IMG submission 148628) | Freshwater microbial mat bacterial communities from Lake Vanda, McMurdo Dry Valleys, Antarctica - Oligotrophic Lake LV.19.P2.IB | ecosystem: Environmental > Aquatic > Freshwater > Lake >...
GGCAGCAATCGATAAAGTTCTCAACCTCATCCACGCCAAAACGATCCATGTAGCGGCGGATGCGATTGCCGTGGTTGGCCATCTCGTCCATCATTTTGCGACTGGTCTGGCTGAACCAGTAGCTATTCTTGAAGAAATCGCAGTGCCCGTAGACGTGCGCCATGACCATTTTCTGATCCCCCAGCGCGTTGGACTTCATCAGGTAGGCATAGCACGGGTTGTTATTGATCACCAATTCGTAGATTTTCGACAGGCCGTAGTGGTAGCTTTTGGTCAGTTGTTCGAACTCCATACCGAACCGCCAGTGTGGGTAGCGAGTCGGAAATCCACCGTAGGCCGCGACCTCGTTCAATTGATCGCAATCGACCAGTTCGAACATGGTCGGATAAAAATCGAGCCCGTAGCCGCGCGCATAGTCCTCCATCCGACCTTGGATTTCGGAAAGGTACAGCGGTAGCGAATCGTAGCAGTCAGTCGCCATTGTTTTGGCCCTTCACTGATTTACGGTACAGCTTTTTTCGTATGCAAATCTGGTTCCAAATGCTGTCGCAATGTTCTGCCTCGACGACTATTTACCAGAACCTAAAAACGCCTTGATCGAATCGTAAATGCCCTCTTTGTTTTCAATCTCAGAAAGCACCAGCTTGGCATGTTCGTCGCCGAATTCGTTGCGGAGTGATCGCAGGTACTCACCACTTCCATAAGGGCTTTCGACTTGGCCGTAGCAAAATTGGTTCACCTGCGGCAGAATTTCGTCGCGCAGCAGGCGGATGCTCTGTTCGTTGTCTTCGCCCCAGTTGTCTCCGTCGGAGAACTGAAAGCAGTAGATATTCCAATCGGCGACCGGAAACCGCTGTGCGATCAATTCCAAGCAAACTTTGTAGGCCGTGCTGATCCGTGTACCGCCACTTTCGCGGGTGCGATAGAACGTTTCTTCATCCACTTCGCGAGCCGCCGCGTCATGGATGATGTAGCGAGTTTCGACCCCTTTGTATTGACTGGAGAGCCAGGTATCGATCCAAAAAGATTCGGTCCGAACGATTTGTTTTTGCTCGTCTGTCATCGAGCCGGAGACATCCATCATGTAAATGACCGCAGCGCTGGCGTCTGGCTCGTTTACGGTACTCCAAGAACGGTATCGCTTGTCGTCGGGAATGGGCACGATGTACGGCGAACTTGCGCTATAGGAATTCGACGAAATATGTCGCCGCAGCGCTTCCATGTAGGTTCGCTTGAAGTGTCGTAGCGACTCGGGTCCTGTACGGCGGATGCTGGTGTAGCGGGATTTTTCTTGCTCGATGTTGGCTTTTCCCTTCGGCTGAATGCGCGGTAGTGCTAGCTCGTCGCCCAAAATGGTGGCCAGCTCTTCAAGCGAAATCTCGACCTCCAGAATGTGCTGACCCGGATCGCTACCCGCCGAGCCGGTACCATCGCCGGGCTGCTGTCCGCCCCCCGCGATCGGCTGGCCGTCTTCGCCTTCCCCTTGGGCAACACCGCCCGAGCCGTTTTTGCCGTAGCGGAAGTGAGGTACGTCCAATTGTGGAATCGGAATACTGACCAACTCGCGCCCCTTGCGGCCGATCATTTCCCCTTGGGTAATGTACTTCTTCAGATTCTCGCGGATCTTGCCACGAACAATCTGCTTGAAGCGGCGTTGGTCTTGGTCGATTTTTTGAATCATGACGACTCCCTTCGACATTTCGTCGGTGGCCGAAGTTGTCAGCTTATGGTGAATGCATTGTGCTAAAACATTCTCACTCTATCTTGTGCCGCACCAGCGCGCGATCTTCGCGCGCCAGCGCAGCTTATTTAACGTCTCCACGAGCAAAGATACTGGCTACATAGTTGAGCACGTCGGTGGCGCTCTCGTCGTCGTATCCGTGGTCGCGTATTAGTCGTCCCTTCACCACATCGATCTTGGCCTGTGTATCGGCGTCAATAACGTTTGAAACCAAGCTGGTCAATTTGATGGTATCCTTCTGATCCTCAAACAGTTTGAGTTCCAGTGCCCGGTACAATCGTTCATTGGTCTTATAATCAAAAGTCTTGCCATCGATCGACAACGCGCCGATGTAGTTCATAATCTCGCGGCGGAAGTCATCTTTGCGGCTATCTGGAATGTCGATCTTTTCTTCGATCGACCGCATCAGCCGCTCATCGGGTTCTTCTTGCTGCCCGGTAAACTTGTTGCGAACCTTTTCACGTTGCGTGTAGGCCTTCACATTGTCGATGTAATTACCACACAGTCGCTTCAAAGCGTCTTCATCCGCGGCGATGGCACGTTGTACTTCGTTCTTCACGATGTTGGTGTACTCCTGCTTCACCACCCCGAGCAGCTCACGATAGTGGCTCTTCACCTCTTCGTTGTTGATCAGACTGTGGTGCTTCAGTCCAGATTCCAATTCGTTGAGCACCATGAACGGATTGATGCTCTTGGAATCGGGGTGAGCAACCAAAGCATTGGACAGTTTGTCCTGAACGTATCGTGGCGAGATCCCTTGCAATCCTTCCGAGACCGCCTGCTCACGGAGTTCCTTGATGTTGTCCTCTGTGAAGCCAGGGAGCGACTTACCGTTGTACAGTTTCAATTTCTGCAACAGCGAGAGACTGGCGTTCTTGGGTGTCTCCAGCCGAGTCAAAATGGCCCACATCGCGGCCATTTCGATGGTATGAGGGGCAATGTGTTTGCCTTTTACCTTTTCGTTGTTGTAGTCTTTCTCATAGATGCGGATCTCGTCGGCCAGCGTGGTGACGTACGGAATGTCGATCTTCACCGTCCGGTCGCGCAAGGCCTCCATGAACTCGTTGTTCTGCAACCGCCGATATTCGGGCTCATTGGTATGGCCAAGAATCACTTCATCGATATCGGTTTGCGCAAACTTCTTGGGCTTGACCTTGTGTTCCTGGCTGGCACCGAGCAAGTCGTACAAGAACGCCACGTCCAGCTTGAGCACTTCCACAAACTCGATCAGCCCGCGATTGGCGACGTTGAACTCGCCGTCGAAGTTGAAGGCGCGTGGATCACTATCGCTGCCATACTCGGCTATCTTGCGATAGTTGATATCGCCGGTCAGTTCGGTCGAGTCCTGGTTCTTTTCATCTTTTGGCTGGAACGTGCCAATGCCGATGCGGTCCTTCTCGCTTAGGATCAGGCGCTTGACATGCACATCCTGGACGACCCGCGTCCAGTCTCCTTCATACTTTTTCAGACGCTCCGCATAGATGTACCGGCACATCGGGCACAATTCGCCACGAATGCGCGCTTGATACCCATCCGCTGGTTGGTTGGCATTCAACCGTGCGGCGGTCTCTGCGCGGAATCGCTCGGGAATCAAATGCAGCGGTTCTTCGTGCATCGGGCACCAGTGCACCGTGCTGCGATCTTCGATGTCGACCCAGCCGAGTGTGTAGAGCGCGCCGGCTTCGCTTTGTGAATAACGCTCCAGGCCTTTTTTCAGCAGGCGTGCGATCGTGCTCTTGCTGCTGCCGACCGGCCCGTGCAGCAGCAGGACTCGTTTTTCGATACCATACCCTTGTGCGGCACTTTTGAAGGCGTTGACCAGCATCTGCAGCGATGCATCCAGGCCAAAGACAGCGTCCGCGCCGTGGTCGTCTGGATCCGAGAAAAAGTTGAACTGCGTATGCTTTTCTCGTGCGACTTCAAAAGTCTTCGTTCCATACGACATGATCATGTCGTAGACACGCTCGAAGGCATTTCGAGTGACTTTGGGGTCTTCCGCGACCACATCCAGATACTGGGGGAAAGTCCCTTCCCAGTGCTTTTTGCGGAACTGCGAAAGATCTTGCCGTTGTGAAACGAGATCAATAATCTCTTGTCCAGAGTTTCCCTGTACAGAACTCATCGAATCGTCCTCCAAAGGGCCACGTTTGACCTTCCGGCAGTCGTTCGGCTGCCAATCAACCGCAGCGATCCCTGAACTCGGCCGAGCTATCGACCCGGCACTGACGCGTATGCCTTGCTAATCCGACGCCAAACAGTCCTGTTCGCGAAACGACTTCAACGCTTGGATTCTCGCTCGGCGCGTACAGCGATCCTTTCCCGAACAGTCGATTTTTGAGCGCACGGCTCAAACCGATTGCCGACCGCCGGGAACTTGCTGGACGCAAGGAGAAAGAAAGTTGAAAAAGATCGCGCTTCGGAGTGCTCAGTTCGTGGAGCGTTTGCGCTTGAACGCCTTCTTCAATTGTGCAGTTGGTCGATGGGCTATGACCAACCTCTACGCTTCACTATTACTAGTATCGCTACGATATGCGATTGCGGCAATATCGATTTTCGCACTATCTGGAATAGATAGTATTAGAGAATGTCGGTACCTGTATCGCGCAAGTGTTTTTTGTTCAAGCAGTTACGACTAGAAGTCTGCATCGAAAAAAATTCTTTGAACCGGGAGCGAAGATCAAAAAATATTTCTCGATGCAGGTCACGAAGTCTCTCTGCGCAAAAAATGAATCGGAAAACTGGCGGTCGACGGGACATTCAACTGCGCAGCAGGCCTGAAAAACCCCGTTTGATCCGGCTAATTCAGCAGTCTTTCGACGCTTTCCATCAGGCGGTCCATAGCAAATGGCTTGCGAATGTAGTCATCCACGCCAAGCATCTCGGCATAGGCCTTATGACGGCTCCCTTCGTTGGCGGTGATCATGATGATCCGCATCACGCCCGATTCCTTGTCTGGCGAACGTCGCAGCCGTTCCATGACCAGAAATCCGCTCCGTTTGGGCATCATCATGTCCAAAATCACGAGGTTTGGCTTATCGCGCTCGGCCATGGCCAGGCCTTGATTACCGTCGCGTGCGACGAGAATTTCGTACCCCTTCGCCTGTAGAGCAATTCGCATCGATTCGACAATTTCCTGGTCGTCATCGACTAGTAGGATCCGCTTTGCCTGTGCAGGCGTGTCTTTCTCGGCCATGGACTTTCTTGCGGGATAAACTGTTGGGAATCGTAGCAGTCTGTGGGAAATGCCTCAGCCGGTCCGACCGATGCTGGGAACCTTTTTCGCTCCTGAATCTTAACGTCTGGCAGCAGGTTTGATAAGACTTGGCAGGCGACTGCTTATAGGTCGCAATGGCCGCGTCGCCACGAGAGGATGTCTGTCCCGGGGCATGGATGGGTCAATTTGGGCTTTTTTGCTTGCGACGCAAGCTGAAGGAGACATAGTGAAAACCGCTGTCGTCGCTCGTAATCGCACTGCCACCGGGGGCAAAGTACTTGGCAAAAGCCGCAAACGGCGGTAGGGGATGCTTTTCCATGACATTGCCAAATTCCCGGCCGAAGCGACCTCCTCGTGGAGCATCGGGGTTCGCCCGCCGATCGGCTTCGGACAGTGCCATTCGGTCATAGATGCTGCGGATGCTCTCTTCTGTGCGGGTGAATGTAAATAGCCCTGGTTTCTGCTTGTTCAACAGCCGCGGCATTTTACTGGCAATCAGCTTGTACTCCAGAGAATTGGCCAGCGCGGCCTTACGGTCGCTCTCTCCTAACAGCGGCTTGAGCAGTGCGACCCGGTCCGAAACTATCAAGCAGCCATGCGCCAGGGCAAAACATGGTTCGGGCATCCGCGCGGCGAACTCGGGATCGTCGCGATATGAATTCTTGATCGCATATAGCGTCTTGCTGCCGCTTGTGACGGGCGTCAGGTCGCTGGATTTTCGCTCGACCGTCTTTTCTAACAGTGTCTTTGCCGCAGGGATATCCTTCAGTTCAAAGGCGATCAGCGTGGCCGGATCGCGCTGGTCAATCGGACTCATGACCTGCCGGATGTAGTGCACGCGACCGTTTAGTTGCGGAAGAACATCCTTTATAAAGTCGACCCCCAGCCGGTCCAAGAAGATGCGGCGCGATTGTTCCGCGGTGGCACCTTCCCCTTGCAAATCGTCGATGATCGCTTCTAGCTTGATAAAGCTCTCTTGAAAATTCCAATGGATCGATGTGTAGCTGGCCACCTTGTCGGAGACCCAGTCCGGTGGGGTAAAGTTGCCGGATCCTAAAGCTGGCACTTCGAGAACCCCTTTGCGTGGCGTGTCCAGCAAAAGGTGGACCTGCATGAGTGTGTCGTAGTCGTCGGTGCAAACCGCCACACTGCCGCCGACCGCTTGCAGGCCGTCCAGTCCCAGTTTCGGAAACAATCCTACGACCGCCGCAGCCGCCAGATTCCCCTGTGTGTATTGGTGGACCAGCGCCATCGGATTGATATACCCGAGCAGTTGTGCAGCATCGGGTGCCGTTGCGCTACAAGATTGCACGAGGGTGTCAAAGTGGATATTGTCTGCCAGCGCGTCCTTCGAACGACCGCTCCAGTTTGAATGCAGCTCCTTGGCAGTTTCCATGTCGGTGCAGAACACAACGGTGCCGTCGCGCTCAAACCAAGCGATGTTCACGGGGACTCGTCCGGGCAGAACGCAGGCAACTGCCTTGGTATCGCCGATCTGCTCTTCGGTGCGTGTCGCTCCTTGAGCAACTAGCGAGGCATCAATGTAATCAACCAGTTTTCGCGCCGATGCAGAGTTCTTACCTGTGTCGCACAGCAGGGCGAATCTCGGTTGTCGCGGGTTGTCGCTAGGTAGAACCGCTAGGGCAATTTCACCTTGGGGAATTCGCAGCAAGTCCTCCAGCGACAGGCCGCTCGCTTTTTGAAACTCGGCCAGTCGCTCTTGCAATTCTGCGAACAGATCATTGAACATCGGCCTCAACTGGGCGTCCTGAAGCATCCGCCCCAGCGAGGTCTCCGGCAGTTTTTCGATCAGTGCAGGCACATCCGCGATCCGGGCATAGACCAGCGTGTTATCGGGCAGCAATTGCGAAGCAGGTGCCCGTTTGGCCAATGCTGCGGTTGGCCACAACATCGGCAGTAAGCACGCGCAGACAAGGCAGATGGTTTTCATAGTGACCCCGAGGTTTTGTGGAGATTCGCTGACCGGTCCAACCGGCTAAAACTGAAACGATACAAGCGGCATAACCGTAATTTGCCGCTGGTGCTATGGTTACGGTACAATACTGGACGACATGGTCAAGAGTCCCCTACTCTGTTGATACTGGAATTCACCGATGGCACATCGGCTCAGCCTGACTGTTTTGGCCTTAGCCGGACTGCTACTGTTGCAGTCTCAGGCCGCTGCCCAATTTGGCGGCCAGACTTCGGGCTTCGGCGGAGGTATGGGGGGCGGAGGTGGTGGCATCACCGGCTCTAGCTCTTCTCGTCCGAGTGTTTCTAGCGGTGGCTCTGGAATGTTCGGCAACCGTAGCATTGGCGGAGCCGGCGGAGCGAGCACCCGGTCGAGAGGCGGTAATGCGATGAGCGGTGGAATGGGCAACACCGGTCAGTCAGTCAACGGTGGCCAGTCGTTCATGCCACAGCGCGGCAACTTGCAGGCTGGCCAATTTGTCGGCACAACGGCAGCGGACACCGAAGGTGCGTTTGGGGCCTATAACGCAATGAATAATGCCGGCATGTTCCGCCAGTCGCAGAATTCCGGATTCAATAACCGGAATCGGCAGAATCAGAATGAGGAAGGACAGACCAATACTGCCACCCCTCGAACGATTCGCACCATCTTAACGGTTGGGTTCGATTTCAAACCGCAACCGGCGGCGCAGGTCTCGGCGAGTTTAGGGCAGCTACTCTCTAAGTCGCGTGGCGTGCAGGCGCTATCGCCGGTCACCGTGGCGGTTACTGGCCAGACTGCGACACTGCGGGGTGTTGTTGCCAACGTTCACGCCCGGTCTGTGGCCGAGCGACTTGTACTCTTGGAACCTGGAATCTCGAACGTGGTGAATGAGTTGTCGGTTGCACAGCCGGAGGTTCCGCCTGGTCCGACACCAATCCCTGGTCCGACTGGAGAGGTTGAGCCTGGCCCTCAGACCCTCCGCGCAGTTGCCCCCTGAAGTTGGTGCCAAGTCGATTGCCGGATGGCAAATTGCTTCCTTGAGCCGCGTTGGAGTACTGCGCAGGCTGGACTTGGTTCGGATATCTCTGGGGAGCGGAGTTCTGCCCCCCCGATTTTTGCAATCCCTGTTGCTGATCGCCTGTATGTTCTGCCCCGTTGTTCTGCTGCGGAGGCGCACCGTATCGGACGCTGGTTTTGTACCCATCGGCGGATGTGTTTTGCTGTTGCGCGCTTCTCTGTAGCTGCTCAAGCGCCGCATTGTCAGCCGCGGACGGCGAGTTTGTCGGCTGCCCCGGCGATTGCTGCTGCATAAACCGGGCGGCTTGCGGGCCATGCAGCGGAATGGTCGAAGTTTTCATTCGGGTTCGCGTGCTGTCGGTACCCGATTCCCCCGATGCCGGTACAGCTTCTTGGTAGCTGGCTTGCTGCACGGTATTTTCTTGCTGCGCGGTATTTCCAGACTGTGCGGTATTGGTTGGCGGTGCGGCAGACTGTTGGCCATACGCAGGGGGCGGTGTCGCACCGTTCCAAGGTGCTGGTGCGGCATTTTCGTGGACGATGGTGGATTGTTCAAACGACTGCAGCGGTGCGATTTTGACCAGCGGTTCGGTACCAGGTAGCAGGAGTTTGGCCTGTTCGCTCAATATCACGCCACCCTTGGAATCTTTGGGAATGAATCGAGCGATCAGGCTGATTTCTTTTCGGGGTCCGCCGACGACGTCCCAGGGAACCCACACACTGTAGGAGTGTCCCATCTTGGATTTGCTTTGCAGCTTTGCAAAGTCGGCAATGGGATACACAACCTTTCTGTCGGGAACCACGTTGGTCGGATCGCGATTAGTTTCGTCAAAGGCGTAGATCACCAGCGTTCCTTCCACCTTGACCGGCTGGTCAGGATTCGCACCAAAGAAGTAGAGCCTGCCACCAAACCCGCGCTGCGCCGGTTGATCGTTGCGGGTCATGATCGAATCGGTCCAAGAGGCGGTGACGCGCATCGGGCGTTCGATGGCTCCATCGGCACCTTCTCCCCAGGGGATGTTTTTGCGGATGTCGAATTTCGCACAACCACTCAACCAGACGAACGTCAGGAGTAGCAGCGTTTTATAGAGGAGTTGGTTAGTCACGGTAATCCTCATGACGAAAATGAATGAGTCGATGGTCTTGTGGCCGGATGTTGTAGTCTCTGCCATTACTGGCGAAAGTATCCTGGCGGACCGGTCGGTGCATTTACTGGCTGTTGAGGTGGCTGAGTAAACTGCTGTTGTGGATGTTGTTGCACAGGCGCGTATTGATGCTGGTATGGCGGCTGTTGCTGATATAGCGCCGGTTGCACGCCACCAGGAGGTACCTGTATCAGATTGCCCGGTGCCTGTGACTGATAACCGGCATGTTGAATTGCATTTCCTGCCTGAGGATTGAAGCCCGCATGCTCGGCAGTTGGGACCGGAGCTAGCGTCGGCTTTCCGGAAGCTGGCGATTCGTGTAGCCGGAGTTGATTCAATGACGATGGCTCTCCTTCCGGTCGAAACGGATTCGATTCGATCGGCGTGATGTTCGTTGGTCCCAGAGGCGGAGCGGAAGTCGGTCCTGGCACGCCACCTGGTTGTTGCGCTGGAATGTTAAACGGAATCCGGAGTTGCTCTGGTGGAGCACTGCTCGGCGGTGGCAAGCGACCTGTATTCGGATCGACCGGAACCACAACCGATGGAACGCCCGGGGTCGGCAGGATATCTTCGCCGGCTGGCGGCGGAGTAGTGACTTCTTCGGACCCCGGTACAATTTGTTCGATCATGCTGGGGTCGACATCGGGATAGATGACATTGGTTTCGGCATCAGTCCATTCGCCGGAGCGACCGCGTAGCCCCAGGTCACCATTCATCCGAATCACGTCGGCCAGACACCAGCTCATCCGCGAGCTTTCGACCTGCTTGATGCAATCCGCATCGCGCTCGTTGCGGACGATCCGGGGTGTCATCATGATCAATAGTTCGGTGCGGCGATTCTGAACATTGTCGTAACGGAACAGGTGACCCAGGATCGGGATATCCGCCAAAATGGGAACGCGACGGTGAGTTTCGGCGTGTTGCTTGGTAATCAAACCACCCAGCACCACTGTCTGACCGTTCAGGGCGCTGATCGTTGTGTGAGCAAATGTACGGTTGATGCGCGGCGAGCGAATAACCTGCCCGTTATTGTTGATCGAGATCGGAATCCCTTCAGCTTCTGGCCCGACATCGGATCGCTCAGCGTCCAGTTCCATGACCACCAACCCGTCGGGGCTGATGCGTGGGATGACATTGAGGATCAAACCGACTTCTTCATAGCTGATGTTGTTCTGCTGGCCAAAGTTGGTGTAGCTGGTGCTTTGGATGAACGGCACGCTCTGGCCGACTTGAATGTAGGCCGGCTGGTTGTCCATCGTCATGACCTGTGGTCGGCTGAGCACATCGACTCGGCGGCTTTCGCTGAGCGCACGCAGCAGAAAACTCAGGCTTTCGCTGCTGGCCGACAGGACCAGGCCACCAAAGCCCAGTTCGTTGTTGATGCGACCGACGGCAAAATTGGACAGGCCTTGGCCACCAATTACCGACGCGCGGTCTAGCGCCGAAGAACTACCACTGTTGCCCAGTGGCTGGCTATTGTTGAAGTTAAAACCTGGTGTGTTCGTTGCCGAGACGATCGTTTGCTGTTCGACTGTCGTCGGCGGATTGCCAAACGTGGTCGCGGTCGTCTGGTAAGCAATGTCCCCCAGGATACTACGATCGAACAGAATCGAGTCCTGCAGGCCCAACTCAATACCGAACTCGTCCGTGTTATTCAGCGTGACTTCCGCGATCAGAACCTGAATCATGACCATCGCCGGTCGAGCGTCAAGCTGCTCGACAATTCGCTTGATCTCATCAAAATAACGGGGCGTGGCACTGACGATCAGGCTATTGCTGCCAGACTCGGGCACGACAACGACTTCGCGTTCGAATTGCTCGAAGGCGCTGACCAGACCAGGCGTTTGCTGTTGCAAATCGCGGCGACTGCTAAGAAACTGATTGATCGTATTAGCAACTTCGAGGGCCGGCGAGTTTTTCAAGCGGTAGACGGTGCTCTTGCGATCGCGAATATCGCTTTCATCCAGTCGCAGCAGAATCGCTTCAACCACCTGAAGGTCACCCGATGAACCAGAGGCGACAATACTGTTGGTCCGTTGATCCACCGAAAACCGCAGCGACACTAGCGGGCTGTCGCCAGAAACATCGCCGCCGCCGAATTGCTGCAAAAACACCTGGGCAGGGCCACCTTGTCGTGCCCCGGTCTGTTGCAAACCAAACAAGGTTTGCAACATCTGCACCATGCTTTGAGCGTCCCCATTGACGATCGTAAAGACTTTAATCTGTGCGGTGGAAGTGGGAACCTGGTCCAGTTCGTTGATGAGCGCCGCGATCAACTCCATGCTTTCCGCCGGTGCCGAGACCAACACTGCGTTGCTCTTGGCGTCGGCAGTCACACGCACATCGGTCAGAATTCCCGAACGGTAGGCCTGTTTACCTGCAGCGTCGACGGTCAGAAACTGCAACATGGCAGAGCGGATCTGCTGTTGCTGATTCTGCTGCGCTCCTTGGCGTCCTTGTTGGGCCCCACCCTGACCGGGAAACTGCTGGCCACCTGGACCTTGGCCCTGGCCTTGATTCTGGCCCTGTTGTCCACCGGCACGCCCTGGCGTTTGTTGGCCGTTGATAGCGTTTTGCAGGACCGGAGCCAGTTCGTCCGCCAGCGAGTTTCGCAAAGTGAACACGCGCAGCTCATTGACCGTGCCACTGGTGGCCACGTCGATCTTGCTGATCAGAAGTTCGATTTCACGCAGGTCAGTCGGGCTGGCACGGACAATCAGTGAGTTAGTGCGAAAGTCGGCGATGACAAACCCGCGACTGGCCAAGGCGGGCGGAGTTGTTCCAGTTCCGCCTAAGTTGGATTCTTCAGTATTGGGATCCGTATTTGGATTGGCGGTGATGACTCTTTGTACGGTCACCTGGGCCTCAGTCGCCGAAGCATGCTTCAGCGGAAAAACCTGAAACTGCGTTTCTGGATTGACGGGCTGGTCGAGACGCTTAATCAGATCGACCACAGTCTGCACGGCCTCGTCGCGACCAATTAACAAGAGTGCATTGGGCCGGACCAGTGGAGTGATATCCACACGCCCTTGCCGAGGTGAGAGGACCTGATCGTAAAGCGTCGTCACCAGTGCTGCCATCGCCTGGCCATCGGCATGCTGCAATTGCAGTAGCTCAATCTTGGGAACCGTCTCCAGACTCTGACGCTCAATCTCTTCGATGATCTTGGTGACACGCTCTACGTCACGTGGGTTACCACGAATGACAATGACATCTAGCCCTTCCAAGAATTCGATCTGAACCGGACCAATTAATGAGCC
>Ga0163150_10007865_pt1 | contig 12330 bp, 9 predicted proteins | sample OliLakLV19P2IB_FD_148628 | JGI IMG/M metagenome (GOLD analysis project Ga0163150, IMG submission 148628) | Freshwater microbial mat bacterial communities from Lake Vanda, McMurdo Dry Valleys, Antarctica - Oligotrophic Lake LV.19.P2.IB | ecosystem: Environmental > Aquatic > Freshwater > Lake >...
CTTTCCAATAATGACTATATCTCGGTGGTGTCGTTTGATTCCGATGCCTACACCGTCGTGCCGACGCAAAAGGTCGAAAATCGTGGCGCAGTCAAAGGGCGAATTTCGCGACTCACCATCGGCGGTGGCACCAACATGGCTCCTGGAATTCAGCGCGGTGCCAGAGCACTCGACACTGCCACGCAGGCTGCGGCCAAACATATGATCATTCTGACGGATGGGCAGTCGATGGGTGAAAACTACCCAGCGATGATTCGTGCGTTGCGCCAGAAGCGAGTCACGGTTTCAACTGTTGCCGTCGGCGACGACGCCGACTTGAATCTGCTGGCGCAGATGGCCAATGAAGGTGGCGGTCGTTTCTATCATGCCAAATCTGCCAAGGGGCTGCCGCGGATCTTTCAGCAGGAAGCACGCCGTGTGGCCCGGCCGCTGATCTACGAAAAAGGGTCGACCTTTCCCATTCGTGTCACCAATTCTCACGAGATTCTCAAAGGGATCGATCAGTTGCCCGCTATCAGCGGGTTTGTCATGACAACGATCAAGGAGAATCCCTTGGTCGAGGTGGCTGCGATTTCGACTCAGCCAAAGACCGGTGAAAAATACAACACCATTCTAGCGAGCTGGCAGTATGGTCTGGGTAAATCGGTCGCCTGGACCACCGACGCCGGGCACCGCTGGGGAGCCGGCCTGCAAAACCGGGAGAACTACGACAAGCTTTTCGGCCAGATGGTTCGTTGGAGCATGCGACCTGCCGGTGAACAGGGCAAGTTCAACGTCAGCACCGACGCCGTCAATGGAAAAGTTCAGGTGGTCATCACCGCGCTGGACAAAGACGATGAGTTTCTCAACTTCCTGAATATGGGAGGGAATGTTGTCGGACCGGACATGAAGCCGATTGACCTGAAGTTGCGCCAGGCAGCTCCTGGACGATACACGGGCGAATTTGATGCTCCCGCGGCGGGCAGCTATTTTATGATGATTTCGCCCGGCGGGGGCATGGAAAACTTGCGCTGCGGCGTGAATGTTCCCTATTCGGCCGAGTACCTTGACCGCGAACCAAACGACGCCTTGCTGCTGGACATGGCTGCTTTGAAGCCTGAAGGAAGTGAACCGGGTATCGTGATTGAAGATGTCGCGGGAGTAGGTGCCGACAAGCAATTGACCGTCGATACGTTCCGCCACAATCTGAACAAGGCCTTTAGCAATCAAGACATCTGGTTCTTGCTGGTCTTTGCCGGGGCTTGTTTGTTTCTGGGCGACGTTTTCAATCGTCGCGTGACAATCGATTGGAGCTGGGCTGGTGCTAAACTGGCCACGGCTTGGAGCTTGGTCGCCCGGAAAGCGCGCGAACCGCAAGTCATCGCGACAATGGACCGGTTGCGCAGCCGCAAGGCCGAGTTGAATGCTTCTTTGGAAGAACAGCGCGCTGGCGCTCGGTTTGAGTTGGATCCTGAGGCGGAAACGACCTCGACCATTGACCGCGAGTTGGCAGCACCGGGTGTGGTAGTTCCGCGACCGGCGCCAGCCCGTTCTGCGGTGACACCGGACAAAAAAGAAGAAGACGATTACACCAGCCGGCTGTTGAAGGCCAAGCGCAAAGTCTGGGACGACACTAAGTAACAGTCGTCTGCGAACCGATACTCGCTTGAAGTAGAGTTGGCGGCTGGCTTACCCTGTCTTTCCCACAGTCTCTTCAAACACCGCCAGCGCGGGCATATTTTCCAGCGGTTCCCACATGCGAACGCCTCCGGTATAGGCCATCAGGTTGGCCCCTCGGCGGCATCCTTCCGGCAGGTCGTCAAGTTTCTTGGTATTTCCTCCCCCCAGGACAACATAATCGGCAATGAAGGCCTGCTTCAGCACAGTCGTCGCTTCGTTGACCGCGCGCTTCCAACGCTTCTCGCCGTGCAACTCCAACGCTTTACGGCTGAGGTACTCGTCAAACGTGTGCTCGCAGAACTTCAGGTGCCCAAGTGCTAAGGGAACAATTTTTCCATCGATAATGAAAACGGTGCCTATGCCGGTGCCGAGACCGAGAAACAGCATTCGCCCCCCTTCGTAACTCCCTAGCGCCTGCATACAGGCATCGTTCATGATCTTGACCGGGGCATCAAATGCCTTGGCGTAATCGAAATTGACCCAGCCATCGGCCAGGTTGTGCGGCTCCGCGGCAGGATGGCCGTTATGGATATCTCCAGGGTACCCGATCGAAACTCGCTCATATTGCCAACCTTGTAGTGCTTCCCGCACCGCGTCAACCATTTTTTGAGGGGTCATCTCCTTGCCCGAGGGGACTTTGATCTTCTCAGTCTCGTTAGTGCGCCAGACTTTGACGTTGGTTCCGCCGACATCGATTACCAGTGTGTTCATAAAACTCCCAGTGCAGAACGGGAAACGACCAGGGGAAACCTGAAAAGACTCAAATCTGACGACACTCGCCTGAAATATTGAGGTTACGACGGCATAGTGCATCCGGCATGCCAAATTCTGTGAAAATCCACGCCGGAATGGAGGAAGTTGCGGGGCCTGACATTTTTGCGACCGCAGTCTGGTCCGGGCAGTCAAATTCCGCATAGGCGACACGACTGCTACAAATTGCGCCGATCCGGTTCCGGATATACCGCTTATGCCGCTGGTGCTCAAGTCATCGCTTGCACCGGTCGAACCCAAGGTAGAGCGTGTAATCAACTTGCGGTTGATCAGGGCGCGTCGTTGACCGGCGTCAGACTAATGGCCAGAACTAGCTGCGCCCACTCAGCGGCAGGTTCGCGGTACACGAATCTCGCAGAACATGGATGTAGCTTGCGCAGGAAGGATCTCACGGATGAGTGTCGATCGGCTGTCTCAACTTAATCGCTTGCCAACTGCGAAAGCCGGTGCAAAAAGCGCCGCGGCCGTGCGATGGTATCGAGCGCCGATCCTGTTGCTATGCACGATCCTGCTAAGCGGGTGTACAACCTTTCGCGAGTACGTTCACAACGGTTTCAAAGTCGGGCCAAACTATGGCCGCGCGCCTGCCCCGGTGGCAACGGATTGGATCGACAGTACGGATGTCCGGCTGCGTCCAGAAACGCCCGACCTGGCGCACTGGTGGACGGTGTTCAACGACCCGATCCTGAATACGTTAGTAGCAGAAGCTTATAGTCAGAACCTGACGCTTCGCGAGGCCGGATTTCGTGTACTGCAAGCACGCGCCACCTTGGCCATTGCGCAGGGAATGTTGTTTCCGCAGCAACAGGACGCCTTTGGAGGCTATTCCCGCAACGCCATCAGCCAGAGTGTCGCCAATAGCTCGTTCATCCCGACAAAGTTCTTCGATCAATACGATGCCGGCTTCAATCTGGCCTGGGAGATCGACTTTTGGGGCCGCTTCCGCCGTGCCATCGAATCGGCCGAGGCGGATCTCGATGCCTCGGTCGAAAACTACGATGATGTCATTGTGACGCTGGTTGGTGACGTGGCCACTACCTACGTGCAGATGCGCACCCTATCGCAGCAGTTGGCGTACACGCAAGAGAACGTTGTACTGCAACAGCAGACCCTGGACATTGCCAATGCGCGCTTCAAAGGGGGCACCACCAGCGAACTGGACGTTGACCAGTCGGTCAGTACCTTGGCACAAACGCAGGCGCAAATTCCGCAATTGCGAATTCGCATTCGCCAGGCAACCAACCGGCTTTGCATTTTGCTAGGCATGCCCCCTGAGGATCTGCTGCCGCTGCTTGGAAACCAGCCAATCCCCGTTGCACCCAGCGATGCGATCGTCGGCATACCGGCCGAAATGTTGCTCCGCCGCCCTGATGTGCGCAGGGCCGAGCGGATCGCCGCCTCGCAGTGCGCACAGATCGGTGTCGCCGTTTCGCAGCTTTATCCACACATTGGCGTGACCGGGACCATTGGAGTGGCCTCGGAGCAATTCAATACTCTGTTTCAGTCGCAATCGCTGGTCGGTTCCGTCGGACCATCGTTTCAATGGAATGTGCTGAACTACGGGCGCTTGATCAACAACATCCGTTTGCAAGACGCCCGGTTTCAGGAGCTGGTGGTTAGGTATCAACAACAAGTTCTGCTAGCCGGCGAAGAAGCCGAAAACGCGATGGTTTCATTCCTGCAATCGCAAGAGCAGGCGCAGTATTTGAACACCAGCGTGGTCGCCGCCGAGAAAGCTGTTCGTATCGCCGTGGTCCAATACCGCGCGGGCACGACCGATTTCAATCGCGTTGCCTTGGTTCAACAAAACCTCGTCCAGCAGCAAGATCAACTTGCGCAATCACGGGGAAACATCTCGCTGGGCCTGATTCAAGTGTATCGTGCTTTGGGAGGAGGTTGGCAGTTGCGGCTTTCGCCGCTGCCACCGGTGATGGATGTTGCAAATCTGCCAGCCGATCAGCTACCCCCTAATGCCATTGCTCCTCCAGCAAACAACGGTGGCCAGCCTGTTCCAATCGCTCCGAATACGATTGCACAACCGACCGAGCCAGAATCGATTCCGACACCACCGCCGCAACCACCTGTTCGCTCCTCCCAATAAAAATAAGTCCATCCTGTTCGCGAATGGAAACTGAACCGATGATAAAATCCGGCCTCGTTCGACTCTTGACAACGGCAATGTTGATCTTAGTGAGCCACGCTGCCTTGGCGGCGGATCCATTCGGGCCAGGCCGCGCGTGCGATCTAATAAGGCCGTTTTACCTTCCCCCGAAGTGTCAGCCGCTCTGCTGCGACGACTTCTGTCAAAAGCCCCTGCCGGGGGTGCCGTGTCCCACGAAATACTGCTGCGACGATTATTGCCAGAAGCCGTTGCCACCGGTCCCCTGCCCCATCAAATGCTGCTGTGATGACTATTGCCCAAAGTGCCTGAACATTTGCCCCTGCATTGGCAATGGCCCGTGGTACACCTGTGGCCCGCCGGACGATCCATGCTGTCCCAAGCGTCCTGTCAATTGTGCCACGGCACTTTGGCCATAGGCCGCCGGGCGATTGAACGCGACTGCCACCCGCGATTTCCAAAGGTCGCCTCCCCTCCTGCGATCTTGTACAATAGTCATATCGCTGGGACAACAGGCACTGACTTTTCTGGTCCGCTACATCATGGGTTACCTTCTTACTTGTCAGCAGTGTGGTCGTACGATCGAAGTGCAACCGGCACAGGCAGGACAGCAAGTCCACTGCGACTGTGGCGCTGCGATCGACGTTCCGAAGCTGCGGGATCTAAAAAACCTGCCCGCGGCCGAAGTTGTACCAGTCGAAGTAGCCTATGGGTCTTCAGGATGGTCGGCCCGCAAAGGAATGATTCTGGCCGGCATCTCCATCGCTTTGATTTCGCTGATCTTTTCAACGGTGCTGCATTTTCGACCCTCGATCGAGTCGCAGTACACGATTGTTGACCCTGATGTCAGTGACGTGCCGCCAGAGGCGGCCTGGCGCCTGTGGTCCAATGTGTTTAAGCGCGGCCTCGCCACTTGGCAGCCCAAGAAACGGGAAGAACACGATAATCTTTCCTATCGTGACAGAAACATACAATTCTTTGAGATAGCCGGGTACGTCGTGGCGGCGGGCGGAGCATTGCTGGCTGTTGCCGGTTATTTGTCTCCCAATAAAAAGCGGCGCGGTGCATAACTTTGCTGTCGACTTCGCCGCTCACCTAACAAGCTATTACTATTTTCTTAGAAGCCCATGAAAGCTGCTTACATTCAAAAGACTGGCCCGGCCGATTCGATTCAGTTTGGCGACTTGCCTACTCCTCAGCCGACTGGAACCGAAGTTCGCGTTCGCGTCACTCAGGTGGCCGTCAATCCGATTGATACCTACATCCGCGCCGGCACCATTCCAATGCCGATCCCGCTCCCGTATATCCTGGGATGCGACCTGGCCGGTGTGGTGGACGCAGTCGGTCCACAGGCGACTCGATTTGCAGTCGGTGATCGTGTCTGGGGTACGAACCAGGGACTGCTTGGCCGGCAGGGAACTTTTGCCGAGTACGCCGTCGTCGATGACGACTGGCTGTACCCGATTACCAACGATGTTTCCGACGAGCAGGCCGCCGCCGCGGCCCTGGTCGGTATTACAGCGCACTTGGGTTTGGTGCGAGATGCCAAATTGCAGCCCGGCGAGATTCTGTTCATCAATGGCGGAACCGGTGGCGTTGGTTCAATGGTGGTGCAAATGGCCAAGGCCCTGGGGGCGACCGTCATCACTACTGCCGGTAGCGATGCTAAGGTCGCACGCTGCCGCGAGCTGGGTGCCGATCTGGCCATCAATTACAAAACAGAAGATGTTGCACAGCAGGTGCTGAAGTTTGCCCCTGGTGGCGTGAATGTCTTTTGGGAAACACTGCGCGAGCCGGACTTTGATCGGACAGTTTCGCTGCTGGCAGAACGCGGGCGGATGATCCTCATGGCCGGTCGTGACGCCCGCCCGCCGTTTCCGGTCGGGCCGTTCTATCTCAAAGGCTGCACGCTCCACGGTTTTGTCATGTTCAAAGCCACCGCTGCCGAGCAGCGCTCCTGTGCCGAAGATCTCAATCGCTGGCTGAGCAGTGGCCAGATCCGGGTGCCCATCGGCGAGCGAATGCCGCTGTCACAGGCCGCCGCCGCCCACCAACTGCAAGAAGAAAACACGGTCGGTAAACAGGGAACTCTGTCCGGCAAAATTGTGCTGGCAGTTTAGATACGCGCCCGATATCGCCGCTGCGTTGCGCAGCAGCACTATTTAGAGGTTTGAATGCTATCACAGCTTCAAACACGAATACTGATGTGACGATTGAATTAGTTATTCATTTTCAGCCGTTAGGGGGGATGAAAAGATTTGCCGAAAATACAGCGGCTGGCTAAAATGTAGGCATGTCGCACGCCGCCACAGCTAAGTCGATTCGAACCCGTCCTCGCACCAGACCGCGCGGTCAGCGGACCATGATTTCCGTGGCTCTGTTGGCCGCATTTATGGTGGTCGTTTACTTTGCGGCCCCTGCGGCTTTACCTCTCTTTTTTCAACGCATGGTCGGGCTGGTCAATGCCATGCTGGCGATGATCGCGGCCATGTTTGCCGTAAGAGAATATGCCCGTGGGTACAACCGCGTTCGTGTGCCCGGCCTGACTCGCCTGCACACGGCCTCTTGGGTCGGTTCTGCGGTGTTGATTGCAGTAATGGTCTGGTGGTGCAGTAGTTATGCACCGATTCAGGTCGCGTCTCTCTAGATGCCATCTCTTCAGTTGCACCGGTAGACAACCGGGCCGGTCAAGGGGAAGATAGGAAATCGTCCCGGCAAGTTTTCTACATCGGCTCGAATGCATTCCCCTGTACCGGCTCCATCTGCTTTGACATCCATTGTCAATCTGGCGGCTTATAAGTTCGCTGGATTGGACAATCTACCGGCGCTGCGCGATGAGCTACGGGAATTTTGTCAGCAACAGAGTTTGCGCGGCACGATCTTACTGAGCAGCGAAGGGATCAACCTGTTTGTTGCCGGACGGCGAGAGAAAACCGATGCCCTGCTGGAGCGACTGCGTGCGATACCACAGCTTTCCGACCTGACAGCCAAGGAGAGCCTGAGTACTGAGCTGCCCTTCAACCGGATGCTAGTGAAAATCAAGCGAGAGATCATCGCCTTTGGTGTGCCAGGCATTCAACCGGGAAAGTACACTTCACCACGCGTCTCCGCAACGGAGCTAAAACGCTGGCTCGATGAGGGACGCCCGGTCACGCTTCTCGACACGCGCAACGAGTTTGAGATCAAGGCCGGCACTTTTAAGAACGCCATCTCGATCGGGGTCGACGACTTTCGCGAGTTCCCCGCAGCCGTAGAGCAGCTTCCCGAGGCATTGAAGCAGCAGCCGATCGTGACTTTTTGCACCGGGGGAATACGCTGCGAAAAAGCGGCACCGTATTTGGAACGTGCCGGCTTTCAAAACGTCTTTCAACTGGATGGTGGCATTTTGAAGTATCTGGAAGAGTGTGCCGATGCACACTACGACGGCAGTTGCTTTGTCTTTGACAAGCGCGTGGCAGTCGATGCCTCCCTGCAACCCAGCGGGCTGGCGCAGTGCTTCGTCTGTCAGGCCGTTCTGACGATTGAGGATCAGGCCTCGCCGTTCTATGTCGTCGACCAGTCGTGCCCACACTGCCATCAACCGGCAGAAGTGTCACAGCAACAATTATTGGAACGGCGGCAACAACAGATCGAACTGTTCATGTCACCCCTGCCTGGGAGCGTCTCTTATGACAATGTCCGACCGATCAGCGTGCCGTTGCGGTTAGACAAGACAGAGCTGCTCGACTTTCTCGACGCCATGCAGACGCATTTGTCTCGCGAAGAATGGGCGCGGGCCAGTCGCGAGGGACGATTGATCTGCCGCGGCGAGACCGTGCAGCCAGGGCGAATTATGCGTGCCGGCGAACGTCTATTGCATACCATGCCGGCCACGCGCGAACCGCATGTTTCCGCAGCGGTGCAGATCCTGTACGAAGACGACGCGATTGTTGTGGTGAACAAGCCGGCCCCGTTGCCGATGCACCCCTGCGGGCGGTTCAATCGCAACACATTATCGTACCTGCTCGATCAGGTTTATGAGCCGCAACATTTGCGCCCCGCTCATCGACTGGATGCCGATACGACCGGGGTGGTGGTCTTCAGCCGCACACGACAGGTCGCACGGAATTTGCAGCCACAGTTTGAAGCCGGCACGGTCCGTAAACGGTATCTCGCACGGGTTCATGGCCGCCCGGCGGCGGATGCGTTTGAATGCCATGCGGCCATTAGCGCCCAACCGGCTGAGAATGGAATTCGCCTGCCTGACAGCACCGGCGCAGCGGCCAGCACGCGGTTTCGCGTCCTGAAGGTAGAGGAACAAAACATTAGTGTGACGACATTGCTGGAGGTTGAACCACTGAGTGGACGAACGAATCAGATTCGCGCGCACCTCTGGTCGCTGGGACTGCCGATTGTCGGCGATGTTATTTATCTGCCCGAGGGACAGCTTGGCAGCGCGGCGCAGTCGAGCACTATGTCGGGAATTGAACCAATTGCGCCATCGCTTTGTTTGCACGCGGCCGCACTAGCATTTGTCCATCCATCATCAGGCGAACCGGTCGCGTTCACAGCACCAGATCCCGAGTGGGTTTAGTACTAATTGGCTTTCAGCTTGGCGATAATAAACTTCTCCACCGAGCCGTATTTCTTGTCTGGATCGGCGGGGTAGGCCAGCACCGCTTCCACGCCAGCTCCTTTAAGTGCCTCTTGCAGTTTCAACCCATACACGGCCGAATGCGTCGGGTCGGGGCCAGACTCACCGACCGTGGGAGCAGCACGCTGATTTGGGTAATCCAGATAGATCGCCGGATCATCCTTGGTGACCAATTCGATCGGTGAATACTCTTTGATCCAGGGGAGGATCTTTTCGCGATTGGCCAGCGGTTGTTCGATCTCGACACTCGTATCTTTGTCCTTGGCCGGGTAACCAAACGCCCGCCCACCGTACCAGGCGTTGGGCATCCACTCGCGCCGTTGTTTTGGATCGAGCGAAGTCTGCGCACCTACCACTGCGGCACAGGTCAAGCGTGTCGACTCGCGTGCAATCGGATCGCTACTCTTCGGATCGGCCAGATCGTCGTGCAGTGCCAGCCAAAGCGAAGTACAGGCACCGGCAGAACCGCCGGTGGCGGCGACGCGCGTTGGATCCAGGTTCCACTCTTTGGCTTTGGAGCGGAGCGTTTGAATTGCTCGCGCTGCATCTTGGAGCGGAGCCTTCACAGGCGGCTTCACCCCTTGCTCCATCGCTTGATTGATAAACCGATAATTGATCGCGGCAACCGAGATTCCGGCATCCAGATACTCCTGAATTACCTTGTCACTGTACATAGTCTTGTCGCCAGCCTGCCAACCACCACCGTGGATCAGCACGAGCAGTGGAGTCGGAGTGTCCGACTTCGCTTGCCAGAAGTCAAACACTTGCCGCGCAGAGTCCTCGCCATAAACAAAGTCGGCCACGGTGGGCGCTAACTTGCGATCCGCAGCGGTTGGCTTGGGCGGTTTCTTTTTGGATTGCTTCTCTTTTGCTGGCTTCTCTGCGACGCCGGGCTTGTCCGCTGCCTGTTCGGCCTGTGCATTGAACAGACCTGACAATAAAAAAAGGGCCAACAGCAGCAAGTGTCGAATACGCATCGGTGGAGTACTCCGCTTAATCAAGGTGGGAATATGCGAGGGGAGACGAACAGCACCATCCTGGCCGGAAAAGGGGGCCAAGTCAAGTATTTTCATGGCCACATGCTGTTGGCAACTTAACGAGTGGCGTGTGGCTAGAACAGCCGAGGCGTTCGCTCCCCTTCGACTGCCTCAGGACCGTTTTGCCAATTCCAGTACACCTATCGCGGCCAAAACCAATAGCATTAAGATCCCCAAAGCCGGATGGAGCAGAAAGAAGAAAATCATCAAGCCGAACGCCGCGATCCAAGCACAGCCGCTAGTGGATTCGGCCGTGTTGTGCGAACCAACGGTATTATTATTCACCACGTTGATTACCGGAGCTGGCGCGGCCGGTGCCTGCACATAGATAATTTGTGGTTGCTGAGAAGTAGTTGTAGGAAGAATCGGCTGATAGCCGGCCATTGGATGTACCTGTCCCGGAATCACTCTCGCAGTTGGCACCTGTGGCTGAAAATCGTAAGGCTGTAGCTCATACGGCTGAATGTATTGTGAAGGAGTATTTGTCTCGCCCGGAGCGATCAATCCGCTCGGATGTGCGTAATGCGACGCGGGAGGTAGAACATCCGTGGAAAGCTGTCTGGTCGGCAGCGACTGTATCGGAGCGGGTGGTTCAAATTGGCCGGTTGCCTTTCCGCGTGCAAGAACAAGTGCGATATTTTCCCACGGTCCGTCCGGTGTTTGCGAAACATCCGCCATGACAGGAATTTTATTGGCACCAAGCAACTGCTTGAACTGAGCGGCCGAGAACGGCCCGCTGACTTTCATTCCAATCCGGCAATAGATGACCTCTGCCATGCCCGCCCTTTGATGAGGATTGCTTGAAAATGGATACAGCGATTAGATCGTCGTATTATAGTCTCCGCGTGGCCACTTACAATCAACAAAAATGCGACTGTTTTATAGGCTGTTTATCGCCCCGGCATGATCTTCGTGCCGTTTCCGCTCACTGCGAAATCGAGCAATCCCGTCAGGGGATATGCCATCATAGTCGCTCCGCGTCTCAGATAATCCGTTGCAAAAGCGCATTATCCCTCAAACCTCAACAGCGCATACTTCTTCTTCCCACTCCGCAGCACCATGACCGTTTCGCTGGCCAGATGCTCGGCGGTCAGTTTGGTATCGATCGAATCGACACGGCGGTTGTTGACATAAGCACCCCCTTGTTCGACCGTGCGGCGTGCTTCGCTTTTGTTCTTGGCCAAGCCTGACTCAACCAGCGCATCGATGATCCCCAGGCTACCGTCTGCCAGGCGAGACTTGGGAAGTGTGCTACTCGATACGTCGGCAAAGATCTCGGCCAGTTGTCGATCGTCCAGTTCGCTGATTTCTGCGCCAAAGAAAATCTCCGTCGCACGCAGCGCGCTCTTCAATCCGCCGCTGCCGTGGACCAGCGCTGTCAGTTCCTCTGCCAGACGACGTTGACTCTCGCGCTTCGCCGGATCGGTTGCCCGCGCCGTATCAAGTGACTCGATCTCCTCGTGCGATAGTTCCGTCAAAAAGCGCAAGCACTTGCCCACGTCAGCATCGTCCACATTGATCCAGTACTGATAGAACTGGTAAGGACTGGTCCGTGCTGCCGAGAGCCAGATGGTGCCGCTTTCGGTTTTCCCCATCTTGGCACCGTCGCTCTTCAGCAACAACGGGCAGGTCATGCCGTACAACTGTGCCCCACGCATCCGACGGCCTAGGTCCAGCCCGGCGGTGACATTGCCCCATTGATCGCTGCCACCGATTTGCAGTTCGCAACCGTAGTGTTCATTCAGGTACACAAAGTCGTATGCTTGCAGCAGCATGTAGCTGAACTCGGTGTACGACAGGCCGACATCGGTACGCTCCAGTCGGTTCTTCACGCTCTCCTTGGCCAACATGACATTGACCGGAAAGTTCTTGCCGATATCGCGCAAGAAGCTGAGGTAGCTGAAATTCGTCATCCAGTCATAGTTGTTGGCCAGCACAGCCGAAGCAGACCCACCGCTGAAATCCAGAAACGATCGCATCTGTGCTTCAATCCCTGCCACATTCGCCCGCAATGAATCGACATCCAGCAGCTTGCGTTCTTCGCTCTTGCCGCTTGGGTCGCCGATCATGCCTGTCGCACCGCCGATTAGCGCGATCGGTTTGTGCCCGGC
>Ga0163150_10007867_pt1 | contig 12329 bp, 12 predicted proteins | sample OliLakLV19P2IB_FD_148628 | JGI IMG/M metagenome (GOLD analysis project Ga0163150, IMG submission 148628) | Freshwater microbial mat bacterial communities from Lake Vanda, McMurdo Dry Valleys, Antarctica - Oligotrophic Lake LV.19.P2.IB | ecosystem: Environmental > Aquatic > Freshwater > Lake >...
GAGAATGGCGTTGTGACCGATCCCGTCAGCGGGAAGCGGTCGACATACGGGTCGCTCGCGGCCAGGGCGGCCGCGCTCCCGGTCCCTGAAAACGTGCCGCTGAAGGACCCGGCGACCTTCCGCCTGATCGGCAAGACGGCTCCGCGGGTTGATGCGAAAGCGAAGTCCACGGGAAAGGCCGTCTTCACCCAGGACTTCTCTCTTCCGGGCATGCTCACGGCAGTCGTGGCGCATCCGCCGCGCTTTGGGGCGAAGATGAAGAGCTTCGACCCCGGCCCGGCAAAGGCCATCCCAGGGGTGCAGGATGTGGTGCAGATCCCCAACGGCGTGGCGGTACTGGCGACCGGCTTCTACGCCGCGAAGAAGGGGCGTGACGCGCTGGTCATCGAATGGGATGAAACCGGCGCGTTCACCAGGTCGAGCAGCGATATCATGACCGACTACCGGGCGCTGGCGGGCAAGCGCGGCGTCGTCGCGAAGCGTCAGGGGGATGCGGAACGGACGCTCGGGGTCGCGAAGGACGTCGTCAGCGCTTCGTATGAGTTCCCCTTCCTCGCTCACGCGACCATGGAGCCGCTCAACTGCGTGGTGCAGCTCGGGACCGACAGCTGCGAGATCTGGAACGGCGAGCAGTTTCAGACGCCGGACCAGTTCGCCATCGCCCAGGTGACCGGACTCAAGCCGGAGCAGATCTCGCTCAATATGCTCTACGCCGGCGGCAGCTTCGGGCGGCGAGCCAGTCCGACCGCCGACTACATCATCGAGGCGGTCACGATCGCGCAGGCGATCAAGGGCCGGGTGCCGGTGAAGATGGTGTGGACCCGCGAGGATGACATGCGGGCGGGGTACTACCGGCCGGTGTACCTGCACTCCCTCCGCGGTGCGGTGGATGCCAGCGGCGCGCCGTCGGCCTGGCATCACCGGGTCGTGGGGCAGTCGGTCATGACCGGATCGGCGTTTGCCGGCATGGTCCAGAACGGCATCGATCCGACGTCGGTGGAGGGAGTGACGGACATGCCCTACACCATTCCCAACCAGCAGGTCGAGCTGCATACCACGACGCTCCCCGTTCCAGTCCAGTGGTGGCGGTCGGTGGGCCATACCCACACCGCCTTTGCGGTGGAATGCTTCCTCGATGAACTCGCGGCAGCCGCCCACAAGGATCCGGTGGAATTCCGTCGCGCCCTGCTCACCACCTCGCCACGACACCTCGGCGTGCTCAACCTGGCCGCCGAGAAGGCGGGGTGGGGTACGCCGCTGCCGGAAGGGCGCGCGCGCGGCGTGGCGGTGCACCAGTCGTTCAACTCGTATGTGGCGGAAGTCGCCGAAGTGTCGATCGAGGGCGGGAAGCCCAGAGTGCACCGGGTGGTCTGTGCGGTGGACTGCGGTGTCGCCATCAATCCGGAGAATATCCGGGCGCAGATGGAGAGCGGGATCGCCTACGGGCTGACGGCGGCGCTTCACGGCGCGATCACGCTGAAGGACGGCACGGTCGAGCAGGCGAACTTCGACGGCTACCGCCCGCTGCGGATCAACGAAATGCCGATCGTGGAGGTGTACATCGTGGCATCCACCGAGAAGCCCACCGGTGTGGGCGAGCCAGGGACGCCGCCGATCGCGCCGGCGGTCGCGAATGCGATCTTCAAGCTGACGGGGAGACCGGTCCGGGCGTTGCCGATCGTGGTGTAGGTGGCAGGAAGCAGGGAATTTGTTGCGGGCCCCTACTCAGGGTGAGTAGCGGGCCTGCCCTTTTTTCTGCTGCCTGCCACCTGCCACCTGCCACCTGCCAGCTGCCACCTGCCACCTGCCAGCTGCCAGCTGCCAGCTGCCACCTGCTGCCTGCCACTCGCCACCTGCCGCCTACTCCCCTCCGACTATCGCCCACTCTCCACCTGCCGCAGGGCATGCCGCATCGCGGCGCCGAGCAGGGCGGGAGGGAAGCGCGCCAGGAAGGGTTCCGGCGGGTCGACGTAGAGCCAGAAGACCTCCATGCACTGGCTGTCGGTGAGGTCGTCGATCCAGTTCGTTCCGGAGCTGTCTGGTGTCAGTGGCGGCGTGATCATCGTGCTTCTCACCGGGGAATCGAGTGGCGGTATCCTGCTAGACAAACCGGGCGCCGAAGCGCTCCGCCCAGGTGCTCAGGCTGACACAGCGCCAGACGAGGTACGGGTCGGGTCGGCAGCCCTCTCCGCGCCACCGGCGACGCACCTCCCCGACATGGACACCCGGCAAGCCACCCAGATGCTCAAGCCGCTCGTCGATCCACGGCGCGAGGGCCTCGAACCAGGCGCGCATCGGCACAGAGAACCCGATCTTGTCCTGCCGATCGAGTACCAGATCCGGGACGATGCCCCGCATCGCATGGCGAAACACCGCCTTGCGGGTGCCGTCGTCGGCCAGAAGGTACTCCTCGGGGAGGGAAAAGAGGAGCTGAACCAGCGCGGGGGTGAGGAACGGCACCCGATTCTCCAGCGAGAACGCCATGGCGTTGCGGTCCTCATAGCGCATGAGGGCCTGAATCTGGGATTCGCGCAGGTTGTAGTCGAGCATCGCCCGGAGCACTCGGGGGCCGTGCGCGCTCCAGAGCGGAGTCGGACTGACACCGCGTGCGGCAAACCACGCGCTGTCGAGCCACCCCTCCTTGCCGCGGAGCGCGCGCCAGCTCATCCGCGCCGGCACGACCAACCATCCCGGAAGGGCATTGCCGGTGGCGACCCGCAGCGCGCCCAGGGTGCCGCCGCTGTACGGCGTGACCGCGCCCGTGGCGTTCCGCACCGCGCGAAGCCAGTGGCCCTGGCGCAGGAGCGAGGCGAGGCGGGCTGGCAGGTATCGATCGTACCCCGCGAGCATCTCGTCCGCCCCCTGCCCGCCAAGGACCACCTTCATGCCGGCCTCGCGCGCGAGTCCGAGGACCCGGTATTGCGCGTAAATCACCGGACTGGCGATCGGTTCGGCCTGGACCCCGGAAAGCGCGTCGATGTCCCGCCGCAGATCTTCCGCCTCGAGTGAGAGGGTGTGGGCCACCGCTCCCGTGCTCTGGATGACCGCATTGCTGAAGCGTGTCTCGTCGATCAGCGGGTCCGCCGGGATGAAGCTGAAGGTGTGCAGCTCGGCGGCTGGCCCAAGCAGGTGGCGTGCGGCGCTGACCACGGCCGAGGAGTCGAGGCCGCCCGAAAGGGCGAAGCCGAGGGGAACGTCACTGCGGAGATGCAGCTGCAGGCTGTCGAGAAAGGCGTCGCGTACCAGTCCGGCGGCTGTGTCGAAGGAGACATCCAGCTCCTGGTCGAGGTCAAGCTGCCACCAGCGGGTGGGCTGCGCGCCCGTCGGCCGATCGAGCGGCACCTGCATGAAGTGCCCCGCCGGTAGCTGGCGGATGTCGGCGAAGAGGGTGCCACCGCCTGCGTCAGTGTTGGCGCTGGTCAGGAAATCGTGAAAGCGCTGGCTGTCGACCGTCCGGCTCACACCGGGGAACTCGAGGATCGCCGGAATCTCCGAGGCGAAGACCAGTGTGTCGCCAGCGAGCGCGTAGTAGAGTGGCTTGATGCCGAACGGGTCGCGGGCCAGGGTAACACGCCGCTCCAGCTGGTCATGGATGGCGAACGCGAACATCCCCACCAGGCGGGGCAGCGCCGCGGCGCCCCATTCGGCAAAGGCGGTGAGCAGCACCTCGGTGTCGCCCGGCGAACGGAAGGTGTGCCCCAGTCGCTCCAGCTCGGAGCGCAGCTCGCGGTAGTTGTAGAGCTCGCCGTTGTAGACCAGGGTCCACCGGCCGTCGCGGCTCGACATGGGCTGGTGGCTCGCGGGTGACAGGTCGAGGATGGCGAGGCGGCGGTTGCCCAGCCCCACGCAGGGCTGGCCTGCGGCTGGTGCCGCTGGGAGCAGGGCGGTGCCCGAGTCGTCGGGGCCGCGGTGGCGGAGGCGTTCGAGGGCTCGGCCCAGCGCATCGGTGTGAGCTGGCTGGAGATTCGGGGTGATGAACCCGGCAATACCGCACATGGCTAGTACCGGCCGATCATCGGGTCAGCCGCACGATGCCACCCCGGCAATGGAGTTCCCAGCCTTCGGCCGACGGAGTAACGCTGCCCGGCGACGCCGTGGTGCCCCGACGCTCGTAGCCGGCCACGCCGCCGTAGCGAATCGCTGCGCCGTGGGCCATCGTCAATGGCTCGACGAATCGGGGGAAGAGCCCGGCGCAGAAGTGCCAGACCCGTTCCACATCCCAGTGCTCGAAGTCGACCATTCGTTGCCCGGCCTTCACGTAGGGCGCGCGGGTCGCGATGGTGTCGTCCTGCGCCACTGGCGTTGTGCGTCCAACGGCAATGTCGCCCAGCACCCGCAGGAGCAGCTCGGCACCACGGTCGGCGTTCAGACGGTTGAGTTCCTCCACCGGGTATCCACGGGGCAGGGGATAGGACTCCTGGCCGAGGACTGCGCCGGCATCGGCCGCTGCCGTCACGGCATGGACCGTCACTCCGGTCTCGCGATCGTCAGCGTGGTAGATCCAGAAGAGGGGGAGTGGACCGCGATGACGCGGCAGCAGCGCCGCATGGACATTGAGGGTCAGCGCCGGCGGGGTGGAAATGATGTCCCCGCGCAGGAGCCAGGGATAGCCGGCGATGCAGATGACATCGGGCTGGACTGCACGGACCTGCGCCGAGATCTCCGGGTCGTCGCCAGTCCGTGCCTCCCACAGCGGCGCCTTCTGCGAGCGGGCGAGGTCGGCCAGTGATCCGGGGCGACGAAGGCCAAGGGCGCGGGCCGCGGCACCGAAGAGGCGGCGTGGCGTGAGTCGCGGGGGAGCGGCCCCGGTGGCCGGGGCCGCCCGGACGACACCCACCAGCTGGTGCTCCGTGGCGATCGCGCGGAGCGCGGGCGGGGAGAGCACACCGTCTACTCCGAAGCAGACAATTCGCATCGATCGGGGTCAGGATCGCAGCGAGCGCAGGCCGATCCGGGAAGTAGTGGGATCCCTGCTCGGTGGCATCTGTTGCGAAACAATACACGCAATTGTGGGATACATCATTGACGCCTCACCCCGATGGTTGTAAGTACGTTCATTCAGGAGTACACCAGTCAGCCCGCCATCCCGGAATTCCATGTGCTTCTGACTCAGGCCGAGGGCGCAGCCCGCTTTCTGGACCAGATTCGGCCCAGCCACCTCGGCGCCGAGTTGAGCCAGGGGTTTGTCCGTCTGGTGAGTACGGTGCTGCCTCCCGGGTCCGTCAGCGCATTCGCGGAGGCGGTGCAGCTCGCGGAACTGATCCGGGGGGTCATCAGGGCTGGCTACCTGTTGCTGCCGCTCTTCCTGATCTTCTTCGTGCTCGAGCACCTTGGCAAGTCGGATCAGTCGAGGTATCGGTCGCGGGTGTTTCGCCAAGATGTGGCGTATGCGGTCTTCTACCACGGCGGCTTCTACACCATTCTAATCTGGGCCGGCATCGCGAACGCTCTCGAGCCGCGCCTGGCCTTCCTCAAGGTTGATGCAATGGCCGGGTTGCCGGCACCGGCCCATGTGGCGCTCTACTGGCTCCTCGGCGATTTCATCCACTATTGGGTCCATCGCCTGGAGCACCGCTGGGCGCCCCTCTGGGCGATTCACAGCGTGCATCACTCCCAGGAAGAGATGACTTTCGCCAGTACCTTCCGTATGCACCCGCTGGAGCAGTTGCTGGCAAACCTGGTCATGGTGGTACCCCTGCTGATCATCGGGGTCCCCACCCAATCATGGTTCCTGCTGGTGGTGGCGCTCCAGGTGTTCGACGGCGCCCAGCACTCGGCGCTGAACTGGACTTATGGCCGGGCATACTACATTTTTGTGAGTCCGCGGTTCCACGCATTGCACCATTCCAGGGACCCGCGGCACTACAATGGCAACTACGCCAAGATCCTGAGCTTCTGGGATTTCCTCTTCGGCACCGGCATCGTGGCCGAGCGGCCCAGTCAATTCGGCGTCGATGGGTTGCCGGTGCCACGGACTCTTTGGGCGCAACTGGCTGCGCCTTTCCGGATTCTCTCCCGGGGGAGGGCCGAGCACTCCCCTGAGGTGGCCGAGCCGCAGCCGCGGCCGGTCCCGTAAGGCCCTTGGCATGAGCACGGTCTACCGCCGCAACCCGTCGATCGAGGCTTCGCCTATGCAGGGCGAGTCACTACTATTCGACCCGGCGACGAACCGCTTCTGCCTCCTCAACGGCACCGCCGCCTTTGTCTGGGAACGGTTGCAGGAGCCGGCCACGGCGGAGCAGCTGGCGGCGGAGGTCTCCCGGAATTTCGCCGGCCCGGAGCCCGCACAGGTGGAGCGGGATGTACGCGCCGCCCTGCAGCGATTCACCGACCTTTCATTAGTCACTCCCGAAGCAGTTGCCTGACCCCGTGTTCCCTACCACCAAGGAGTTGAGAGATGGAAAACAAGACCCCCAGCACGACTTCGGCCAACGAGCCGTCGCGGAAGCCCTACGAGGCCCCCGAAGTGATGGTCATGGACGAGAAGGAAGTGCTCAAGGTCTTTCAGGTCACGAGCGCCGGCGTCTCCTGGTGGGCGTGAGCCACACGCGCTGAATTTCCGGCGCGGTGCGGTGTGGCAACGGCGGGGTGTCGGGCAATGACGTCCGGGGCAGCGGCCTGGTGGAAGGATGCTAGCGCACAGGCCCTGCACCTCGGCGCCGCTCCGGTTGCCGCCCGGCCGGCTTGGTACCGGCTGGGCGATGGCTACCTCGAGATCCGATCGGACGACGATCGATTCCGCGATCGGCTGGAATTGCTGTTTCGCGATTGTGCGGTGACCATGCCGGCGGCGGTTGGACTCCCGCGGGTCCGCTGCACCGTGCAGGCTCCGGCGGGTGCGGAGGTCGCGCTGGTGACCTTCGACGACCCGGAGCCGCTCGATCAGTGCCGATTTGTGCTGGATGTCTTTCCGGATCGTGGCTACGGCGAGTCGCCGTGCACCGAACCGGACTGGCGCCTCCTCACACTGCCGATCCCTGGCGGAGCGGGAGGCGTGGCTGTCTCCGGTAACCGTCTGCTGGTGCACCATGGCACCCCATGGCAGGCGCTGGTCGGCAGCCTCGCGATGAGCCGCCTGTTCCGGTTGCAGCGAAACCTGCTCTTTCTTCACGCCGGTTCAGTCGGCATCGGCGGGCAGGGTGTGTTGCTGATGGGACCCAAGGGCGCCGGCAAGACGACGCTCTCGCTTGCCCTCGCCGCGCGCGGGCACGCCTTTCTGGGCGACGAGATCGCGGGGGTGCGTCTCGACTCGCTGGAGCTGGTGCCGGTGCGTCGTTCGCTTGCGGTGCGCGACGGCCCCCGCGCAGCGGCGGTCGGTGCCGCGCTTGATCGGGAGGCGGCGCCCTACGAACCGTTCCCCGATGGCAGCAGTCGGCGCCGAGCCTTTGCCGGTGAGCTCTTTCCGGAGCCGGCGGTGGCGCTTCCGCTGCGGCGCCTGGTCTTCTTGCGCAGCCAAGGCCCGGTGGCCCGACTGGAGTCGGCACCCGCTGGTCGCGAACTGCTGAGCAACCTCACGCCGCTCGGCGCCTCGATGTGGGGCCGCACACCCATGCAGGCCATGCGGGATCTCTTGCGGCTGGTGAGCAGCGTGCCTGCGGTGATGCTCGACCTCGGTGCACCCGAGGCGACGGCGGACTTGCTGGCCACTTCACTGGAGGAGTGATGGGCGAGACGATCAGACAGAAGGCTGACCGGGTCGGGACCTTCCGGTTCATCTCGGTCCACCTGATGGAAACCCTGGCCCGGTGGATCCCCACGACGCCGGAGCTTGAGGCCAAAGTCTTCTTCGGCCGGCAGGTCTGGGACTTCGCCCAGCACGCCGATTGGCTGGGACGCCGCACGGGCGAGCTGCGATCGCCCATGCAGTGGTCGCTGCAGCCGGCGGACGGCTACCTCAAGGTGCTGGAGGCGATGGCGAGTGCGACCGGCACCATGGAGCGGCTCACCGGTTTCCATGACGGGCTGCTGCCGGACCTCGCAGCGCGCTACCGCAGCTACATCAGCAGCACCGATCCGCTCAATGACGAGCCGACGGTCCGCATTCTCGAGCGCATCCTGTTCGACTTTCAGCGGCTTCAGGCCGATCGCGCCGCCTTTCCCGCCGTCCGTCCCGACCTGATTCTCACCGACACCGCCTGGCCCGGGCGGATTGCCACGCTGTCAGGCGCGGAGACCGACTACGTGTCCAGTCGCGCCGCGGTGCGGACGGCGGTCACCACCGCGTGAGCGCCGCGGCTGAGATGACCAAGACGGTGCGGGGGGTCGTGCTGGTTGCGGACCCCGCGCGCGAGCCCTGCTTTACCGTCGTCCAGACCGACGATGAGATGCAGGACTGGCCCGACATGTCCGAGATCTCTCGGCGGGAGCGGCTGCACCGGCACATGAACAACGAGACCGGGGCCATCGAGATCGCCGCCCGCTGCCTGGTGGACTACCCTGAGGCCTCTTGGGACCTCCGCATGTCTCTGGCGCGGCAGGTGGCGGATGAGTCGCGGCACGCAATGCTCCTCTACCGCCGACTGACGGACCTCAAGGGCTTCAAGGGCGAATTCCCGATCGCCAATCTGGAGTGGGGAGTGACGCTGATGCTGGACAACCTTCCAGGCCGTCTCGCGGTGCAGAACCGCACCTTCGAGGCCGGGCTGATCGACATCCTCGGCACGATGCGCAACCGCTGGCGTGAGGCGGGCGACAACGAGACGGCCGAACTGCTGGAAGGCATCCTGGCGGATGAGGTGACCCATGTGCGCTTCGCCAACCGGTGGATCAAGCGGATCACCGAGGAGGAGCCGCGCAATCTGCTTCAGGTCGCGAAGGCGGTGCGCTACCTCGGTCAGGTGCTGGAGCGGTTGGCGCCCAGGGTCGGCGAGACAAACGCATTGGGTGTCGCCTGGAGCGAGGAGCGCCGGCTGCCTCCGGCGGTGAATGTCGAGGACCGGCGCGCGGCGGAGTTCACCGAGGAGGAGGTCGCCGAGGTACTGCGTCAGGCGGGTTTCCGTTCCATACTGCCATCCACCGCTCCGGGCCAGTAGCGGCATGACACACACAAACACCGTCCGCGCTCCGCTCGACCCCCAGTTCTTCGGCGACGGTCCCGCCCGGGATGCCCGCTTCATCGTCCGTGAAGTGTGGGCCGAACTGGAAAATTATCCCGACGGGACGCCTGAGCGGGACCACGAGTTCCTCCATCGGCAGATGAACGAGGAGATGTGCGTCATGGAAAATGCCGCCCGCAGCCTGGCGGACTTTCCCGATGCCGATTGGGGAGTGCGCAAGGGACTGGCACGGCAGTGCGCCGACGAGGCGCGCCACACCATGAACTACCATCGGCTGCTGGTTGCGCGGAACGGGCACCTCGGCCAGTACCCGATCACCAACTTCCAGTTCCGGATCCTCGGCCGGATCGACAATCTGATCGGGCGGCTGGCGGTGCAGAATCGGAGCTTCGAGGCCGATGGCCTCGACGCCGCCACCCACGCACGGGACGAGGCGCGCGCCAAGGGAAATCATGTCCTCGCCGACATGTACGACGCCCAGCAGGCGGACGAAGTCTGCCATATCCGCTTCGCCAACGACTACATCAAGGCGGAACTCGGCCGGAATCCGCGGGTCGGGATGCAGATCGCCCGTGCGCTCAACCAGTGTGCCCAGGCATTCGCCGTGATCTTTGCCGGCGGGGGCGTTGACGTGGAGAAGTACGGCGTAGCCGTCGAGGCCCGGCTCGAGGCGGGGTTCTCGGCGGAAGAGGTGGCGGTCGCGGTGCGGATGTCGGATGAACGGCGGACCGCGGTTCGCGCGCGGCTGGGTACGGCATGACCGCGGTCGCGGCGGAATGGGAGGCTCAAGGATGACGGGACTGCTTCAACGGCTTGCCGAGTTCGCCGAGCTCATCCATCTGGTGACGCTGGCGAGGTCCATGGCCAACGCGCTGGCGGTGTACGGTGGCTTTGTCGTGGTGGTCTACCTGCTGGAGCGTCGGGCCGGCACGGATGTCGCCCGATACCGCAGCCGCAATTTCGCGAATGATGTACTGTACATGTTCCTGTACCGGGGTGGCTTCTTCAGCATCTTCGTGCTCGCAGCGATCGTCAACGCGCTGGACACTCACGTGGGTTTCCTTCGTCTCAAGCTGCTGAGCGGGCTCCCGTGGCCGGTCGGTCTCGCCCTCTTCTGGCTCGGGGGCGATTTCCTGCTCTACTGGTGGCACCGGTTGCAGCACTCCAGCCGATTTCTCTGGGCCTTCCACAGCGTCCACCACTCGCAAACGGAGCTGACGGTGCTCAGCTCCTGGCGGCGCCACCCATTCGAGATGATGGCGACCGACCTGGTCATCTTCATCGGGCTCTTTCAGATGCTGCTCGGGGTGCCGACCCGTGGCTGGCTGCCACTGGGCGTTGCCATGACCAGCCTTCAGGCACTGCAGCACTCGCAGCTGGACTGGCGCTACGGACAATTGGGCCGGTTGGTGGTCAGCCCGCACTTCCACGCCTTTCACCACTCGGTGGACCGACACCAGTCCGATGCCAATTTCGGCCTCATGTTCAGCTGCTGGGACTATCTCTTCGGCACGGCGGTCGATGCCCCGGCGCGTCCTTCCCGCTACGGGGTGGCGGACATCGAATTTCACGAATCTCTGATCAGTCAGTTCATGACGCCTATCCGCCTGGCGTGGCGGTGGCGTCGGGCCCCGGTCGACGCGCCGACGCCATCGGTTGCGGCTGTGGCCCCCGAGACGCCTGCCCCGCTCACCTGAGCGCGCCCTCCGCACGTCCATTCCGTTGACCACGCCGCCGCTGCCGGATCAGCGCGATTCCCTGGCGCCGCTGCTGAAGCGGGCCGGTGCTGTGATCGAGTCGGAGATTCGTGGCCGGAGCATGGGTGGCACCCTTGTGCCAGGCACCTGGATCCGGATCCGCTGCGGCACCGGGGTGGACTTCGCCGAGGGCACCGTCATCGCCTTTCTCGGCGGCAATGGACTGGTCGGTCACCGGATCGTGGGCGCTGGGCGCGACCGTCGTGGAGGCGAGTTTCTGCTCACTCGCGGTGATGGCACGCCCATCCCCGATCCGCCGATCGACGCCGAGCGGGTGCTTGGCGAGGTCATCGAGTGGCAGGATGGCGATTCGTGGCGCCCGATCCCGGCGGCGCCTGCCGTCACGATCATCGAAAACATTTCAGCGGCGGCGATCCTGTTGCTGGTGCGAAGTGCGCTCGTCATTGATGTGCGCTTCGCCGCCCGGATCGCCGTGCTGCTCAGCGCCATCGGTCACCGGCTGTCGCCGCGATGAACGATGCTCGGGGCCTCCTGCTCGCGGTGCTGCGACGCGATGCCACTCCAGCGACCGTGGCGGCGTACAGCGCGGAGGCATGGGGTGGCCTGCTCGCGGCAGCGCCACGTGACCTGTATCCCTACCTCGCCTGGCGACTGCCCCAGCTTATCGACACCGCGCAGCTTCCCGCCGAGACACTCGCGGCGCTTGAGATAGCACGGCGGAGCGCCGCGGTCGGGCACCTGCCGAGGCAGGCCGTGCTCCGTCGCATGGCGCAGGCGCTTGATGCCGCCGGAATTCCCTTTGTCGTACTCAAGGGGGCGGCGCTGGCGCACCTGGCGTATCCCGACCCCACGTTGCGGGCCATGGGCGACATCGACATCTGGACCCGACCCGACGATCTCGACCGCACTGCGGCGGTGCTCACCACTGTAGGGATCCCCTACTCCTCCCGCATGGAGCTTCGGCGGGCGGCCGGCAAACCGATGGCGCAGGACAGCTCGCGGGTCTTCGAGGCGACCGGGACGACGGTGGTGGTGGAACTGCACGGCGAGGTGCGCTCGATGCTGGCCGTGGCACCGGCGTGGAGTGCGGTCGCCTGGTCACGGGCGGCGCCGCGCAACCTCGGCGGCATTGCCGCGCGTGTGCTTCACGCCGAGGACATGCTGACCCACCTCGCGGTACACGCGAGCGCCCATCACCACTTCGAAATGGGGCTGCGGCCGCTGCTCGACATCGCGCTCTGGCTGGAACGGGAGGGCGAGGGGTGTGACTGGCCTGCGCTGGCGGCGCGTTGGCGGCGGGAGGGGTGCTTCACCTGGTGCTGTCTGACGCTCGCCATGGCGAAGGAGCTGGTCGCCGCGCCGGTGCCTGTGGCGCTGCTCGCGGACATCCCGCCGACACCAGAGTTCGCGGAACTGCGCGAGCTGGCGCGAGCGCAGCTCATGGAGCCGGCAAGCGCGCTGCCACCCACGCTGGCAAAGCTGGTCACGACGGCGAAGGCGGGAGGGCGGGGGCGGTGGCTGCTGCACCGGCTCACGACGTGGTACTGGCAGGGGC
>Ga0163150_10007871_pt1 | contig 12327 bp, 10 predicted proteins | sample OliLakLV19P2IB_FD_148628 | JGI IMG/M metagenome (GOLD analysis project Ga0163150, IMG submission 148628) | Freshwater microbial mat bacterial communities from Lake Vanda, McMurdo Dry Valleys, Antarctica - Oligotrophic Lake LV.19.P2.IB | ecosystem: Environmental > Aquatic > Freshwater > Lake >...
GCCCGACCTAACCGCCCGGGCCGACCTAACCGCCCGGGCCGACCTAACCCCCCGCGCGGCCGCGGGCCCGCGCGCGGTGGCGCCAGGCCGCGCGCAAGACCTCGCCGAGGCCGGCGACACGCACGCCCCGGTCCCGGTTCTGCGCTCCGACCTCGAACGCCAGCGTCCATTGGGCCGTGAGGGTGCGCCAGCCGTGCAGCACGCCGTGCTTGCGGTCGTAGATCGAGGTTGATTCCGACGACACGCCGTTCAGCTCGAGGACAAGCAGGCCCGCACCCCGCGAAAGGTGCTCGGGCGACGGGACACGCACGTCGTAGCGGCCGAAGTAGAACCCTTTGTAGCTCCGCGAAAACGCATCGACGGTGTCGAGCAGCGCGGGGCTCGCGAGCGCCGCTCCATCGAGGAAAATCGCCCCGCGCGCATGGGTGCCAAGGTCGCCGATCGCAACCTTCACACCCGCAGCCGGCACGTCGTCGAGCCGTGGCCCGTTTTTCGCCAGGTAATAGCGCGCCATGGCGACCGCACGCGGGTCGGCGAGGATCAGGCGCTCCACACTGCTTTTCCCGTCCCCGACAACATGCGCCAGGCGCTTGTCGGTGATCGAGAGGATGCGCCCGCGCGCCTCCGAAGGCAACCGCGCGTAGAAGATGCCGTACTCCCACCCGGGTGCGAACTCCTGCACGAGCAGGTCGTCCTGGGTGGTGTCCAGGTACGCCCGCGCCGCGTCCTCCGTGTGCGCAACAAGGACGCCTGAGCCGCGCTGGCCCGCGTCGGGTTTGAGGACAAGTGGCCAGTCCAAACCCTCGCGCTGCGCGAACGCGCGCATGCGCCCCAGTCGCTCCGCGGTGTCGAGGCCCGCGGGCAACGCCTCCCAACACGCCACCCGCATGCGCTCCCTCTCGGGGGCGTCGAGGCCGGCGAGGATGTCGCGCTTCGATTCGTCGACGAAGCCACCGAGCGGGATCGCGGGATTGGCGGCCGTGAAGAGCGTCAACTTGCGATGGCGCACGAGCCCCTGGAACACAATCCACGCGATGATGGGCGGATAGAACAGCCACGTTGGCCAAAACTCCCAATGGCGCCAGCGCCGCCAACGCCCAACCAGCAGGCGGCGCCCGCGCCACGTGAACAGCGGCAGCACCACTTTGACGAGCAGCAGGACGAGGACAACGAGCGTCAGAAGCAGCAGCGGCAGCGCGTCCTGGAAGTACTCGACGTTGCGGGTCAGTTCGCCGGATAGACCACTCGCGATCCACACGAGGGTCGGCGTCCATAACCCCGCCGCCAGCGCAAAGTACAGAGCAAAGCGCCACGCGCTCGCTCCGACTGCGCCCGCAGCGAAGTAGGTGGGCGCCCGCGTTCCGGGCATGAAGCGCGACAGGAAAATCGCCGCCAATCCGCGGCTTTGGAACCACTTGGCGCTGCGCTCGACGGCCGCTTCGTCGATGAACCATCGCATGGGACGCATGCGCAGCGCCCGGCGGCCTAACAAGCGGCCCGCGAAGAACAGCAGGAGATCGCCGATGTAGATGCCGACAAAACAGGCACCTGCGGCTTCGAATAGGCTAATGCGGCCCTGGGCCGCGAGGTGGCCCGCGCCGACACACGCAAGGTCCTCGCTGATCAGCGTGGAAAGTGCGAGCATCCCCAGCACGGCGTAACGCGCGAATCCGTGCAGCGGCGCCCCTGTTCGAGCGTCGAAGGGCCGCGCGGCCTCCGCGCGGCGCACCGCGCTCGCATCCGCCAGCCGCGGTGCTCGACCGGCCTCGACGGCGTCGAAGAACGCGCGCAGCGGTGCGGCGATGGTCGCGGGCTCGAGGAAAACCATGAAGTGCCCCTTGCCCGCAAATACATCGAGGCTGCTGTGGGGTGCGATGCGTCGGTGTTCCGCGGCGGCAGCCAGCGGCACCAGCACGTCATCGTCGCCGTGTAGGATGCTCAGGGGACCCTCCCAGCGCTCCAACGCGCCCCGCAGCGGTCGCTGGTCGGAGTCGAAGAAGTTGCGCGCGTAGGGAACACCGAGCAAAGCCCCGTCCAGAAGGCCGAAGTGCGGCGTGAGTTCCCGCAATGACCACAGCAAGCCGAGCTGCAGGCCGTGCAGCGCACGGTTCATGTGGTAGTTGCCGAGCCATTCGAACTCCTGCACTCCGATCGCCGACACCAGCGCGATCGAGCGCACACGATCGGGGGCGTGCTCGGCCATCCGCAGGGCGACACCACCGCCCATGCTGTAGCCAACGACGTGGACCTGCTCGATCCCGAGTTCTTCGATCCACGCGAGCATCTGGCGCGCGTGGGTGTCAAAGGAGTAGTCCGCGAGGTTCGCGCGCGACGCGCCAAAACCCGGCAAATCCGGGATGAGGATCCGTCGCGCGGGCGCGAGGTGTTCCGCGAGCGGCACCATCTCCCGTGACGACCCGGGGCTTCCGTGCAGCAGCAACACGGCTGCGCCGCTGCCGAGCTCGCGGTAGATGAGCGGCACCTCGCGGCCCGTCGTGGTGCCCGCGCGAAACTCGGGCACCGCCGTGGCGCGCATCCCAACGGAAACCTCGGGCGCGTCGTCGACGAAGAGGCGCACCAGCGTCGAGAGCCCGAGCAGAGCCGCGTAGAGCGCGAGCCACCAGCGCAGTTGCGAGCGGCGCCGGCGCCGGGCCACGGTTTGCCGGCCGGCGGTGGCCGTTGCCGCCCGACCCGTTGGCGCGCTCAACGCAACCCCGCGCGCGGCAACCGCACGACCTCGTCCTCGCGGACCTCGCACGGGGCGCCCGGTTGGTAGGCGAAGACTACTTCGCGGGGGTGCACGTCGACGCGGCTCGCGCTGACGGTGCTGGCGTCGTCCCGGTGCATGCAGGGCGAGAGCGGTCCCCGAAGCGGAGCATGGCTTGTGTGGAACGCGCGCTGGCGCACCTCGCGGCCGTCACCCGCGTCCCCCAGCGCGACGTCGAAGAGCTCCTCCCGCGCCGCGATCACCCGCGCCGTTTGCCAACCCGACGACACGAGCAGAGGTCGCGCGGGTTCGCCGCGCTCCACCCGCAAGTGGGCCGTGTTCCAACGGGCGATCGCAGTCTCCCCCGCGCCCGGCCCGAGCATCAACAGCACAAAACCGTGGAGCGTGCGCAGATCGACGCCGTCCAGCCGCCGCAGCGCCGATTCGAGGTCACGCTCAGCCGCCAGGTCCGCGACGAGCAGACCGCGGCTCGTCGTCACGTGGCCCGCGGGCGGCAACGGTGCGAGGTAGTCGTTGAGCAGGCACAGGGCCACTCCGCTGTCGTTCGCCGCGATCCAGGTGCCGCCCGCATCGCCGTCCACGGGGGCGACGTAGGACCCCAACGCGCCCCGGTGCAGCCGCGGCCCCGACGCGACCTTGCGGGTACGCCGTTCATCGCGGTTGCAAAGGAGCAGGTAGCCGTCTACGCGCCGGAGCCAGGAGACGGTGCACACCGTTCGGACTGTTCCCAGTAGTCGAGCGTCGAAGGTGCGACGCCGAAGGACTCGTCACAGGGCACACCATCGGCGCGCAGGACGACGCGGATCAGCGCGTAGTGGTGGATGGTGTGGCTGAGCAGAAAACGCAGCTCGCGCCGCAGGGTTGAGCGGCTCCAAAGCGCCGATTCGACTTCACCCGGCTCGGCGTCCATCTTCACGAGGAGCTCGCGCTCGCCGATCGTGCACCGATCAGGGCCCGCGTCGAGCGCCTCGAGCAGCGCGATGCTGGCGCGCACGCCCGCCGCGGCGTGGTCGAGGTCGGTTTCGAATCGGGCGTCGCGCTCACGGGCGTCGTAGTCGACGCGCCCGTTGTCCACCCCGGCGAGGAAACAGCGGTAGTAGTCGTGGATGTGGCGGAAGTGTCCGCCGACGCCGCTGTGGGCGATGCGCGGCACGACGACCCCATAGCGGTCGGACCCGAGGCGCTCGAACAGAGCCAGGCCCTGGCGCAGGGCCGCGATGTTCTGAGCGGCGATGGGGGTCGCCCGTTTGCCCGGCTCCCCCGCCGCCTTGGAAAGGCTGGTGACGAGGTTCGGGGCGGAGCGGGGTGTCATCGCACCGGTTCGAATCGCGCTTGGACGGCTTCCCATAAACGGAGGGCGAGGTTCTTTCGGTCGAAATCGACGATCGGCCCGTCGCCAAAGGTGACCGTGGCCGAGATAGAAGGCAGGCGCAGGAGCTCGAGGACGTGGCCTCCAAAGGTCATATCGCCCCACCAGCACACGCTTTCACTCGCGGGAACGCAACCCTCTGGCACAGCGTAGTGGATGGCGGCGTAGGACACGGGAAGGCCTCCCCGGGCGGCTGGCGCGAGGAGGGAAGGGCGGAATGGCAGGAGCGCGGCTCCCTTGCTGCTCGTTCCTTCGGGAAAGAGCACGATCCCGTTTCCCGCCTCCATTTCGCGTTCGATGGCTGTTGATACCCGAAGGAGGTCGCGTTTGTCCTCGCGGCGCAGGAACACGACCCCCATGGATTGGGTGAGGAAGCCGATCAGCGGCCAATCGGCGACCTCGGCCTTGGAGACGAAGATCGTCGGGACTTGTGACGCCAGGACCGGAATGTCCAGATAACTGAGGTGGTTCGAGACGAGTAGAAACCCCCCGGTCGGCGGCTGCCCTTTGCGAAGCACCCTGACCCCGAGGGTCGCCGTCGTGAACCGGCCCCACAGGTGCACCACCCGGTTGCGCCACCCGCCGCTCTGGCCGCAGGCGGCCGCCAACGGGACCCCGATCAGCCACAGGACCCACAGGCCGACCGTTCCGACCAACACCGTCGGGGCGCGCAGGATGAAGCGAAAGGTCCCCATGCTCAGCGGGTCACGCGGGCTCGAAGAAGAGCCGCCGCAGCCGCGGGTCGAGCTTTTCCAGGTCGAACAGGACGAGGAAATCGATCGTCCCGAAGTCCCGATCGAGCGCCGGTTGGCTGCACGCGAGCGCGCCGTAGCGCAGGTAGGTGCCGAACAGCTGCGGTAGATGAAAACCCTGGAGCTCGTCGGCCCGCGGCTCCACTCCCACACACTCGAACCCCGGTTGCACGGGCAGGTGGTGGTCGGGATGGAGCTTGCCGTGCGCTCGCAACCACGCCTGCGCGGCGTGGCCGTCGGCAGGGTTCTGACTGGTCAGGGAGCAGCAGCCGAAGAGGTAGCGTTTGCCCACCGCGGTCAAATACGCCGCCAATCCGCGCCACAGTGCGAACAGCGCGTGCCCCATGCGGTGCGAGCCGTCGATGCACGCGCGGCCAAGCTCGACCGAGTTCTCGACGAGCTCCGGCGGCAAGAGGTCGAGCCGGTACTCCTGCTGGCAATAAAACCCCGCCCCCGCGCGCGCCATCAACCCCGTTTGCAAACGGTACGTGCCCACCACCGCACCATCCGTCTCGTCGATCAGCAGAAGGTGGTGGCACTGACGGTCGAAGGCGTCGGTGTCGAGGCCCGTCGCGTGGGACGATTCAAGGCCTTCGCCGAGCTCGACGTTGAAGACCGAATAGCGCAGCCGCAGGGCGCGCTCGAGGTCGCGCTCGTCGCGGGCAAGCCGCACGCGGTAGGTCCGCTCGACGAGGTCGACGTCGGGCAAACCGGCGAAGCAGGGCGGCGGTTCGTCCGCGCGCGACGCGGCGCTCTGTGTCACGGGCTTCACGGGGGTGGGCAAAAATGGTCGAACGGACCGTTGTGATACCCGCTAACAGGTTTCAACGCGATTGGGCGGTCCGCATTTCCAGCCCGCGGGAGGGGCGCGGGCCCCTGCCGGTCAACTGGACAGGCCGAGGACGAGCTCCGCGAGGGTCCGAACACCCATCCCGTTGGCGCCCCGGGGGGTGCCGGCAAAACCCCGGTCCTCCCAGGCGTACACATCGATGTGCGCCCAGCGGCTGTCCCGCGCGAATCGCCGCAGGAACAGCGCGGCGGTGATGGCGCCCGCGCGCCGGTCCGTGGAGGAGTTGTTGACGTCCGCGAACGGCGTGTCGATCCAGCTTTCGTAGCGGTCGACGAGCGGTAGGCGCCACAGGGGCTCGTCCGACCGCGCCGCGACATCGAGCAGGCCGCGACGAGGTCCTCGTCCGTGCCGAAGAGCGCCGGCAAATCCGGGCCGAGCGCGAGGCGCGCGGCGCCCGTGAGCGTGGCCGCGTCGACGATCCGCAGCGCGCGTCGCTCGCGTGCGTAACCGAGGGCGTCGGCAAGCAGCAAACGACCCTCCGCATCCGTGTTGCCGATCTCCACCGTCTGCCCGTCGTAGGCGCAGATGACGTCCCCGGGCCGCATCGCGAGGGGGCCGATCGCGTTTTCCGCCGCCGGAATCACCGCGATGAACGGCAGCGACGTGCCGATGCGGCCAATGGCGTCGAGCGCGCCGATGACCGCCCCCGCTCCGCCCATGTCCTTGCGCATGAGGGCCATGTTGCCCCCGGTTTTGATGTCGAGGCCTCCGGTGTCGAACACGACCCCTTTGCCGATCAACGCGAGGGATGGATCGGCGGGGCCGACGCGGTGCTCGATCACCGTCACCGTGGGCGGCCGGTGGGACGCGCGCCCAACCCGGTGCACAAGGCGGAAACCGCGGCGCTCGACCTCGTCGCCGCGCAGGACTGCGACCGCAAAACCGCGCGCGCGCGCGACGTCCGCCGCCGCATCGGCGAGCTCGTCGGGCCCGAGATCCTCCGCCGGCCGGTTGACGAGGTCGCGTGCGAGGATGACACCCTCGGCGAGGGCGAGCGCGCGGGTGAACGCGGGTTGAGCGCGATCGGTCCGGAGCTCGCTGACGAGGTGGCATGGACCAGCGAGGGCCGGCGCGGGCCGCGCGGTGGTGCGGAAGGTGTAGGGCCCGAGGGCGAGGCCTTCCGCGGCGGCTGCAAGCATCTCTTCCGCGGGTATGGCGGAAGGTGTCCAAGCCGGCACGAAAAACGACCAGGGCACACCCGCCGGCACGATCCCGGTGGCGGCGGCGGCGGCCTCACGGAGGCTGCGCCGCGTCGTCTCGCGGCCGAGTCCAACGAGGACCGCGAGCCGGTCCGCGCCGAGCATCACCGGCAAGTGCGCACCCGCTTGGCCCGCGAAGCGTGTCAGTTCGGCGAGCGCACGCACCCGCTGCACTCCATTCGCATCGAGGCCCGTGACTTCGACCGGTACGCCCTTGCGCAGGGCGTCGAACCCGGCGTCTGTGATGGGGATCACGTGGACGCGCCCCTGTGGGCGCTGGCTCACTTCGATGGAAAGCAGGATGCGTTGGGTCATGGGGATCAGCGCAGGTCTGCGACAAAACGCTCGAACTCGGCGGAGGCGCCAGTGAAAAGGCAATCCCCGTCGCCGAGCAGTACCGCCTCCAGCGAACGTCCGCTCAGGCGCTTGAGATCGGCGACGGCGCGTACGCGGTCGGTGAGCTTGGCGTCGGGCAACAGCATCAAACGGCCGCTGACGTGGCTGCGCACGATGTCGCTGAAAAGGAACGCATGCTCGGCCAGCAGATCGAGGACCGGCTCGGCCGCGGATTTGCCGCCATGGACCCATTCGAGATCCAGATGGCCGCGCAGCGCGGCGGGCAGGTCCGCCGTGCGCTCGAACCAATGCGTGACCTGCGCTGCGTTCGGACCGAGCCGTTCCCGCTCCCATAGGGGGGCCGTAACGACGGCTCCGAGGGATTTCGCAAGCCCCGTGGTCGCGCGCCAGTGGTCCGCGTTCGTGACCAGGATCAAAGCCGCGCCGCCAAGCTCCGCCAGCACCTCTAACCCGGCGGCATCCAGGGGCAAGGGGTCGATGAGGACGCCACCCGCAGGGCGCGTCCAAAGGAACCCGTTGAAGTCGATCCGCCGGTCGGGTTGGTACTGGCTGAACGTGTGGACCGTCGCGAGTCGGGTGCTCTTCATGGGGGGCGCCGCGGGCGCAGCGCGGCGAAGTCTAACAGGCCGTCGGCGCGGGAAATCCGAGCCCCCGTCAAGGTCCTGGCCCCGGGTGCTCGACAACTTGGCCGGGTCCATCCCCGCTGCCCTTGAAGACCCTCCTCCATATCGCTGCTGCAATTTTTGGCGTCGGCTTCCTGATCCTATTGGGTCTGCGCGGCCTCGTGCTCGTTACCCAGGATTCCGAAGGAGCGCGGCTGAGCGGGGAAGCATTTTTGATGGCGGCGTCCAGCGAGCTCGACAACTGGTACACCGATTCCGGCGAGTACCCGCAGAGCCTGAACGGCCTGCGTGTCTCCCACGAAGCGCGCGACGGGATGGCCTTGGAAGGGGCGTACGGCGGAATCCTGCGGGCGCCGCTCATCGAGATCGTCGATGCGACGCGGGCCGTGACGCGCGGTGAGCTGCTCGATCCGTGGGGGCGACCCTGGCGCTATACCCGGGGCGAGGACGGCGACCGGATCCGCCTCGCGAGTTGGGGGCCCGACCGTGCACCCGGCGGCACAGGCGAGGACCGCGATCTCGTGCTGACGCGCGTCGGGCTGCGCAGCGCGTTTGCGCACCTCGATCAAGCCGAGCTCTGGTAAGCCTGCGGCTCCGCGCTTGCGCGGCTGCGGCGCCCCCTGCCACGCTGGCCGGGTGAAGACCAGGCTCATCACTCATCCCGTTCCCGTCGCCCACGCGCTCGGTGCGTTCGCGGGTTCCGTGGTCGTCGCGATCGACGTCCTGCGGGCGAGCACCACGTTGTGCGCGGCCCTCGCGGCGGGCGCGGCGCCAGTGTTTGCGGTGGAATCGATCGCGCAGGCCCGTGCGCTCGCCCAGCGCATGCAACCCCGGCCCTTGCTCGCGGGCGAGACCCAGTGCCTGCGCCCGGAGGGTTTCGACCTGGGCAACTCACCCCTCGAAATGACACCGGCGGCGGTGGCCGGGCGCGCGATCGTCGCCAGCACCACGAACGGCACGCGCGCGCTGGCGGCGGGCGCGGGAGCCGAACTCCTGCTGCTTACCGCCTTCGTCAACCTGTCGGCGACCGTCGACCATATCGCCGCCGCGGGCCCGCGAACCGTGCACCTCGTATGCGCCGGTGCGGACGGAAAACTCGCCCAGGACGACGTGGCCTTCGCGGGCGCACTGGCACGCGCGCTGCTCGACCTGTTGCCGGACCTCGCCCCCGACGCGAGCACACGCGAGGCGCTCACGGTAGCACCCGCCAACCTGTCGCCTTCCACCGTCCTTGCAACCCTCTTGAACAGCGGCCCGGGCCAACGCCTCGTGGGCCTGGGCATGGAAGCCGACGTGCGTTTTGCTGCCCGCGTGGACGCCCTGCCATTCGCGGTGCGCGGTCGCCCGACGCCGCACGGCGTCGAGCTTGCTGTTACTCGACTTTGATCGCGGAGGCGTGGTGCAACGATGCGCGGATTTCGAGGGCATCGCCGATCAGGAGCCCGCCGCGAAGATCGAGCTCGCGAGGATTCTCGTGAACGTGCTGTCGACCGCGAGGAGAGCAATAGCGACGGCGATCAGACCTCCAATCACTCCGCCCACCACAGCGCGCGGCACGAAGATGCTGCCAAGGAAGCTAGCCCGGGCTATTCATCAGGTTTTCGAGCAGACGAGCCCAAGTCGTCGCCTGGTGGTGCTTTGCGGCCGCGGGACCCGCAGTCGACCTTGAACAGGTCAACGAGGACGCCCGTGGTCACAAAGTGCCGCCAGAGGGCGAAAGGTGGCCGAAGGCCGCCGGTTGGGCCGTCCGATCGCAAAGCTGGGGAATAGGTCGGGCTAGCTGCGAGAGCTTCGACGATTGACATCGAAGTGAATGACCTCGGCGCAGAGCGCAGGCGGTTAGCGGCCGCGCAGCATATCGAGGAGGGCGGCTCGGCCTTCGGCGTCGATTTCTCGGCGCACGGTGAATGTAGCGTGGCCCGAGGTGCTCGAACCCGCAGTACCCATGATCGGCGGCCCGATCGACCACAGGGGCGTGAGCGACGTGGGTGACATCGCGTAGCGGGCGTCACCCAGGTGCTCGGGCGCGCGGGGGTCGCGGACCAGGAGGCCGCGCGCGAATCCGCGGAAGCGTTCGATGTCGCGGGCCGCCACGCTGCCGGCGGGTGCCCAGTCGGGAGCGTCGGCCGGCCCGACGAGCGGCGCACGCTCGCCGGTGTAGATACGCACCGCGCGCCCCAAACCGACTCGCACGGCGTCCGCGTGCAGATGGCCTCCGTCGATACTCAACGCGCGCCACAGCACGAGGTTGGCCAGCGTCGGTTTGACGGCGACTTCTGCGGGGTCGAGGCCGCGCTCGACCGCGAGGGCGCGCGCCGCGTCCAAGGCTCGCCCGTGCTGCACCGCGCCGAAGGCGAGATAGAGCGCGCCGAGTACCAGGGCGACGAGCGCGCCCCTGCGCCGCTTGCGAGTGAACGCGATCAGCGCGGGAACAACCACCATCAGGGTGAAGAGCGGATCGACAACCGCGATCGTGCTCCACGCGATCGGATCATCCTTGAACGGCCACAACAGGTGCGTGCCGTAGCTCGTGCACGCATCCAGCAGCCCTGCGAGGAACGCCGCGGGCAAAGCCATCCGCCACAGCAGCGCAAACGGGGCGCGTGCAGCGGCCCCATCAGGATTTCGTCGCAGTGTTGGTCGCAGTGTTGGTCGCAGTGCGCTCGCGCCCGCGACGATTGCGGCCGCGAGCGCCGCGATGGCCGGCGCCAGGACGAGGCTGTGGCTGAAATGGCGGTGGTACTCGAGCACGAGGAACGGATCCTGTGCGCTCGCGATCAGCACGTCTGCGTCGGGCAGAACACCGGCGAGCGCACCGACCAGAGCCCCGCGGCGCAACAGGTCCCGCGGCGCGACCGCCATCCCCGCGGTCGCGCCCAAAACGGCGTGGGTCAAAAGGTCCACGCCGAACCTCCCATCCCCGCTCGGGATCCTGCGCGCACCGTCCCCACGTTCCCTCTTGTAGCGCCCGGCCGCCCTTCCCGCGCGCGGGGCTCACTGGAACGCTGCGAGCGACGATTTCGACGACCAACCCCTTCGAGCCGGCCTTCAACCACTCCTGCCAGGTCTGCTCCCCTGCAAAGCTCACAAGGGCGCGGACATCCTCCACCTGCGGGAGATAAATGCTGACGTTCTGCTCACGAGCCTCACATGCGATACCATCGGAGCGCCTGAAATAGCGGGCGATTTTATGAAGAAAAAACGACAACCGGAAAACGCTTCCGCGCTGCCCAAGGCCCCCACCGGCATCGCTGGCCTCGACGAAGTCACCGGCGGCGGGCTGCCGGCTGGGCGGCCAACGCTTGTATGCGGAAGCGCGGGTTGCGGGAAGACGATGCTGGCCATGGAGTTCCTCGTGCGTGGGGCGGCGGAGTTTGGCGATCCAGGCGTATTCATGATGTTTGAGGAGAATGCGGCGGAGCTGACGGCCAATGTCCGCTCGCTCGGCTTCGATCTTGAGAAGCTCGTGAAGGAGAACAAGATTCTCCTCGATCATGTCCACATCGAGCGCAGCGAGATCGAGGAGACGGGCGAGTATGACCTCGAGGGGCTCTTCATCCGGCTCGGTCACGCCATCGATAGCATCGGGGCGAAGCGCGTGGTGCTTGACACCGTGGAGGCGCTCTTCGCCGGGCTGCCAAATCACGCCATCCTCCGGGCGGAATTGCGTCGGCTGTTCCGCTGGCTCAAGCAGCGCGGGATGACAGCGGTCATCACCGGCGAGAAGGGCGAGGCGTCGATCACACGCTACGGGTTGGAGGAGTATGTGGCCGACTGCGTGATCACGCTGGACCACCGCGTGACGGAGCAGATTTCCACCCGACGGCTGCGCGTGCTGAAGTATCGCGGCTCGGCACACGGCACGAACGAATACCCCTTTCTCATCGGCGAGCGCGGGATCTCGGTTCTGCCGATCACCTCGCTTCGGCTCGATCACGCAGCGCCGGCCGAGCGCCTTTCCACGGGCATCGCGCGGCTGGATGAAATGCTCGGCGGCCAGGGCGTCTTCCGTGGCAGCAGCGTGCTCGTCTCCGGCGCACCGGGCACGGGCAAGAGCAGCATCGGCGCGCAATTCGCCGACGCCGCGTGCCGCCGCGGCGAGCGCTCACTGCTTTTCGCTTACGAGGAATCGAGCCCGCAGATCCTGCGCAACATGCGCTCCATTGGCATGGATCTCGCGCCGTGGTTGAAAAAGGGGCTGCTGCAGATTCACGCCTCGCGCCCCGCGCTGAGCGGGCTGGAGCAGCATCTCGTGGCGATGCACGACATGGTGCGAGCATTCCGCCCGACGGTGGTCGTGGTCGATCCGATCAGCAATCTCACGCTCGAACACAGCGAGACGCAAGTGATGCCGACGCTGATGCGGCTCATTGATTTCCTCAAGCAACAGCAGATCACATCGCTCTTCACGAGCCTCACCACGGGCGGCAGCGGCACGAACGCGCCGGA